>Ga0316187_10004747_pt1 | contig 11757 bp, 2 predicted proteins | sample CroRivburrow1_MG_FD_204927 | JGI IMG/M metagenome (GOLD analysis project Ga0316187, IMG submission 204927) | Coastal sediment microbial communities from Maine, United States - Cross River worm burrow 1 | ecosystem: Environmental > Aquatic > Marine > Coastal > Sediment | place: USA: Maine...
GCGCCGGGTGAGGGGCGGAATCTCAGGCCGAACCGGGTCTCTCAACACGGGCTGATCCTTGAGGATTCGCGGTCGCAGCTCACGGGGTCATCGGCCTCGCCGAGGAGCCCGGGCGGCGTTCTGCACGTTCGTGAGCAGTCCAGCTATTGCATACGCGGCTGACCGCGCGCTGCACGTGTATCAGTACCTGACTCCGGCGACCAGCCCGGGCACCACCGCTATTGCGCGATAGAACGCAGCCGGAGTGCTCCGTACATCGTGGTGAGGCCAATCAGCAGCAGGTAGATGCCGGCGATCCAAGCGATGACTGTCACAGTGGGCGTCGGCCAGGAGATCACGACGATTCCTGCAATTGTCGTGATGAGGCCCATCAACCCGGTCCAGAAGCGGTCCTCGAGCTTGCTGTCCGCCAGGGAGCTGATGAAGTCGATGGCGCCGCTGACGATCCACACGATCCCGAGAATCGTAGCCAGGACTGCCACGGTGTCGAACGGGTGACGGATGACGGCGATGCCTGCAACCATCCCCAGGATTCCCACGAACCCCACGAGACCTGGAGCGATGGCCTCCGAGGAGAAGGCGCCGATGAGCCGGAAGAGACCCATCAGCAGCAGCTGGATCCCGAATAGAACGGAAAGGACCACGAGGGTCTGATCTGGCCAGGCCACCACGACGGCGCCAAGCACGAGTGTGAGGACGCCCACAAACATGACCGCCGGCCACTCGCGCGCTACCGCCAAATCAACCGGGTCCACCGGATCGTTAGTGATTCCCATTTCTCATCTGCCTTCTTCCGACGGAGGCCGCACAGGGGGTCGGCGGCTTGTTTGGTTTTCCCTCTCTCAACTCTAGCCAGGCCGGGTGTGTCGTCGCCCAGATCCTCGAGAGGCTGGTAGTGCTCGGATGGGGCTGCGCCTGCGTGGGATGGCGTGTGCACGGTGACTCGATCGCAGCCCGGTGTCGCAAATACGGTTTCCGTCGACCCCGTGGTAGGTGCCGGAGTCTCGCGCACTGCCTTCTGCCCGGCACTTCCCCGATCTCTATGCCGTCATCGCGGAGATCGCCGAAGAGGTTCGTGCCGAGCTCGTGGCGTCCTCCAGCGCGTGGGGTGCTGATCCCGACAGCGTCGGCGACTCGAGCGTCATCTATCCGAGTGTCCTCAGTTATGCAACGGCCTATGCCGAGCATGGACGGCTGCTGGCCGCGCTCTCGGATGCAGCCGCGGTGGATGACCGGGTCCATGGGATCTGGTGGAGCGTCCTGAGAATCGCCAATAGCGCCCGAGGACACCGCCTCGCGCAGGAGCGTGTTTCGCGACGGGATCGAAGGCTCGCCACGGCGGATCTCTGCCCCGGTGCGTATCAGCCGGCGGAGACTGGTTCTTCTATTCATCGGCTGGTTTTCGGAGTACGGTCGCGGGGCGAGGGCGAGGTGCAGCGCCCGCCGGGCACTCGCCTCCTTTCTCACTTGGCATGGCTGACTCTGCGTCTTGGGCGCCCCGAGGCGCGTCGAAGGAGGTAGTAGCGATGCGAAAGGTCCTGATTCCACTAGCAATCGTCGGAGTAGCTCTCAGTGTTGGGTTGCTCACGACCGATTCCGAGGCGCTTGCCGAGGACTCCGCTCCTCTAGCAACCGCCACCGTTGATGCTCAAGATCCCGCCTCGTGGCCGGCCGGGGCGGCGAATGTGGTCGAAGCCGTCCAGAAAGCGGTCGACCAATACGACATTGTCCATCTACAGGGGACGTTCGATTTCGAGAACGATTCCGTCTCGATAACCCATAGCGTCGAGATCCTCGGCGACGGCACCGATTCTCTAGGGAATCACACGACGAGGATTATCGGTGGTGGATATGGAGCCATCACGAGCACAGTCGACCCGTCTGCCCAGATTGTGATCAGGGACATCGAGTTTGACGGTCCCGAAGTCGCCCTCTCCATAACGGCGTCGCAGGGCGTAGAGGTAACTGGATGCACCATCAAGAATGTTGCCGCGCCCTGGGGCGGCACGGGCATGCGGCTGAGTGGTGCCGGGGTGACAGGAAGCGTGGCGATCGAGGAGAATCACTTTGATATCTCCGCCGCCGGCGTGTGGAGTTTTGGGCTCTACGTCCAGCAGATCTATGCCGACATTGTGGTGCGGGACAACGCTGTGGAGAACTTCAACACCACCGGACTCTGGGTCAATTCGGCGGGCAGCATCGTGATCGCCGACAACACAATCGTGTCAGGCCCGCCCGGAGCGTCACCTTATCGAAACGGGATTCTGGTGGGCACCTGGTGGCTGCCATCGGGAGACCGGGGCAATATCGAAGTTGTCGACAACACCATCATCGTAGGCGGCCACCCCGCTGAAGGGGGGATTGCCACTGAGGATTCCGAACAAGAGTTACGCGATATATGCCGGGTCGCAGACAACAAGATCAGCTTCATCGACGACTCAACGGAGGGTTTGGGAATCCTTCTGCTCGGCCATTCCTCGAACTGGACGTTCGCGGAAAACGTCATTGATGGCGGTGGCCACGAACTCCTCTCCGGCATTGCGCTCTACCCGGGCATTGAGGGCTTCAGCGCTCCACAGGAGGGCAACATCTTCGTAGAGAATGAGGTGACCAGCGCAGGGGTCGTTTTCGGCGCCGTGGTCATTGACGCCAGCGCGTTGGCTAGTGACAATCGATTCCTCGAAAACCGGTTCGGTGACATCGACGGCGACGGCATCTACGTCGACGGCGACAACAACCAATTCATCGAGAACCGACTCGATTCGATCGCCGGCGACGGGTTCCTCCTGATCGGTGACAACAACCTTCTGGAGGAGAATGTCCTGCACGACATAGGCGGCCAGGACGTGGTCGACCTGGGCGTCGGAAACCACGTAACCGAGGATGACTCGGACGACTAGGAACGGCGCCGCCGCGGTAGCCCGCCTTAGTGGGGCACGACCATGTTGCCGCCGCTGATTGTCACGGTGTGGGTTGGGGCGTCGTTCTCCATCGACATCACGTCGATGACGGCGCCGCCCTTGTCCCGTATTTCGAGCCAGAAACGGTCGGCGCCTGTCCCGGGTTCTCCCCGGTCCTCCACGTACATGATGAAGCGGTGATTGCCTATTGCCTCGTCCCAGCCGGGCTCGATGTAGGTCGACTTCCCGAGCAGGGTTGCCCACCCCAGCGGGATGGCTGGGTCTTCGCCGATCGCCAGGCCGTTTAGAGCATTGCTCTTCACGCGATACTTCGAGCCATCTTCGACCCGTCGGATGAGGAGCAGGTTGCCGCGGAGGTTGCGGCCGGAGCGGGTGTACTTGGTGGTGAACCCGAAGTTGGTGCGATCACCCTCATATCCAGTCTCCGGATTGGCTGTCCCGGGCCAGATGAACCAACCGCCACCGGTGATGAAGCCGAGCGACGGATCGGCCACCACGAGCACATCGTCATCGCCGCCGACGTAGAAGCCACCACCAACGGTGACCTCCACGCTGTATGTGTTCACTCCGACGTCAGCGAAGTCGCAGGTGACGGGAAGTACCGCGCCGTATCCGGTGCCGGATGATGGCGCCGCAGTACAGGTGCCGGTGACGGGACTGCCCGGGCCGACCGGTTCCAGGGTGGCGGTCACAATCGCTCGCGAGATATCGCCGGGTGCGGCGCGCTCCGCCGGGTCATCTGGAGTGTGCTCCGTGACCTCAATCCCGATGGTCACGGTGTCGGCATCGTCGTCGGTTCCGTCAACGTTGACGGCAATGGGATTGTCTACGACTTCGGTGCGGGCACTCTCGGGTGTCACCGCGATCTCGACGTCAACGCTCGAGGCGCCGCCATCGTCGTCCATGACTGCGAGGCGCACGGTGTAGATCCCTGCCGGCTCACCGATGGCTCCGCCCAGTATCCAGGAGCATTCCGTCAGAGCACCAACTGCGCAATCGCCGGTCAAGCTCAGACCGGCCGGGAGCCCCGGTGACAGTCCGGAGCCTGAGGGACCCCATTGCGCGTTCGCAGTGAGCGGATCGGCGGGCACATCGGTCGCGGTGAAGGCCACCGTCGGGATGGGATCCGAGTACTGAGCCGAGACACTCACGGCCGAAACGGCCGGGTGAGGCGCAACGTTGTTGACCGTGACGACAGCCGTGTCGGTGTCGGACGCTCCGAGAGGGTCGGTCACCCGAAGCCCGACCGAATACTCGCCGTTGTCGGCAAACGTGGACTCCGCAAGAGCGCCACTGGCATCGCCAAATACGCCGTCACCGTCGAGATCCCACTCGAATGTCAGAGGATCACCGTCTGGATCTGACGATGCCGAACCATCGAGGCTTGCCGGCATCCCCTCATCTGCGGTGTACGGGCCACCGGCCTCGGCCACCGGGGGCTGATTCGTGGGAATCACCGTGATGAACACGGTGGCAGTCGCCGCTGCGCCGTGTTCATCGGCGACCTCGTAGAGAACTTGGTCTTCACCGAAGAAGTCGGAGGCAGGCGTATAGGTGAGCGCCCCGTCGGCCGCGATGACCAGGCCGCCGCCGACCGACGGTTCGTGGCCGACTACCGACAGCGTGGCACCGTCGGGATCGCCGTCGTTTGCCAGCACCCCTGGAGCGGCGACGGTCAGGCTGTCTCCCTGAGTCATCTCGTAGCTGTCGTCCTGGGGCTGGGGTCGGGCATTGACGAAGATCGTGACAGCTGCTGTGGCAATTCCGCCACGCCCGTCGATGACTGTGTACTCGACATCGTCAGTACCGAAGAAGCCGGTCTCGGGCGTGTAGGCGAATCGGCCGTCGGGGTCGATGGTGACAATCCCACCCGTCGCCGGTTCGTGGCCGATGACAAAGAGCGGATCACCGTCGGGGTCGGCGTCGTTGCCGAGCACTCCGGGGGCGGCGATCGCCAGCGGCGTGCCCTCGTTCACTTCGTAGAAGTCATCATTCAGCTGTGGTGGGCGGTTGACGACGATTTCGACCTGTCCGGTCGCGATGTTGCCGTTGACGTCGGCGACCGTGTATTCGAAGGTGTCGCTGCCGAAGAACCCGGCTCCCGGCGTGTAGGTGAACGCACCATTCGCCTCCACCGCAACGGTGCCGCCCGTCGCCGGCCCGTGGTCGACGACGTTGAGCGCGCCACCCTCGGGGTCGGCATCGTTGCCGAGTACGCCTGGTGCATTGACGACCAACGCGACCGCCTGGTTAGCGACATAGCTGTCGGGCTCGGGCTGCGGTCGTCCGTCGACGAGCACCGTCACGAGGGCGGTGGCCGTACCCCCGTTTCCATCGTCAACGGTGTACTCGAAGCTGTCGGACCCGAAGAAGTCGGCCGCAGGGGTGTAGGTCAGCGTGCCGTCGGCGCCGATCGTGACCGTGCCACCCGAGGCCGCCTGGTGCCCGGTAACGGTGAGAGTGTCCCCATCGGGGTCGTCGTCATTACCCAGAACGCCGGGCGCCGGGATCGTCAGCGACACGCCCTGGTTAGTGGCGTACTCGTCATCGAGCGGTGTCGGTAGCTGATTCCCGGGTGAGGCAGGCTCGACGCTGATCGTGACTGTGGCGGTATGTGTGGCGCCGTTGCCGTCGCCGATCGTGTAGTTAAAGCTCTCGGCACCCGTGGTTGCCGCATCCGGCGTGTAGACGAACGAACCGTCTGTCGCTACTGCAACGGTTCCCCCGGCCGGCTGCGTATGGCTCTCGACGACGACTGCATCCCCGTCGGGATCGCTGTCGTTCAGCAGCACGCCGGGGGAGACGACGGTAAGAGGGATTCCCTGAGTCGTGTCGTAACCATCGTCGACTGCAACCGGAGGATCGTTGGGGACAGGCAGCACAAAGATGAAGTCCTGCCGGACGGCAACGTCGGGGCCAACCGTGACGGCTGCCGACTGGCTGTCGTAGGCGTTCACGGCGGTGACCGTCCAGTCCTGGGCGCCACCTTCGGGGGTGAGCGGCACGTCGCTGAGCTCGTAGTCACCGGCCGCATCGGTGGTCGTCGACCCGCCGAAGCTGCTGCCGATGAATGCGTCGGGAATCGGTGTTCCGGAGTCGTCGGTGACCGTACCGACGATCGTGCCGAAACCGCCGGGTTGCTCGCCGAACGAAACGTAGATGTTGGCGTCGCAGAAGACGGTGACGGTCTTGGTCGCGGAGATGAAACCGATCTTCTGGGCGGTGACGTGAACGGTGCGCGGCGCGTTCAATACCCCAGGAGTGATGTTCTCGATCAGGAAGCGGCCGTCGATGTCCGTGAGTGGCCGATTGACCCCGGACACGTTCACGCTGACACGGGCACCCTCGATCGGGGTGCCGTCAACGGCGTTGACAACGACACCACCAATGGAGCCGCCCTGGCAGATCTCAGTGAGCAGCCAATCTTGTTCGGTGATCACGCGGTCGGCGAAAACGGTTTGCACGCTCGCCTGGTAGTAGGCGGACTGGGTGTCGGTGGCCGAACGCTGCGCCCTCACCGCGTATGCACGGCTTCCGTTCTCGTAGCCGAGGGGGACACCCTCCAGCAGGTAATGCCCCTCGGCGTCGGAGAAAGCACGTTGGCTCGGGTAGCCACTGCTGTGATAAACGAGTGCGTTCTCGACCGGCTCCCCGGTCGCGATGTCGCGTACGAAGCCCTCCATCGTGCCGGAGCGCTCCTCGACCATCACCACATCAATCGTGGCGGTCGTCCCGCTCGTGACCTCCTGCATCGCGGAGAATCCGTCCCAGTAGTTGTCGTGCTGCACGTTCAGCTGGACGTTGCGGGTGAACGGTCCCGGATCCGGCGTGCGGCGGATCAGCACATTCTCGAGAAGGTAGGCGCCGGAGGCGTCGGTGGTCGCCGAGTAGTTGTATGTGAAGCGGACCAGCGCACCTTCCACGGGCACGCCGGTTTCCTTATCACGGACCACGCCCTGGATGTCGGCGGTGTAGTCGATGGGTTCGGGCGCCCGGAAGACCTCGAGCCGGACGGGATCGTCGTAGACCCGATCGCACTCATCCACCACCACTGTGATGAAGTCGCCTGTGCTGTCAGTCGGCCAGCCTGCAAGCGGGAACGTCTGGATCGTCAGGTCGCGGGGTGAGTTGTTGAAGTTCAGCGTGTAGTCGGTGGCGCCGAAGGAGAAACTCCCGTCGGCGGCCGTGGTTTGAGACGTCCCAAACGGGTTGAGCCGGACGAACGCACCCTCGACCGGTAGGCCATCCTGGTCGACCACTGTGCCATTGGGCTGAACGACCGAGCTGCACTTTCGCACCAGGGCGAAATCGATTCGAGTGGTGGTCCCGAGGCTGAATCCTCTCCGGATCGACTGCCCCCAGAATTCGTCGGCGAAACCTGAAATGCTGAGGAGCCGGGGCTCGTTATGGAAGTTCAACGGTACCGTGTCGAGGGAGTAATACCCCTCGGCGTCGGTCGTGGCATACCCGCCGAGTGAAGTCGCGGCACCGGCCTGACCGCCAACGACCGGGATGTTGGTCGCGGTGATCGAGCCATCGGCATTGCGTACTGCCTCGACCATCCGGCCTTCGAGCGTGGTGGATAGAACGGGTACCAGGTCGATATCGCCGTTGGTTTCGCTGTCGCAGGCGAACTCGTGGAGGCGGACTTCGGTGTAGTACCCGGCTAGCGAGATAGTGGAGCGCAAGACTGTGCCGGCGCCGGGTAGCCCGGTGATGAGGAAATTGCCGTCGGCGTCCGAGACTGCATACCAGAAGCGGACGAGTCCCGGTGCAGTGGTGCGTAGCTCGATGTTGGCCCCGGCGACCGGCGCCCCGGTGTAGGCGTCCAGGAGAGTGCCGGCGTAGGACGCCGTTTCGCACAGCGGGATCAGGCCAATAACGACATCGCTCGTTGTGCCGGTACTGTGCGTCAGCCCGCCCCCGGTACCGGTTACTTCGATAGCGACTGCATCGCCCTGCCCTGCGTCCGCGGCCGCCGTAACGGTGAGTGTGGTGACGCCGCTCGGGACGATGACGCTGCTTTCCAGCTGGGCCGACCAGTCGGTCGGCAGGGGACCTACGGTCAGGGAGACCGGTTCGACGAAACCGCCAATTGATTCGACTTTGACTAGGAACTCAGACCGTCCTCCGGCGGTTATGGGCTGCGACAGCGGTGCGATGTCGACGGCGAAGTCGGCGGCGATGACCGTGATGGCGACGGTGGCCGTGGACGTGTCCGTTGCCCCCCGGTCGTCGGCGACCTGCAACGAGACGACGTAGGGGCCGGCGTCACAGGACCCTCCGCAGATCAGCGACTGCACGTCGGGCCACTCCACGGGCAACAAGCCCTGGGTACCGTCGTCGAATTGCAGATCCCCATCGAGATCCCACGCAAATGTGAGGGTGTCCCCATCGGGATCCGATGACCCGGTTGCGTCGAACACGACGCGTTGGCCGCTGTCGATTGTGTAGGGGCCGCCGGCGTCTGCGATGGGTGCGTCGTTGATTACGGGCGTAATCACAATGTCCCACTGCACCGGCGTCGCAGTTCCGGCTTGCATCAAGATGCTCAGCGGGCCCTCGCTGGCGACGACTCGGTGCGATTCGCCGGGGGCCATCGGTATTGCGCCCGAACCGAGATCGAGGGTCGCCGCGATCGCGGTACCCAGCGGATCGCGGGAACGATTGACGATCACGATTTCGTCGCCCGCCGACGGAGTGACGTCGGAGATCGAGAACTGCGGGAAGGCGGGGACTGAGGTCGGCGCCGCCGGGTCGCCGGCAGGGGGGAAGGGATCGCCGGCAACGGCATCGAGGCCGCTACTCGCGGTGGAGGAGAACTTCAACGCAGCGTTCTCGAGGCCGGCGACGTTCGGCTGGTTAGCTCCGGCGGCCGGAGCGGCGCCCGTCCAGGTGGCCCGGACGATGTGCTGCACACCGTCGGTCAGTTGCATGCCGTATGCAATACGGTGTCCCCCCGGGTTGCCGGGGTTCGCCGCCACCGGATCCCAGATGACCAAGCGGGCGACCGTGCCGCCGGAACTCGCGGTGCCCACCTGTTTGACCAGACGCAGCGGGGGGCTGTCGACTAGTACCGGTGTGGTGGCGTCCCCGGCGTCCGTGAGCAGACGCAAAGTGGTGCTCCACAGTGCGGGCTGTGCCGGGAGTTGCGGGTCGGTTCCGTCGGGCGTCGCCATGAAGACCAGCGTGACGAGGTCATCAACGAGCCCTACCGCACCGAGCTCCTCATGGAGGACACCGACCGGCTGGTCCATGTCAAAGGTTGCCAGCTCCGAGCCGCCGATGGGTCCGCCTCCGACGTTGGCCGTGTCCTGGCCTTCGATCGGGATCGGCAAGCTGAATGACCCGTCGAGTGCCCGGACCGATAGCCATAGCGCCTCACCGGCGCCGCGGTCGCCGGTGAATGCCACAGCCTGGCCCGTGTCGGCGATACCCGGTGCGCCCACGCTCGCCCAGCCCTCGGTGCTGGCACCGGCGAGGGACTGGTAGAAGTGGACGGGGGCCGGGCCGACAACAATCCGGTCTTCCGTGGGTGCTGCGGTGCCGGCACCGGTGATGCGGGCCACCGTTGTGCCGTCGTCGGCCATAAACACCTCAGGGAAGAAGAGGCTCACCGGTTGCGATGAAACATCGAGGCTCGCGAAAGGCAGCGCCGGGTCGTTGGACAGTTGTTGAGACACCGCGACCCGCGTCTTCGTCAACTCGCCGAGCACGAAGTCGTCTCGATGCTCGACGGCGAACGCCGCCCTCTGGTCGGAGGCGCGGTCGGGCACTCCGAAGTCCATCAGCGGAGTGGTGCCGTCGCTGGAGTCGGCGTATGCCATTTCGACAGGAGGGTTGATTCGACCACCATCGAGAAGCCAGATCCACTCCTCCGGGCCCCACCAGTTCTGCTCCCACTCGCTGAGCCGGGCGGCGACATCGCCATCGTTGCCGATCACTACAGGACCGGCGACGAAGCGTTCGTCAACCATGAACAACTCGGTGAGGTTGGCCGCCGTTGCCGGATCGAGAGGATCGCCGGTTCCGTCGGCGACGTAGACGTCGGGCCGCGCGCTGTTCCCCCCAACTGTCGGCGGCGGATCGTCGTGGGCCTCGACCTTGTCGCGATCGAGCGCCTGGAAAGCCACGTGGCCGGCGTCGTTGATCGAAGGCCCATAGAGCTCATACTGCTGGCGGCTCTCGATGAAACGCTGTTCCCAGCCCATGACCCTCGAGTAGCCCGAAGTCTCACCGCTGCTGGCGATACGTTCCCCGTCGTATGCATTGACCTCGAGCCCTGCGAGGCCGTCGAGAACGAGGCCGCCGGGGCCGGGGACGGCGATGCTTGCGGTCACGAAGTAGTTGGCCCTGTCGAGCCCCGCCGTCACAGTTGTCGTCGCCACGCCGGCGGCATCGGCCGTCGCGGATGCCGGGTCGAGCGACGGCGGATTCGGTGTAGTCGGCTCGATTGTGAAGGTGGTGGTTGCGCCGCCGAACCCGGTTCCGAGGCAGTCAACGACGCGCGAAGTGACTGTGGCGGTCGACGCGCCGTCCGGTGGCATCACCGGCGGGTCGAGTTCGACATCCACACGACAGACCTCGAGGCGGCGATCCTCGCCCGGGGTCATGGCAGAGACCGGGAGCGTGATCGTCTCGGTGCGATCGGGAAAGATCAGATCGATCTCGGCCGTGAAGTCGGATCCCGACGGTACGGTCACCAGCGTGACGTCGTCCCTGTCCGCCTGCGATGGCGCGAAGGACAGGTCACGGCTGGTCACGGGCGTCACTCCGTCGAGGATCTCCACCGTTCCCGCGAGCGCCCCCAACTCCACCGCGTTCTGGATATCGACCGTCAGATCTGCCGAGGTCATCAGCGTATCGAGGTCGGATGCCGTCCATCCCGCGCCGCCGTTCCACACGGCGCGCATCACGTCGAGATCGGTCATCTCGGTGGGGCCCCCGGGGGCACCGTCAGGGCCGAGGGGGAGCGAGGCGGCGGCGACGATCGAGACCTGGCCATCACCGTTCAGATCGAATCGGCTGTGCGTGCCCTCCGGAGGGCAAGTGGCCTGGGCCTTGACGCAATCGTCGTGGTTGAGATCGAGTTTCGGGTGGTTGGCTCCGCCGTCGAGGATTCCCTCGCCGGACGAAGCCTGACCCGGCGCAGCGAGGCCGGCCAGGTACGCCGGTTCACACTCGTCACGAACGCTATCGCCGCAGAGCTGCAGCCAGGCATCGCGGAAGCGACGGAAGTCGCGCAGGTTCACGGCGCCGTCGGGTTCACTGTGCCGGCCCGAGGAATTGCTCATCGTGTAGTCGAAGAGGACCGGCTGCTCGCCCTCCGGAACCGGGACCACGCGGCGATTGCCATCCTTGGATCGATCGTTGAGGTCGGCGAGTGCCCGAGCAGCCCCATCGAGGCGCAGGAGCGCGCCGAACGCATCGATGCGGGGGGCAGGCTGGGACGCCGGGGTGCCGGTGGGGTCGCTGGTGTCGGCGACCGCGGAGTCGGCCAGCACCTGGCGGATGTCGTCGATTGTCAGTGTCGGGTCGAAGGCGAGTAGGTAGCTGACAAGACCGGCGACCATCGGCGTGGCCTGAGATGTGCCGCCCTGGTAGCAGTACTGATCCGGGCCCTGGCAAGGGCTCAGGATGATGCCCGGGGCTGATATGTCGCCCGCAATCTGAGAGAAGGGGGCCCGGGTGCGAGCGGGGTCGACCGCAGTGCCACCCTCGATTGCGACGGTGGCACCGAGGGCTTCTACGACGATGATCGGGTTCGGGCCGCTCTCAGCAATGGCCCAGTTGGCCGCAGCCCAGTTCGCGTAGCTACCCCATTGCGCAGGCTCCA
>Ga0316187_10004748_pt1 | contig 11755 bp, 13 predicted proteins | sample CroRivburrow1_MG_FD_204927 | JGI IMG/M metagenome (GOLD analysis project Ga0316187, IMG submission 204927) | Coastal sediment microbial communities from Maine, United States - Cross River worm burrow 1 | ecosystem: Environmental > Aquatic > Marine > Coastal > Sediment | place: USA: Maine...
TTAAATGTCACAATTTCGGGAGACCCACCTACCATGTCCATCGTGTTCGTCGAGCGACGGCTACTCGATCTACGAGAGCGGCGTCGGCAAATGCTTTTCGTGCGGCAAGACGTTCGCACCAGACGGTTCATCAACAGGAGAGAAAATCATGGGCAAATCAGATGGGCTCCCGCTATTGCAAGACCTCGACTTCGTGCCGCTGACGAAGCGCGCACTACAGCAAGACACACTCAAGCGATACGGCTACGGCATCGGTATCTTGGACGGGACCAAGGTGCAGGTCGCCCCGTACCACAACGACAACGGCACCGTGGTCGCGCAGAAGATACGCGGACCCAACAAGTCATTCGCCGTGGCCGGTCACCTGTCCGACGCTGGACTGTTTGGCCAACGCCTATGCCGTACCGGCGGGCGTATGGTCGTGATCACTGAGGGAGAGATCGACGCCATGAGCGTCTCGCAGGCCATGGGAAACTCCTGGCCCTGCCTCAGTGTACCAAGCGGCGCGCAAGGCGCACCCAAGGCCATCCAAGCGCAGCTAGAGCTACTCGAGACCTACGAGAAGGTTGTCCTGTGCTTCGACAACGACGAGCCGGGACAGGCTGCCGTCGAGGAAATCGTGCAGTTGTTCAGCCCTGGCAAGGTGGCCATCGCGGACCTTGGTGGGTTCAAAGATGCCAACGAAATGCTACAGGCTGGCGAGAGCGAGAAGCTGCGCGGCGCGATCTGGAACGCCCAAGAGTGGCGGCCCGATGGCGTCGTAAACATGGCTGACTACAAAGAGCGTATTCGCAAGCCGCTACAGATGGGTATCCAGTATCCCTGGTCCGGTCTGAACGACTTGCTGTACGGCTTCCGCCCGCAAGAGCTTGTCACATGGACGGCGGGCACCGGCACCGGCAAGACTGCCATCGTGTCGGAACTGGTCTACGCGCTGCTGATGCAGGGCACCAAGGTCGGCATCGTCTACCTTGAGGAAGGCGTCGACCGAGCAGGCAAGCGCATCGTTGGCCTGCACATGAACAAGCCTCTGCACCTGCCAGACCAAGACTACACCGACGCCGAGTTCGACCAAGCGTTCGACGAGACCCTCGGCCTGGGCAACCTGTTCGCCTACGACCACTTTGGTTCCCTCGATGAGGAAGTCCTGACCAACCGCATCCGGTACATGGTCAAGGGCATGGGATGCGAAGTGATCGTCCTCGACCATATCAGCATGGTCGTCTCGGGCGCATCCCTGGACAGCGACGAGCGCCGCACCCTCGACAAGGTTATGACCACGCTACGGTCCATGACCCAAGAGACCGGCGCATCGTTCCACGTTGTGTCGCACCTTCGGCGGCCAAGCGGAGCGAACAGCCATGAGGAAGGCAGGCAGGTGAGCCTGTCGGACCTTCGTGGTACTCAGGCCATCGCTCAGTTGAGTGACGCAGTGATCGCAGCCGAGCGTGATCAGCAGGCCGACGACAAAGAGGAACGGAACACCACCGTCCTCCGCGTCCTAAAGAACCGTTACTCGGGCATGACCGGGGAAGCGTGTGCCTTGGTGTTCGATCACACAACTGGTCGGCTCAAAGAGACTGCCATCCTAGACACAGCAACAGAGGCCATGAGCAATGATTACTGAGAAGCAATGTAGAACGTGTCTGGCTATCAAGCCAACGAGTGCCTTCCGATCTGATGCCAGCCGCTTTCGAGTGGAGATTGACTGTAAGGCTTGCGACAACGCGCGGTGGAAGGAAGCGCGTGACGCGCGTCGCGCTGTAGACCCGATGTATGGGCGGTCCAAGCTCGAGCGGCAGCGGCGCGGCATGCCCACCGAGCCCACGGTTCACGGTGCCCCTGAACGCCGCCCTGGTCGCGGCACGCTGTATCGCCCAGGCCAGTCGCAGTTCCGCAAGGCAGTCCTCGAACGTGACCAAGTGTGTGTCGTCTCGGGCACGCCTATTGACCGGACGGTGACCATCAAGGGACGCGCAGTCAGCATCGTACAGGCGGCTCATATCAAGCCGGTGTCGATGTGTTCGGACGGAGAGTATTGGGACCCTGACAACGGGCTCGCCATGCGCCGTGACGTACACGCTGCGTTCGATGCCGCGCTGTTCACGATCACTGAGCTTGGGTACGTCAACAAGTTCAGCGACGCCGGTCACCCACGCGGTGATCCGCCGCCGCGCATACTGGTCTCTCTCTCTGAGGGCCAACGACAATATCTTAAACTGCACCGCGAGTGGTGCTATCGCAACTGGAACAACTGGGGAAGATAATGACCGAAGAAATCTACGGGCCGACACTACGGATATCGCAGGAAATGCACGCCACGAAGTATCGCGGTGAGGGCGAGACTTACGGGGAGAGTGCAACCCGCGTGGCTGATGCTCTGTCAGACGACACGAGCCACTTCCATGCGTTCCGCGATATCATCCGACCGCAACGCTTCATGCCCGCTGGTCGGGTTCAGTCGTCAGCCGGTAGCCCCAGGGCCACCACGGCGTACAACTGTTTCGTGATGGGGACTATCCCCGACAGCATGGCAGGCATCATGAGGATCGCCACCGAAGCTGCCGAAACTATGCGCCGTGGTGGCGGTGTCGGTTATGACTTCTCGACCGTACGCCCTCGCCTGTCCCGCATCGTGTCGATGGACACGCAGTCGTCGGGGCCGGTCAGCTTTATGAATATCTTTGACGCCGTGTGTAAGACCATCGCATCTGCAGGCAACCGCCGTGGTGCCATGATGGCTGTGCTGCGCGTCGACCATCCTGATATTGAGGAGTTCATTCGGTGCAAGCAGAACGCCACAGAGTTGACGCAGTTCAACATCAGCATCGGCATCACTGACGAGTTTATGGAAGCGGTGATCAACGACACCGAGTTCGAGCTAAAGTTTGACGGACGCGTCATGAAGCGGATCAGTGCCGTCGCGCTGTGGGACGAGATCATGCGTTCCACATGGGATTGGGCCGAGCCCGGTGTGTTGTTTATCGACACGATCAACCGGATGAATAACCTCGGATACTGCGAGCGCATCGCCGCGACCAACCCGTGCGCCGAGCAACCACTGCCGCCGTACGGTGCGTGTCTGTTGGGCTCATTCAATCTGGTGAAGTACGTCGTTCAGGGCGTCGCTGGTAATTATTTCGACTACACCCAACTGCGCGCTGACATTCCCTACGCGGTCCGCGCTATGGACAACGTGATCGACCGTACCATGTACCCGCTGCCTGAACAGGAAGTTGAGGCGAAGAACAAGCGGCGCATGGGCATCGGTGTGACCGGCGCAGCGAACGCTATCGAAGCCCTGGGATACCCATACGGTAGCGAGGGGTTCTGTAACACCCTCGACACCATCCTCGACCTGATCAACAACGAGTGCTACCGCGCGTCGGCCCTCCTGGCCGCCGACAAGGGAGCCTTCCCGTTGTTCGACAAGGCCCACTATGCCGACGCTCCGTTCATCAACGGGCTCGACGACGACGTGCAAGAGTTGATCTTCACGCACGGCCTTCGTAACTCCCACCTGACCAGCATCGCGCCGACAGGCACCATAAGCCTGTGCGCCGACAACGTGTCCTCGGGCATCGAGCCGGTGTTCGCCTACGAGTACGACCGCACGATCCAAACGGTGGATGGTCCGATCATCGAGCATATCGAGGACTACGGTCTCCGCGTGTTCAACGTCAAAGGCAAGCGCACACAAGACTGCACCATCGACGACCATCTGGCTGTGCTGGAAGTTGCCAGCCGCCACGTCGACAGTGCTGTATCCAAGACCTGCAACGTCGATCCCAACATGCCGTGGGACGATTTCAAAGACGTCTACATTCGAGCGTGGGAGTTTGGAGCCAAGGGCTGCACCACGTTCAATCCCTCAGGAAAGCGTATGGGAATTCTCAACGCCAAGCCTGCCTCAGAGGAGGAACAAGGGGCGGCATGTTACATTGACCCTGAGACGGGCAGCAAAACCTGCGAATAGGAGAGACCCATGAGCATACTGATCGCTGACATTGAGGCCGATGGCCTTCTCGATACTGTTGCCAACATCTGGCAGATCAGCATCATCGACTACGACACGGAGGAAGCGTTCTCGTACAACGATCAGGGCTCACTACGGGCCCACGGCACCATCGCTGAGGGCCTCGAACGCATGCGCGTAAACCTAGACCCTGTGGTGTGGCACAACGGCTTGGGCTACGACCTTTGGGCCATCAAGAAGGTCCTGGGCACCGTCCTCGACTGGCGCAAGGTGATCGACACGCTCACCCTGAGCCGCCTTGGGAACCCCGTGCGCCCCGGTGGCCACTCGCTGGCCAACTGGGGAGAGATACTGGGGTATCCCAAGGTGGTCCATGAGGACTGGTCGAAGTGGTCTCCCGAAATGGAGCAACGGTGTGCCGTCGACACCGAGATCACTCTCAAGGTATTCGACCGGCTCAAGGGCATGCTCGACGTCATGCCCGAGGCGGTGGCCATCGAGCATCAGGTTCATTGGATGGTCACCGAGTGCGTGCAGCGTGGGTTCAAGCTGGACGTGGAGAAGGCCACCGACTTGCTTGGCGAGTTGCAGTCGGAGCAAGAGAAGGTGGCCGAGCAGTTCACCGATCTGTTCCCGCCGATCTTGGTGCCGAAGAAAGCCAGCAAGCCGTCAATGTCATTGAAGGTGATCAACCGTAATCACCCGATGTACGGCGTCCTCGATCCTGGGACCGAGTACAGTCCCCTGGTCGTCCAAGAGTTCAACCCGGCGTCGCGACAACAGATCGCCTCGCGCCTGACCAAGAAGTACGGATGGAAGGCCAGCAAGTTCACCCCTGGTGGCTCGCCGGAAATCAGTGAGGAAGTGCTGCGGGAACTCGACTACCCCGAGGCGCAAGTGTTCGCTGACTATCTCAAAGCCGACAAGCTGATCAGCCAGATCAACTCCGAGCCGACGAAGAACGGCGACGGTGGCGGCTGGCTTCACCACGTTAAGTCCGATGGCCGGGTCCACGCCGGTCTGCAGCCGCTCAAGGCCATCACTGGCCGCCTAGCGTGCGCGTCACCCAACGTGCAACAGGCATCCACTGACCCGCGCATGCGGGCCTGTTGGGTCCCGAGCGAGGGCTTCGTCCTCGTGGGTGTCGATGCCGAGGGCCTCGAGCTACGGTGCCTGTCGCACTATCTCGCGCCACTCGACAACGGAGCGTACCGTACGATCCTACTCGACGGTGACATTCACACTCACGTTCAGAAACTCCTCGGCTTCCATAGCCGCCAGGAAGTGAAGCGCGTCGAGTATGGCTGGCTCTACGGTGCCGGTGACTTGAAGCTAGGCCGGATCACTCAACAGGACGCGCAGCGCGCGGGCCTGCCGATCCAGTACAAGGTCCTGGGCCTCAAGGACAACGCTTCGCTCATGCAAGTGGGCAAGGCCGTCCGTCGCCGGATGGTCGAGGGTATCCTGGGTCTCGACAGTTTGTCGAAGGGCGTGAAGCTGCGTGCCAAAGAGTTCGGCAAGATGCGCGGCCTTGACGGTCGCCCGTTGTGGATACGCTATCAGCACGCGGCGCTGAACATGCTGCTGCAGTCTGCCGGGATCATCGTGTGTAAGAAAGCATGGTGCCTGATGGACGAGGAGATTACCGCGTTGGGTGTCTCCAAAGACGACTACGGATTGGTCATGCAAATCCATGACGAGTTCCAGTTCGAAGCAAGGCCCGAGGTTGCCGAGTTGGTGGCACAGGGAGCCAAGAACGCCATCGTGCGTGCTGGCGTTGAGTTGAAGTTCCGTTGCCCACTATCGGGTTCATCTAGTATCGGCACCAACTGGTCCGAGACGCACTGAGGAGAGACACATGCGAGTGATTAAGAAGTTACTGTGGTGGACAGTGTTACTGTTCTGCTTCCTGATCGGATACCAGTTCGGCAGCCAAGCGTTCGCGGCTCAGGTTGACCATCAGCCGACTGTGCAGAACACCCAGCCGCTGTACATATGGGCGGGCTGCCTGGACACCGCCTCGACTGATCTGTTGATCGAGTTCATGACGAACCCTTTGAACAAAGAGGCCACGTGGGTCTACATGCCGGGGACCTGCAAGGTGATTAACGCAGGCGCGTCGGACGACCGAGCGAACTTCAAGCAGTACGTCGATCCCCTCGTGGACTTCAAGGGGTTTACCTTCCAAGTGTTCATCATCCCGCCATACGGCGCGGCTCCGAAGGGATACTTGTTCGTCTACGAAGTCGCTGACCTGTTAGGAGAAGGCTCATGACTATCCTCACCGCACAGGAAAAGAACGCCGCCTTGGCTGTTCGTGACGCCGCCAACGCCTTCAACGACGCCATACGCCGTGCCAAGGAAGAAGGCATCGACGTGACATGGACGGGCGGGGATTACATTCGCGTCGGCCACATGGCGACCGAGCCACACTCACTTTAGGAGAGACACATGACCGCATTACTCGACGCCGACATTATCAGCTACCGCGCCGCCTCGGTCGGCACCACGTCCTTCGATTGGGGCGAGGGTGACGGCGAACAAGAGACGGTCAATCTCAAGCTGGCCAAGCAAGTTGCCGACAGCATGGTCGCAGCATGGACCAAGCATGCCGGGGAGAAGGTGCCGCTACTGATCTTCTCCGACCGCTCGTACAGCGGTTGCATCTTCCGTCACCGGATACACCCTGAGTACAAGGCCACCCGCTCCGGTGATCGCCCGACGCTCCACGCCGCTCTCGAGAAGTACCTGCGTGACCGCTACAACTGGCGGGCATCCCCAGGGCTCGAAGGGGACGACCTGATGGGTCTCCTGGCTACCGGCGCGGACGGTCCCAAGTACGTGATCGTGTCCGTCGACAAGGATATGCTGACCGTACCGGCCAAGCAGGTGAACCCTGACAAGGACGACGCGGGCAAGATCATAAAGCCGACGTTGTTCCAGGCGAACTATACGTGGATGCTACAGACCCTCTGTGGCGACACGGTCGACAACTACAAGGGTGCCCCCGGCGTCGGTGAAGTCACCGCGAAGCGGGCCCTGGCCGGTTGCAAGAACCTCGACCAGATGTGGGACGCCGTCCTCGATCTGTTTGACGCGCAGTGGCGGAAGCCGTCGCAGGCTGAGAAGTTCCAGACTGCGGGCCCTGCCACCGAGGCCCTACTGAACGCCCGCATGGCCCGCATACTGCGCCATGGGGATTACTATCAGGGCAAGATCGAGTTGTGGCACCCCAATGGTGACTACGACGAGCCCGAGTTCATCGACGCGTTTGTCGAGCAAGAGGAGGAAGCTGCATGAAGCAGTTGTTCGAGGATACCCTGATCGAGGAAGCGAAGCGCCAGCGCGAGGCTGACGAGAAGTACGCGCGGGAGCAGGATAAGGTGGTCATGGACACCATGCTGAAACCTGAGGACGTGAAGAAACAGCCCCACTACACGAACGTGGGGATGGAGCCGAAGGTCTACATCATGGCGAACCAGATGGGGTTCGCTGAGGGCAACGTGATCAAGTACGTGAGCCGGTACAAGCTGAAAGGCACGCCGGTCAAGGACTTGATGAAGGCTCGAGACTACATCGACTGGTTGATCGAGGAGGCTAGAAAGTCTAGCGCAGATTGAATAAAACAGGCAGGTGGACCTTTGGCGTAAGCCTTTGGTCTGCCTGCCTTTTTTTATTTTGTACCCCAAAGTGTAAGTAGTGCTACGGAAACCGGAGAGGAACATGGACGAAGACGATAGAATACCAAGATTTTCTTATGACCTCATCGAGTGGCTTGATGAAAACATCGCCACGCCGAAGTGGCCCCTGACTGTTGATGGCCTTGCAGGCATGGACGCAGAAGCCGTCCGCCGTGCCGCTTTCACATCAGGGGCTCGCGCTCTCGTCGAGCAGCTAAAGGATTGGCGAGACGCACCGGAGGAAGATGATGACCAAGCTACAGGTCTGGATGACGGACCCACACTGCGCTACCCCGAAGTATTTGAACAAGATGGCGCAGTTCGTGGCATCCTACCACCCGTGCGAATGGTCGACCTCGATACTGGACCATTGCCATCTGATGGAGATCGGGACGGAGACTGAGCAGCGAGCCATCGTCTGGTTCGCGCCGGTCACAGACAACATAATTGAGGCACACGCATGTGCCGCACCCCAATGGCAAGGACGCTGGATCACCCGCAACGTGCTGGACCTGCTGCAGACTGCCATTGGCGAAACCGAAGCGGACTACATGATCGCCCAGGTGACCTCACCACTTGTGGAACGGATTTGGCGAAGGCTAGGTCTGGAAATCTACGACACCATCGCGGTGTTACACCCAAAGGAATAAACCATGGGAAAAGTTATCTCAGGTCTGTTCGGCGGACTACTCGGCGGCGGAAAGCCAGCAGCCCCGGCTCCGCAGCAGATCATTCGCCAGACGGCCCCTCAGAAAGAAAAGACTGACCCCAACAAATCGAGTCAAGTTGCCGAAGCGCGCAAGCGCCGGTCATCGCTGGCCAAACGGACAGGCCGAAGCGCCCTCCGCATCGACCTCGCAGGCGGTGGCAACAAGACCCGGTCGGGTATCTCGATCCAATAACAGGAGGGCCCCATGGCCGCCAAAGCAAGATACGACAAGCTGGCGACTGACCGCTCGCAGTTTCTACAGCGCGCACGCCACAACGCTTTGCTGACCATCCCCTCCCTGATGCCACTCGACGGCCACGACGGACGGTCGCACTTGGTCGAGCCCTATCAGGGCCTCGGCGCGCGCGTCGTCGCGCACCTGTCCTCGCGCATGACCATCGGCTTCCTACCGGCGGGCCGCCCGTACATGCGTATGGACCTGCCGCCCGAGATCAAGATGCAAGAAGCTGGCGAAGTCAGCACCGAGACCACCAAGGGCCTAGCCCTGGCGGAACAACTGGTGCAGGCCGAAGTGGAAGCTAAGGGCTGGCGTGGATCGACGCTCATGTCGATGCAGCAGCTACTCGTGGCTGGCAACGTATTGGAGCAGATGCTCCCCGACAACAGCATCCGAGTGTTCCGCCTCGACCAGTTTGTCGTGCGCCGGAACTTCGACGGCAAAATCTTGGAACTGATCATTCAGGAGAAGTTCAAGTCCGACGCTACCCCGTTCAACCTCAAAGGCGCACCGGGTGAAGTCCAAGAGGACGACGACGTCGAACTCTACACCGTGATCAAGCTGGTCCAAGAGGCCACTCGGGAATTCTACGAGCGCACCCAGGAATGGGGTGACGGCGCGACGGCGTCCGAGAAGGCTATCTTCGCCATCGACGACCTGCCCTACTTCCCCCTACGTTGGAGCGCAACACCGGGCGAGGACTACGGTCGCGCCAAGGCCGAGGAGCATATCGCTGATCTGCGATCCCTCGACGCACTAGAGAAAGCACAGCTAGAGATGGCTGGCATGGGCAGTCGCAACTTCATTATGATTGCCCCTGGTGCCGGTGCTTCCGGTATCAAGAACAGGCTCGTGCGTGCCTTGAACGGCGACGTGGTTGTCGGTGACCCGGCCTCAGTCGAGCTAAAGTCGTTCGACAACGCGGCAGGTTTCCAAATCACACAGGCCCAAGTGGCCGTCATTCGGGAAAGCCTATCGACGGCCTTCCTGTTGCAGTCAGGCGCACAGCGGCAAGCCGAGCGCGTGACCGCGACCGAGATCGAGCGCGACATTCAGGAACTAGAGGCGGCCCTTGGTGGCGTGTTCTCGACGTTGTCTGTCGAAATGCTAGAGCGTCGCACAACCGTTCTGATCAAACAGATGAAGGACCAGGAGAAGTTACCAGACTTCCCCGATGGCACCATCGTACCTACAATTCTGACCGGCCTCGAAGCCCTCTCGCGCGAGCGTGATGTGTCTCGGGCCCAACAAGCCGCCGAGCTTGTCCGTGCCTTCCTGGGCGCAGACGAAAGCGCAGGCGACGTGGTCAAGCTAGACACCATCCTGGGGCGTGCCTTCATCGGCCTCGGCCTACCGGATAGTGTCAACACCGCTGAGGAGACTGCAGCGATCCGCCAACAGCGGGCGCAGCAACAGCAACAGCAGCAGATGGTCGAGAAACTCGGCCCCGCTGTGATCAAGGAAGCTGGCAAGGAGTAAGCAATGGCACAAGACCTAAAGTATGACGAAAAGAACCCATGGGGCAAAGCTGGCCCCGGTTCGACCATCGTGACCATCGGCGGGGACAACATTGAGTTTTCCGAAATGCGTCGTAATGCGATCCAGGCGGTAAAGAGCCGCACAGCAACCCCCGAGCAGCACGCGCTGGTTCGGGAAGCTGACACTTTGTATCAGAGGGCCATTCGTGGCGAGGAGAGTGAAGATGAGTGATGTGAGTACGACCGTAGTTGACGGCTCGTCGGCGTCCAACGTCGATATGACAATGGCCGAAGGCAAAGCCACCGCGCCAGTAGAGAACGCAGGGCCCACCGCTGAGACGCTTGGTGTCACCCAGGCACAGTTCGACAAGTTCCACAAGGACGGTGCGTACAACTGGGAAGCCCATGCGAAGGAAGCTGAGTTCGCTGCCGCGCAAAAGGGCACCAAGGCCGACGACAATCCCGACGAGGGTGCCCGCGACGTCAAAGACGCTGACGACACCAACACCGACGCAGCCGAGCAGGCTGTCACTGAAGCTGGTCTCGATTGGGACGCGCTAGGTGAGACCATCGTCGAGAATGGCGACATCACTGAGAGCGACTACGAGGCGCTTGCCAAGATCGGCGTGCCCGAGCCCGTCATCAAAGAGTACATCGAAGGCATCACCGAGCGCGCGAAGACCCAAGTGGCCACCGTCACGGAAGCCCTAGGTGGAGCAGAGGGCCTCAAGGCCGTCACGGAGTTCGCCCAGGCGAATTACTCCCCTGAGGAAATCTCAAAACTCGAACAGCAACTAGCAAGCCCGACCGAGTACAAACTCGCCGTCGACTTGCTGCTGGCTAAATCTGGCAGACCGCCGATTGCTAAGGGAGCCGCTATTGCAGGCCCCAATGCGGCTGCACCGGGAACCACCGACGTTCAACCGTACGCGACACAGGCTGATATGATTGCTGACCAACGCAATCCTCAATACAAAAAGAGCCCTGCGTTCCGTGCGGAAGTGTTCAAACGCGCGGCGGTCTCTAACTGGACAGCGCCGACGCATACCGGCGGAATGTAAAATGGAAGAAAAGATTTCGGCTGACCCCGCAATCGAACCCATCGTGGACGGTGACAGGCCTCTAGGAATTATGGAGGCCTTCCCGACCTACGTGGGTCACAAGAACTGGAACGGCGTCAAAGACACCGAGGCCATCAACTCGAAGCTACGCGCTCGCATCTACCAAGAGCGCGGCGCGGACCCCGATGGCATCTATCGTTCCAACACGGCTGGCACATGGCACAGCAACACCGATCTAATGAAATGGATCGAGGTTCCTGAGCTAGGTGAGATGTTCCACAACGTCTTCGCCAGCTACCTTACGACCATGGGCGTCTCAGAGGACGCCGAGGTCGGTTTCAAATTACAGGCGTGGGCCATGATCTATCAGGATCGCGGCTACGCCACAGTACACACCCATCCAAACTGTCACTTCTCGGCTGTCTATTACCTAGACAATCACGAGGACAACGCAAGAACAATGGTGACGGGTGCTAAGACACGACCAGGAGATATTGAATTCGTTGACGGGCGACCGGCAGCGGGCTATCAGTTCCCTGGTGTGAATTTCATCCCTGCTTTCCGGCTGTCGCCGCAAGAGGGAGAGATGATCGTGTTCCCATCCTGGCTGCCG
>Ga0316187_10004750_pt1 | contig 11753 bp, 14 predicted proteins | sample CroRivburrow1_MG_FD_204927 | JGI IMG/M metagenome (GOLD analysis project Ga0316187, IMG submission 204927) | Coastal sediment microbial communities from Maine, United States - Cross River worm burrow 1 | ecosystem: Environmental > Aquatic > Marine > Coastal > Sediment | place: USA: Maine...
AGAAGATTGCCGGCAGCCGCGTGGCAGCGTCAGCACTTACAGGAGAAGGCATTGATGAGCTTCTTAAACTGCTGTCCGTCTGGTGTGAGCAGGATAGTGAGGAGTTTACATTGCAGCTTTCTCTATCTGACGGAAAAACCCTGGCCTACTGTCATGCGCATGGAAGGATACTGGATCAAAAAGTTGAAGGAGATCAGCTGATGTTGACGGTGCGCATGTCCTCCAAACATGCCTCGAAGGTGCTCTGACTGCGCAAATACCGCGCGATTTATCCACTTTTTCAATAACAGCTTTTCACCTACAATAACGGCATGAAGTTTTTGAAACGACCCCTTTCTCTGGTGTTCCTGCTTTCTGTTTGCCTGTTTGAATTGACGTTTGCCGGTTGTGCGAAGTCGAAAGAGGCGATTGTGAGCGAAGGGCGCGTGGTTGAACTGCATGTGGTTGAACGGGCCGTTGAACCGGAGCCGGTTTATGTTGGCGAACTTGAACCAAGTGAAGAGAAGCTCGTGGAAGAGACGGCTGTAGAGGAGCCGCGTTCCAAAGAGAAGCTCTCTGACTTACAGAAGATTGAGGCTAAACCACCTGAAATCACCGTTGAAGAGCTGATAGAGCGGCTGAAAAAGACAGAGGCGATTGGATTTTTGACCAAGCTGGCTATTCGCGCTGATGTGCTTGATTTTAAGAAGTCGGTGGAGTTATATCGCAAGAGAGGAGCTTTGAAGGAGACGGTGGATACCTTGAAGAGTCGATTTAATGGGTTGATGTTAAAAATCATGGCGCTGCTGGAGCGTGATCCACCTCTTTCCAAAGATATATATAGTGCGCGTGAGTCGATCTGGAAAAGTCTTGTGGAGGCGAAATCATGAAGGTTCTATTTGTAATTATGGCGGTACTGTTCCTGCCTTCTCAGGCTCAGGCCGTTACTCAAGCAGAGGATGTTGCAACAACCATTATGTTGCGTGGCCATCCCTGTGGCGGCTCTGCGGTATCTCAGATTCAGGAGCAGAGCGACAGTGCAGGTAACCGAACCATTCGTGCGACTTGCCCCAATGGGGTTCGATATCAGGTGGATGTAAGCAGCGAAGGGCGGGTGAGTGTCAAACGGCTGAACTGAACGCGTTACGGTTGCTGATCAAAAACTTTTCACTTCCAAATGATTGTATCTGCATTGGTGCCACGACAAATTTAATTGCAGAGAAGAATCTATAAGCTGTTTTATCCTATAAAGAGTGGCGGGTAACAACCATCTTCTCCTCGGTCATCTCAAGCATGGCTGATCGAATGCCTTCGCGTCCCATGCCGGAGTTCTTGATTCCGCCATAGGGCATATGATCCACGCGATAGGTGGGGAAATCATTAATGACAACACCCCCCACCTCCAGTGCTTCAACGGCATGCTGGATCGTACGGAGATCATTACTGAAAACGGCTGCCTGCAGGCCATATTCTGACCTGTTAATGCGCCGGATGGCCTCATCCGCATCTGCAACCGGAGTTGCAGTAATGACCGGACCAAACACCTCTTTGCAGCAGATCTGCATTGAATCTTTAACATCGGTCAGAATCGTGGGTTGAATCACCTGACCTCTGCCAAGTTTCAATCGTTTTCCACCACATGCAATCTTAGCTCCGCCTGCTTCAGCCTCCCTGATCCATCGCATGATCCGTTGAGCACTCCATGGCGTGATAACTGGTCCTGTGATGACATCGGCATCTTTAGGATTGCCGGCCTTGGTTGCAGCTGTGTTTTCAATCAGCTTTTCAAGGAATGGTTTATAGACCTTTTGATGGACATAGATTCGTTGAACGGCAATGCATGACTGGCCGGCATGGGCAAAGCCGCCGAGCGCCAGCTGACTGGCTGCCCAGGCAAGATCTGCACTCTGGTCAACAAAACTTCCTGAGTTGCCGCCCAACTCAAGAACAATCCGTTGTTTTCTGGCAAGCTGCTTAAGAGCCCAGCCTGTTTCAGGACTGCCGGTAAAACTAAGCATCTTGATGGAATCGCTCTTCAGCAGCATCGGAATATCCTGATGCCTTATTGGCATGGCATTTACGCTTCCGGCAGGAAAGCCGGCAGTACTGATAATACGTGCCAGAATCAGGGCGGATATCGGTGTCGATGATGCCGGTTTAAGCAGCACGGGATTCCCTGTTGCCAGAGCTGGAGCTACCTTGTGGGCAACCAGATTGAGTGGGAAGTTAAATGGGGTAATGGCAGCAATGGTTCCGATCGGCTCGCGTCTGGTGTAACCCTCATATCCCTCTCCGCGAGCCATGCCATCCAATGGAATCTGCTCTCCGCAAAAGCGTTTGGCCTCTTCAGCCGCCCAAGTGAATGTGGCAGTGGTGCGTTCAAACTCCTGTTCGGCAAAAATGCGTGGTTTTCCTCCTTCAAGAATTAATGCATCAATAAGCTCTGTTCTGGCATCATTCAATCTCTCAACGACTTTGAAGAGCAGCTCTGCGCGTTGATGGCGGCTCATTGCCTTAAGCTGTCGGAAAGCCTGTTTGCTACTTGCCAAGGCCTCCCGGATTTGACGGCGTCCTGCAACAGATGCTGTTCCGACCAGTATGCCATCATAGGGCGAGGTTATATCAAGCGCTGTAGACATCCCCTGGCGAGCTTCATTGTTAAGCCATAGATAAAAGTGTGGAACTTCGGGTTCGGAGTTGGCCGGCCGGCCCAGTTTGTGCGCTAACATGTAATTGATTATAGCAGGGATTTATCCTTGTAGCGGAGATGCACCAGCATGAGTACACTCCCGCTCCCATGAATCAGGAACGTATCCGAAACTTTTCCATCATTGCCCATATTGATCACGGCAAATCGACACTGGCTGACCGTCTCATTGAAGAGACCGGTGCTCTCTCAGAGCGGCAGATGAAGAAGCAGGTGCTTGACTCCATGGATCTGGAGAAGGAGCGCGGCATCACCATCAAGGCGCAGACAGCCACACTTCACTACAAGAGCGATGCAGGTGAAGATTGTATCTTTAACCTGATTGATACACCGGGTCATGTTGATTTTACCTATGAGGTTTCGCGTTCCCTGCAGGCATGTGAAGGCGCTCTATTGATTGTGGATGCTGCACAGGGTGTTGAGGCCCAGACATTGGCCAACGTCTATCTGGCACTTGAAAATGACCTCGAAATTATTTCGGTGATTAACAAGATTGATCTTCCATCAGCTGATGTCGAGGAAGCCCGCCGCCAGATCGAAGAGATTATCGGTCTGGATGCATCCGAGGCGATTCCTGTCTCTGCCAAGACGGGAGAGGGCATCCATGCGGTGCTTGAAGCCATTGCCAACAAGGTTCCGACCCCGAAAGGTGATAAGGATGGCAAGGTGCAGGCGCTGATTGTCGATTCGTGGTTTGACAACTATGTAGGGGCGGTTGCTCTGATACGAGTGGTTAATGGTTCGATTCATAAGGGTCAGAAAATTCGCCTGATGTCGAATAAACGGGCTTATGAAGTGCAGGATGTGGGTGTATTTGAACCAACTCCGATTTCACGCAAGGCGTTACAGACTGGCGAAGTGGGCTTTATGATCTGTGGCATTAAGACGCTGGCCGATTTGCGTGTTGGTGATACCGTAACCATGGAAAGAGACCCGGCCGATAAGCCGCTGCCGGGCTTCAGGGAACCAAAGCCGATGGTCTTTTCAGGCATGTATCCGGTGGATTCGCATGATTATGGCGAATTGCGTGATTCGCTGGAAAAGCTGAATATGAATGATCCGGCCTTCACCTTTGAGGCAGAGAGCTCCACTGCGCTTGGCTTGGGATTCCGCTGCGGCTTCCTTGGCATGCTGCATATGGAGATCATTCAGGAGCGATTGGAGCGTGAATATAACCTTGATCTGATTTCAACGGCTCCATCGGTAGTCTATCGTATCACCCTCAACAGTGGTGACGTGCTGGAAATTTCAAACCCGAGTGAATTCCCTGATCCGACACTGATCGAGTCCATTGAAGAACCGAAAGTTCTGGCCCATATATTCCTGCCTAATGAATTTGTAGGTTCAATGATGAAACTGTGTCAGGACAGACGTGGTGCTCAGAAGGATATGAAGTTTATCTCTGAAAATCGGGTGATGCTGACTTATTCACTACCTTTGGCAGAGATGGTGATCGATTTTTATGACAAGCTGAAATCGATATCCCGTGGTTATGCCTCGATGGATTATGAACTTGCAGGGTTTGAAGCCGATGATGTGGTGAAGATGGATGTGCTGGTGCATGGCGAGCCGGTGGATGCGCTTTCTCTGATTGTGCATCGCTCGATTGCCGAGTCCCGTGGGCGTGATCTGGTGAAGAAACTGCGCCAGCTGATTCCGCGGCATCAGTTCGATGTGCCCTTGCAGGCTGCGATTGGTGGCCGTATCTTGGCCCGAGAGACTATCAAAGGTGTTCGAAAGAATGTAACTGCCAAGTGTTATGGTGGTGACATTACCCGTAAACGGAAGCTTCTGGAGAAGCAGAAGAAGGGTAAGAAGCGAATGAAGTCGATTGGCAGCGTTAACGTTCCGCAGGAGGCCTTCCTGGCGGTGCTGAAGTTGGGAGAGGAGTAGTAGATGTCGGCAAAGAAACCTTTATGGCGAGAGTGGCTGGAGAGTCTGATCATTATCGCACTGCTGGCTGTCGTGATCCGTAGCTTCATTGTTGCACCATTCAAGATTCCCTCATCCAGTATGGTACCAACGCTTGAAATTGGAGATTATCTTTTTGTTCTGCGTTACTCCTATGGCTTTCGCATCCCGCTGACTGATATCCAGCTGGCCCCTTCAGCTGCCAGGCGGGGAGATGTGGTGGTGTTCGATTTTCCCGAAGACCGGAGCAAGGATTACATAAAACGTATCGTTGGTGTTCCCGGTGATAAAATCCATTACGATAAAAACATGCTCTATATCAATGACAAACTGATGCCGCTTAGAGAGCAGGGCAAGAGAGCCTACTATCTATCTGATGGTAGTGTGGATATGTCCGTTCAGTTCGAGGAGCGTCTGTTTGATGTGAATCACTCCGTACTTCTTAAGGATTTCTCGATCAAGGATGGTGACTGGAAGGTGCCGGCCGGCCACTATTTTGTGCTTGGTGACAATCGTAATAACTCTCGCGATTCCCGGTTTTGGGGTTTTGTTCCGCAGGAGTATCTGGTAGGAAAGGCTGCTATTATCTGGTGGTCTTGGGATCATCCCAAGGGCGAGGTGCGCTGGGATCGTCTTGGATCACTGATTCACTAGTCGGACAAGGTTATAGAGGTGATTGTAATGAAGAATGAACAGGGTTTTTCGATGATTAAGTTCCTTTTCTTGCTTGCGCTTATTGGTGCCGTTGTGGTTACTGGATATAAGATTATCCCCGTCTACAATGCGCAGTGGAAAGTGCAGGATGCGTTTGAATCAATCACCAGAAACATGGCGGACAAAGATGAGGGTAAGATCCGTAACCGATTGCCTGCATTATTAAAAATGAAGTACCTAGCACACGGAGATGTGCCCCAAGAGTTTTATAAAAATATTGTGATCAGTGCGGATGGTAGCAAGGTCGAAATATCTTCTGAATACCATGTCACAGTATGGCTTCTTGGCCCTGTTGAAGATGTTGATCCGGATTCGGATTATGACGAGTCCGAACTGAAAGGCATGGACAAGGTTCGCCATAAGTTACGTCAGGATTTCGATTTCGAGCCCTATGCCAAGACTCCTTGATGATAAAACAGTGGCGTTGATTCAACAGGCCATTGGTTACCACTTTAAGGATCGTTCGCTACTAAAACGTGCTTTAACACATCGCTCGGTATCTTCTGAGCATATGGAGCGTCTGGAGTTTCTCGGCGATGCGGTATTGGGCTTGGCCATAGCTGAGTATCTGCATGACAAGTTTCCTCACTATAGTGAGGGTGAACTCTCCCGTATGCGTGCTGCCCTTGTCCGAAAAGAGAGTCTTATGAGTGTTGCAGCTATCTGGCAGCTTGATCGTTTTCTCGTGGTTGGCGAGGGTGAGCGGAAAGAGGGGCGTCTGAAATCCCAATCTATTGCAGCCAACGGTGTTGAGTCATTGATTGGCGCAGTGTTTCAGGAAGCTGGCTGGGAAGAGGCACGCCGCCTGATCATGCATTCATGGAGTTTGATGCTGAAAGAAGTTGATGTTGACTCTGTTCTTGATCCCAAGAGCCGTCTTCAGGAGTTTACTCAGGGCAAGGGCTGGGGACTTCCTGAGTACAGTATAACTGATCATGGTGTGGGAACATCACCACGCTTCTCAGCACAATGCAGCGTCAATGGTGAATGGCTGGGCAAGGGCTTGGGGGATCGGAAAAAAACGGCAGAACTTGATGCCGCTGAACGGGCATGGGAAGCGCTAAGCAACAAATAGAACAGAATCTTGGGAGAAGTCGGCTTTCAACAATTTGAATGTTCGCTTTCAATCCAAAGCGGGTATTCATACGTTCTTGAATTTGAACTAACAGACAAACCGGGGCGATGATGTGGGATGAGAAATCTTCGCACTGCGGTGGTGGTCTGTTATCGCCTGCGGAAAAACACTTACGGTTTTGGCGGCTTGATCTTCGGCGGCTTCGGCGCATGCACCTTCGGAGCATGTACCTTCGGCGCATGCACTTTCGGCGCATGCACTTTCGGAGCCTGTACCTTTGGCGCATGCACTTTCGGAGCCTTCACCTTTAGAGCATTCGGCGTGATATCCGGAAGACTCGATGGTTTCGCCTTTGTCCCCGCATCAACCTCGGTAGCATCATTCCTGTCACTATCATCCATAGAAAGAGGCACCGCAATAGCGGGCGTAGAAAATGCTATAACAGCCATCAAAACAACAAAGTACAGTTTTTTCATCGCTACCTCCTCTTTACTAGGGACTTCTAAGCACAGAATACTCCCTCTGTTTGTTGGTTAATGTGACGTAGATCACAATTTTGTTACTTTGATGTGATCTGCATCACGAATCTTTAAACCAAAGCCCCATGCCTGCTTCTGAATGCCGAAAGCAGATACTGGAGCTGCTTTATGTAATACGGTGGTAGATGATAAAGCCTGCGATGTAGGTTCCGATGGCAGATCCGAGCGATGAGAGAATGAAAACCAGCAGGGTCCGTGAAATCCGATTCTGCCACCAGCCTTTGAAATAAGCGGTGTCATGACGCAAATTGTCAAAGTCCTTCATCTGAGGCTTGCGTAACCATAGCTCCAGTGCCGAAGTCACCACACCAGCACCAATCATCGGGTTCAGCGAAGTGATAGGGGCGGCAACAAAGGCGCCGAGAATGGTGAGCGGGTGTGCAGTTGCAAGCATTGCACCAATGGCTGCAAGGCCGCCATTGATCGCCACCCAGCTGACTACCAGCTCCCAGCCCAGCGAAGGGTTCTTGGCAAAGCCGATGGCAAAGCCTGAGAGGATCAAGGCGGTAATCAGCCAGGGGATCACTTTTCCGATCTTTTTCTTTTCCGGCACCTGTTTTAGCTCATGCAGTGCTGAATTAAGCTCATCTTCAGAATAGTCACAGTATTTGTCCAAGTAAGTTCGGATACCTTTCAGGTGGCCTGCTCCGACAACGGCAATGATGTGATGGTGCTCAGCGAGGTTTGTCTCCTGAATAAGGCGCAGTGCCATATATTGGTCACGCTCATCAATCAGCGGCCTGTATAGCTCGCTGTCCTTTTTGGCAAACTGGGCAAAGGCGGATTCAAGAATATCACCCTCTTTAAGTTGCTCGATCTCCTCTTTGCTGACCGTTTCACGATTCAGAACACTCTGGATGAGTCCGGTAAGAAGCACCATACGACGTCTGAAACGCACACTCCGGTAGATGCGCCTCATGGTGACAGCAATATCACGATCAATCAGGGAGATGGGGTAGTCAGCCTTGTCTGCCTCTTCAATGGCAGCCTTTAGCTCTGCACCCGGTTCAATATCCACCTGTTCGGCCATGCGCTGCTGGAATGCACCAATGGCAAGATTGGCCCAGATCATCGGGCCTTTGCCCTGTTTGATGGCGGCAAAAAGATCAAGCTCTGCGAGTGTGTCGGGATTGGTCATCTTTTCGTGACGGCCTGCGCAGAGTTCGACTGCAACGGCATCAAATTCACCGGATGAGAGTAGTTCGCGAACCTTATCGGCGCTGGCTCTGGAGATGTGAGCCGTCCCAAGAACAGTAATGAACTGTTCACCATGCTCAAAAGTGAAGATGGGGTGGTTGCTCATACTGTTTTCTCTCCTTGAGTTTATCTTATGTGACTTTAGCTCAGAGTGGTTATCTGGTCGAGTTGTCTTTGTTTATATTCCGGGTAAAAAAAAGCCCCGATTTCTCGGGGCTTTTTCACAATGATAATTAAATTTAATGATCGTTATTTGATAACGTTAAGACGCTGAGAATGTTGCAAGCCCAACAAAGAAGGCAATGGTAACAGCTCCTACAAGTGTGATTTCTGCATCGTCAATCAGTAGTTTTTTCAGTTTTCTTGTCATGGTTATGACCTCCTGGCGCTACGCGCGATAACGGAATTTTATATTACCCTACTAAAAAAGTCAAGTATTATTTTGATCTGTCCATTCCCGAACCGAACGTTACTCTTCGCCCATGAGTGATGAATCGATAGAAAATTGTAGTGAAAAAACGAGTGAAGATTTCCGCTGCGGTGCGATTGCACTGCTTGGCCGGCCTAATGTTGGAAAATCGACGTTAATGAACAGGATTGTGGGCACAAAGGTGGCGATCGTCACACCCAAACCACAGACAACCCGTCACCGGATTCTGGGCATCTATACAGATGAAAAACGCCAGCTTATTTTTGTCGATACGCCGGGTATTCATAAGGGAACCAAACAGTTAAACAGAAATATGGTTCGTATCGCCTATGCAGCTGCTCAGGAAGCCAATGTTCTGGTGATCATGCAGGATGTGACCAAGCCGCTGGATACCGTAACCCGTAACCTGATCGAACGTTTTGCTGATGGTTCGCTTACCCAGCCCCGTATTCATGTGCTGAACAAGATTGACAGGGTCAGAAGGGACGACCTTCTGCCTCGTCTGCAGGCGGTTCAGAAGCTTGATCCTGATGCGGTTGCCTATATTCCACTTTCTGCATCAAAGGGGACTCAGGTCGATGCGCTGGTTGACACATTGACGAAACTTCTTCCAATAATGCCACCGATCTACGATCCAGAGTGGTTTACAGATCAGAGTCAGCGGCAGATGGCTGCCGAGTATGTTCGCGAACAGGTGTTTCTGGCCATGCACGAGGAGATTCCGTTTCAGACTGCTGTCGATATTGAGGGGTTCCACGAAATTGGTAATGGTATTGAGATTGAAGCGGTGATTCTTGTCGGGAATGAGCGGCATAAGCCGATGCTGATTGGCAGGGGTGGTGAGCGGATGAAGATGATCGGTACCAGTGCGCGACTAGGGCTTGAGGAACTGCTTGGCTGCAAGGTGAACCTGAAGTTGTGGGTGAAGGTACAGACTGACTGGTTTGATAATGCTGCCCAGCTGAATGAATTGGGGCTCAATGGCTGAAGCCAAGGACCATGCGCTGCTGTTAAGGCGGATACCCTATAGCGATACCTCTCTGGTCTGTCATTTTCTGACCGAGGAACATGGGCGCATTACCCTGATGGCACGTGGCGCAAGGCGTGCAAAAAGCCCGTTCAGAGGAGCGTTGGAGCCTCTTTACGCACTGAATATCCGTTGGCGTATGGGTCGGACAGGTATGGGAACATTGGTAGATATCGAGCGTGGAGCCCGATTGGTGAGTGAGGTTTACGATCTGGACGGGCTTGAGTTATCTGCTCTGGCATCGGGGCTGTTTCAGGATGGTGATCCGCACGGCTATCAAGAGCTTACTGAAGCATTGATGATGATGCGTGATCGCCCTGTAGACTCCGCCCTCTGTTGTGCCGTGTGGCGGTTATTGGAGTTAAGCGGATGGGTCAGTAATTTCGAACACTGCTGGGTCTGTGGCAGTGAGGCGGATGCGAGGCTCTCAATGGTGTGGCAGGAAGGGCAGCTCACCTGTAGCTCCTGTGGAAAAGGCATCATCCTCTCTGCAGGCATGAGAAAAGGGATTACCGCACATCTTCACCAGACCAACATTCGACTGGGTCAGCAGGATCTTTTAAGCTGGCGAAGGATGATTCAGGATGTGCTGCGGCAGCATGGCGTAAGGGCACTAACCTCTATAAGTCAGGAGCAGCAATGAATTTAGGCGTAAATATTGATCATGTGGCGACCCTTCGCCAGGCACGATTGACCCGATATCCGGACCCCATTGAGGCGGCAAGAATATGTATGGCTGCCGGAGCAGATGGAATTACGGCGCACCTGCGAGAAGACAGGCGTCATATTCAGGATGCTGATATGGAGGCGTTGGCATCCATGGATCTACATCTCAATATGGAGATGGCTGCTGAAAACGAAATGGTGCTGATCTGTGAACGTTTGAAGCCAGCTGCCTGCTGTCTGGTTCCGGAGAAGCGCGAAGAGCTGACCACAGAGGGAGGGCTTGATGTGGCATCGCATCTGCCGCGGCTCAAGGCCGTTGTTGGCAGGCTCAGCGATGCAGGTGTACGAGTATCGATGTTTATTGATCCGGTAAGGGAGCAGATCGAGGCTTCCAGGGCAATCGGGGCGCCGGTAGTCGAGCTGCACACAGGCCATTATGCAAACCTGACGGGTGAAGCTCAGGCAAGGGAGCTGGCAGTGATTGCCAATGGTGCGAAGCTGGCAGCAGATATCGGATTAATTGTGCATGCCGGCCATGGTCTGACTATTGAAAATACTCCGGCTATTATGGCGATTCCTGAAATTGAAGAGCTCAACATTGGCCATGCCATTGTGGCAGATGCAGTGTTTAAAGGGCTTGCGCAGGCTGTGGCTGATTTCAGAGCGGTGATGCGGCGCTAATGGGTATTTTCGGTATTGGCACAGACCGTATTGCGATTGATCGGGTGGAACGTTCTCTGGAACGGTTTGGTGATCATTTTATCCAGCGGGTTTATACCGACGCCGAGCATCAACAGGCACTAGCCAAAGGCAACACTGCGCGTCGGCTGGCCATGCTCTTTGCCGCCAAGGAGGCTGTCTCTAAATCGCTGGGAACCGGTTTCAGAAAAGGTGTGATGCTCAGGGATATTGAAACCATTCATCAAGAGTCAGGAAAGCCAAAAGTGGTGCTGCATGGTGGTGCGGCTGCAGTGGCGAGGGCTGCCGGTATTTCAACCGTACACATCTCTCTAACCGATGATGATGGCGTGGCGATGGCTTTTGCCATTGCCGAGTCGTAGTTCGCAGCCATGAACAGCGGACGTCCTGGAGAGTTTGAACTGATTCAGAAGGCGTTTCGGGATGGCTCTCCTAAACCCCATTCAACCACATCGGTAGTCAATGGTGACGATGCATCCGTGCATGCCGTTCCGGATGGTATGGAGCTTGTGATCAGTACCGACTCGTCAATTAGGGGTGTCCATTGGCCCGATAGTTTCCCGCTTCAGTCGGCAGCCGACAGGGCAACCTGTGCAGCACTCTCTGATCTGGCAGCGATGGGGGCTCAGGCGTGTTGGGTATGGGTCTCTGTGATGTCCCAGTCACAGGATGATCTTGTTGAACTTGGAAAAGGGGTTAACGCGGCGCTGACACGCTATTCAGTTGAACTGTCAGGTGGAGATACGGCTTACTCATCTGTGAATGCGCTTAGTATTACGGTGGGCGGCATAGTCCCTGTTGGTAAGGCG
>Ga0316187_10004752_pt1 | contig 11751 bp, 10 predicted proteins | sample CroRivburrow1_MG_FD_204927 | JGI IMG/M metagenome (GOLD analysis project Ga0316187, IMG submission 204927) | Coastal sediment microbial communities from Maine, United States - Cross River worm burrow 1 | ecosystem: Environmental > Aquatic > Marine > Coastal > Sediment | place: USA: Maine...
CGGAGAGTCCCTCGGGACGCGCAGACCTGACTGTCACAACAGCGCCCCAACCATCAGCGCCACGCCCACCAGCCGGTGCGCATAGTCCATCTCGTTTTCGTACCAGGCATAGACCTTAACCTGCGTGCCGTTCACCACCATCGACGAGGGCGCGTCGACTATACTCGACCGCGGGTCGTCGGTGTAGTCCGCCGAGCGTGCCCGCGCAGATCCTTCGCAGGTCGGTCGACTACGGTCTGGGTGTTCGTGACGTCGTGAATCGTCGTAATCGAGCCGTGGCGGATGCCGATCGCCTCGTGGATCACCTTGACCACCGGGGCCAGGCAATTCGTCGTGCAGCAAGCCGCCGTGACGATCCGGTGCCGCGCGGGGTCGTGGATGTCGTGATTTACGCCGTAGACGATGTTGGCTGCATCTCCGTCCTTGACCGGGGCGGAGACGACCACCTTTTTGACCCCCGCAGCGAAATAGGGCGCGAGCTTCGCCTCCGACTTGAAGAGGCCGGTACAGTCGATCACCAAGTCCACACCGTCGAGCGGCAAAGCCGACAGGTCTCTTGTTCCAGTAAAGGTGCGTTACGAGCTCAAGACGCCGCACCGCGATAGCAGCACGCCCACGTCATCTTCGAGCCGATGCTCGCGTGCGTCGTCGATTCCGCTGTCCGTGTCAATAGCGCACTTCAGTTCCTGTGCCTTTTGACACGTCATAGCTGTGACCAGATACACAGAATTCGGCCCACGGGAACCGTAGCATTGAGGATGTGTGCAACGGTTCGCACGGTCTCTGATGGAGCGGGTCGACATCGAGAGTTACAAAAGCTGCGACGGCCGCGCCAAGATCATCGCATCGAAGATACGCGGTGATTCGAGAAGATCCTCATCCACCGTAAAGATCCTTGCGCCGCCATCCGACCATCGCCTGCCGCGCGCTGGTGTAGCCCACAATCGTCGATGGGGACGGCAAAAAGACGTGGGGCATGACTGCCCGGCTCGACCAGCTGCGGAATCAAGACCATCCGGGATGGGGCCGATGTATCAGGCCGAATGTCGGCGCTTCAGCGATTCTCTCGGCAGTTCTCCGAAGAGCCTTCGATAGTCAGCCGCGAACTGTCCCATGTGCCAGAACCCCCAAGTGTTGGCGACATCCGAAACGCGAACGTGCGACGAATCCGCACGCCACAATTCACGATGAACACCGAACAACCTGTAACCTTTGACGAACGCTGCAGGCGTTATCCCAAGTTCCCGTCTGAAGGTTTCGTTCAGCGTGCGCTCAGGCACCTTCGCAACGACACATAGATCCTCAAGGCCGAGGTGTTCGTCTCCGCATTTTTCCACCAATGCGACGACATCCCGAATTACCCGCCGTCGGATCTGGTGGTCGCGTGAAGGGCGGGGGTCGACGTTGTTTCGAAAAATTTCTAACAAAATGGCAAACAGTCTGTCGCGGTAGGCATCGAACAAGGCTAGTGATCTCTGCAGCGTACCCTGGTTAAACGAAATCCTGCGAAGATGCCTTCGTAGACGATGCAGCTGCATCGGCGCCAGCGGAACGGCGGTATCCTCCGGGCCTAGGGCGCTGTTCAGGTCTGGTCCTCCGGAGCGGTCGAAAAACCCTTCCAGATCGGCCATTGACACGCAAAAGGTATGGTTGCAGAAACCCGGGCGGCTGATCGCCTCGATCTCGCCATTGGCCGGAAAGGCCAGCAAGAAATCCGGCCCCACTCGTCGACCGAACCAGTGCACCGGAGGACAGCCCTCCTCGAGTAACGCAAAGGTTCGCAGGCCACTCGGCGTGTTTCCGCGCTGGTCCAGATGGCAGCCGAACTGGCCGCGGGACAGCAGCACACCGTCGACTATGACCTGAAGGACACGATGATGGGTTTCGGAGCCGCTGATCTGGCGAAAATCCGCATCCCAGGCGTGGGCGATGACCGCTAATTCCTCGAAGCTGTCGAATGACTGCGAGATCAGTATCTGGTTGTTTGCCTGCGAAATCATCTCTTCTTCGCCCGGCGGCGGTCTTGCCGTTTTTTGATGTTGCGTCCCGATAGCTTGGTCTACGATCCCGCCCTAAGCAACTCGGAGCATGAACGGTATCCGGTGCCGACGTCTCCGCGTTACATACCTTTGACCAGACCATCGAAAACTGCAACTGGAAGTGATAATGCAACTAAAGAGTTTACGGCTCGCGTCAGCGCTGCTGGCATTTGGAGGCCTGATTACGGCGCCCGCCCATGCCCAGAATGCCAAGGTCCCCGGCGGCCTGGTCCATGAGGCTGAATTTCAGCGTCTCTGGGAGCAGAACGGGGACCGCTGGGCAGAGGAGGACAAAGAGATCCAGTCGAAGCTCGCCGAGTTGGAGGCTAAGTTCGGCAAGAAGCCGAATATCATCCACATCCTGTGGGACGACATGCGCTATGGCGCCGTGGGCCATCGCCTGCTGACCGACATTTCGGGCTACGAGGCACCCAATCTCGAACAGATGGCGCAAGACGGCATGTCCTTCACCCGGATGTATACCGAGCCGTCCTGCACGCCCACCCGCGTGGCCGCCGCCACCGGCCGGCTTGCAGTGCGCTCCGGCATGGTCTTCCCGATCTTCCCGATCCATCGCATGGGTCTGCCCGCGACCGAAGTGACGATCGCCGAAGTTGTCGACGACACCTACCACACGGGCTTGTTCGAGAAGGCGCATTTTGGCGATCAGGAAGAAGGCTACGTCACCAACCAGGGTTGGGACGAGGCGATCTTCTCGCTCTACAATCAATTCGCTGGGTCGGCCTTCAACTCGGGCGCCGAGGATCAGGGCTACAGCACCGCCTACAGCCCCGATGGCTATGACAAGAAGTATTTCTTCGATGACACCTTTCGGCCGTTGAACTGGATGTGGACGGTTGAGGGCACCGAAGGTGGCGAGCACCGCGAGTTCTCGACTCCCCAATCCCCGCAGGACTACATCGAGGCCAACGCCAAGATGTGGGAGCGCACGAAGGAATTCGTCACCAAGCACGCCGACAGCGACAAGCCCTTCATGCTGCAATGGTGGCCCAACCTCTACGAGCTGTCCGATCAGGACGCGAACCGGCCGTTCACCACGCAGCACGCGACCTCGACCGGCGAAAGCATCAAGAAGATGGATGCCAAGATCGGTGAACTCTTCGCGCTGCTCGAGGAGCTGGGTATCGCCGACAACACGCTGGTCATTGCAATGGCAGACAACGGTCCGATGGAGGCGGTTCACCCTGAGACCGGGCAGAACGGCTTCTTCCGGGGCGGCAAGAATGACGTGACCGAGGGCGGAATCCGGGTGCCGGCGTTCGCCAAGTGGCCCGGCGTGATCGAGCCCGGCTCCGTAACCGGCGACATCATCCATGTGTCGGATCTGTTCAACACATTCGCCCGCATCTCGGGCCGTTATGACCAGATCCCGAAAGATCGCGTGATCGACGGGATCGACCAGACCGCGCTGTTCCTGAACGGCGACACAAACGGACGGCGTGATTATGTGTTCACCTATAAGGGTCCCGCCATGGGCTCGATCGTGAAACAACAGTTTAAGCGCCTGCTGCCGGTTGGTCCGGGCGCGCTGGCCGGTGCCGAGTTCTTCGATCTGTACAAAGACCCGCGCGAGGAGCACCCATTGATGGCCGAGTTTCTGTGGGCATGGGCGCAGTTCGACGCGATGAAAGCGCGACACGATGCCCAGATTGCCGAATACCCGCATACCCCGGTGGCCCGTGGCGAGCCCTACACGGGCGTCGTGCGTCTCGAAGACCAGTAACAGCGTATTCTGCGCCAGCGGTCCCGCCCAGGTCGGCCGGGCGGGGCATTCCCATGGAGAATCCTGCTATGAAACGCCGTTCTGTCCTCAAGACTGGAGCTGTGGCCAGCGGTGCCGTGATCCTGGGTGGCACCTCGCTGGCAGGTCTGGCCGTCACCCAGTCGATAACGGGCGATCAGGGCTCCGCCGCGCTGGACATCACGGTTGCAGGTTATCCGTTCGATCATGTACAGCCCCTCGTCGATGGACGGGCCCAAGTGAAGGGCTGCAACACGACCTTTCAACGCGGCAAGATCGGCGACCTCAATACCCATGTGTTTTCCGGCCCGCAAGAACTCGAGGTGACGGAGATCGGCCTGGCGCCGTTCATGCTGGCTTACGCCAACGAGGGCTTTCGCGATTACTCCCTGATCCCGGTGTTCCCGTTGCGCCTGTTTCGCCACAAGAGCGTGTTCCTTCACGCCGATCGCGGCATCGACCGCGCCGAGGATCTCAAGGGCAGGAGGATCGGGACGCCCGGTTATTCCTCCACGTCGCTAACCTGGATTCGTGGCTTCATGCAGCACGAATACGGTGTGATGCCGGAAGATGTCGAGTGGGTCGTGTCCGCAGCCGACTCATCGGCCAAGGATGCGGGTAAGGTATCGAAGCAGGAAAGCATTGTACCCGACGGCATCTCGATCAAGATGGGGCCAGAGGGTAAAGACGAGTCACAGATGCTGGTCGACGGTGACGTGGATGCATTATTTCATGCCGCGGAACCGACCGCCTTCACGGAAGGGCATCCAAAGATAAAACGGCTCTTTCCCGATGCCCGAGCGACGGAGCGCGAGTACTTTGCGCGCACCGGAATCTTTCCGATCATGCATGCGGTGGCCATGCGAAACGACGTCATCGACGCGCATCCGTGGTTGCCCGAAGCGGTCTTCAACGCCTACACCGAGGCCAAGCGGATGCAGTACGAAACCATGCACAGGCAATGGATATTCGGCACGCTGCCGTGGTTCGGCCAGGAGTTCGAAGAAACGCGGGCGTTGATGGGCGAGAACTTCTGGCCCTACGGAGTCGACGCTAACCGGACGACCCTGGAAGCCTTGTTCCAGTACTCTTATGAGCAGGGGCTGGCCAAGCATGAGCTGACTGTCGAGGAACTGTTCCATCCAAACGCTTTGCACTTGAAGGATGCCTATTAAGCAAAACGGCACAAGGCCAACTAACTTGATCCCACCCAGAGGCAGGTTCGGTAGAGCGTTGTCCAGAAGAACAGTTGATTCCTGCTCCTGATCCTTTTCGCCTCAAGTCCTGGTCCGCATGCGTTCGGTCGGAAGCAGAATCCGGTAGCGATCTCGGATGCGGCGATCCAGGGCTTGCCCTATGTGGTTGGGGTAGTGCGAGCCCAACACCGCCCGCACCCGTGTTCTGGCCCGGGTCTGCAGGTCGGTGGCCCCCTGTTCGGCCCAGGTTACCGGGGCTTCCCGATCGCCCAGCGTCGGGTAGAAGTAGTCCCGCTGCATCGCGGCCATGGTGTGGGCGTGGCCCAGGAAATGGCCTTCGCCGGTGACCGCCTCCCGGATCGCGTCGAACCCGAGGGTTTCCTCGTTCACCTCCAAACCGCGGATGATCCGGTAGATATGGCTGAGCATCTCGTCATCGGCGACAAAGGCCTCGAACGACACGCCCAACAGGCTGGCCATCATGCCGGATGACTCGTACACCATGTTGGCGCCCGCCAGGCCAGTGGCCAGCGCCGACAGGGCCTTCTCCATCCCCATCTGGGCGTCCACCGGTTTTGCGTCTGCCATGCTGGCAGCAACGCCGGTGGGGAGTCCCAGCCAATTGCCGATCTGGGCGGCGGCGGCGTTCATCACCGACGATTCACCCCCGGCCCCCGCGAAGGAACCGGTGCGCAGGTCTACTACAAAGGGCCAGTTGGAGAATATGGTGGGGTGTCCGGGGCTGAACAGATTCACCAGGATCAGACCCGCCAGGGTTTCGGCGGTGGTCTGCGCCAGCATCCCGGCCAGGGTGGCGGGCGCGGTGGCGCCGGATTGCGCGGCGATAATGGCGTTGATTGGAACGCCACGGCGGACACAGGCCTCGGTGACCGCCACCGCGTCCTCGCCGTAGCGCAGGGGTGAGATCACCGGGCTGATATGGGCCTTGCAGAAGGGCCTTTTACGGAACCGTCCTTCGCCGCCCGATACCAGGTCGAACAGATCGACGATGGGGTCTACGTACTCGCCCAGGGTAAAACTTGTGCCCACCGGCTTGGTGGTCCCACACAGCAGTGCGTAGGCCGTGTTGACGTCCAGGTCGCGATTGTCCGGGACGTCGGTGGCAACACAGCAACGGGTGAACCAGCTCACATTGGGCAGGGTATCGACCAGCCGGGTGAAGTCATACAAATCCGCCAGAGTGGAGGGGCGGTAACGCCCGGTTTCCGGGTCCAGGGTTTGAACGGCGGCGCCGCCGGTGCCGAAATAGACTCGATCGCCACCGATCTCGAAATCGTGTTTTGGATCGCGGCCGTAAAATACAAAACGTTTGGCGGCGCCGGCGATCACCTCTTCTGCAAGTGCCGACGGATAGCTGAGGCGCCCCAGCGCGTTGATGCGCGCGCCCCGGTCCAGGGCCAGTTGCTGCACCCGGGGCGGTACCTCGGCCATGCCGATCTCATCCAGAATGCGCAGGGCAGTGTGGTAGATGGCGTCCACATCGGACTGACTCAGCGGCGTATAGCTGCCGCCGCGCTGTCCTGGTGGACAGGGGTCGATCTCCTGCTCCGGGGCCTGGCGCAGCGCGACCCGGGCTTTGCGTCCGCCGCGCCGTCCGTGGGGGGTGTCCGAGCCGGATCCGGTGCGTTGTTCGCCGCTCATGTGTCCGGGGTCACACCGTACGCCCACTGTCCACCGGAAGCGTGACCCCGGTCAGACGGCTGGACGCCGCATCGTCGGCCAGAAACAGGGCGGCCTCACCCATGTCCTCGGGCCGGATCAGTTTGCCCAGGGGCAGATTGGCGCGGAATGCCTCCCGGCCTTCCGGTGTGTCGGTGCCGCCCATGAATTCCGCCAGCATTGGCGTGTCGCCCGGGCCGGGACAAAGCGCGTTCACCCGGATCCCTTCGCCCGCCAGTTCCACCGCCAGCCCCTTGGCCAGGTTCAGCACCGCGCCCTTGGTCGCGCCGTATATCACCAGGTTCGGGCGAGGCCGCAGAGCGATGCCCGAGGCGGTGACGATGATGTTGCCGCTGCCCTGGGACCGGAAGTGGGGGATTGCAGCTTTGCAGTTGTAGAACACGCCGCGTACGTTCACATCGAACTGCTGGTCGAACGCCTCATCGGTCATTTCTTCCAACGCACAGGGGCGTTGCCCAAGGCCGGCATTCGCAACCAGGATGTCGAAACGCCCGAATCGGCCCAGGCATTCCGCTACCATGGCTTCGTTGTCGGCCCAGCGTGTGACGTCCACCGCCAGGGCGCTGGCTTTTCCTCCCGCTGCACCAACGGCCCTTGCCTGCGCTTCGGCCGCGTCGCCATTCAGGTCGGCGATCAGCACCGATGCGTCCTCCCGCGCGAACACATCCACAATGCCGGCGCCGAATCCGGATGCGCCGCCGGTGATGATCGCCGCTTTGCCTTGAAGTCTGCCCATTTTGTAGAACCTCCCCTGAACCTCTGTTTTTGCACCACATGGGGCCGTTCGGCCCGGGTACAATGCGCTGCATGATGAATCAAGCCAAGACTGTACTGCGGGAGGTATTCGGCTACCACGAGTTCCGTGCGCCCCAGGACGAGGTTATTGAAACCGTATTGAACGGAGGCGATGCCCTGGTCTTGATGCCCACCGGGGGCGGCAAGTCACTTTGTTATCAGGTCCCGTCCATTGTGCGTCCCGGCTGCGGCGTGGTCATTTCCCCCCTGATCGCCCTGATGCAGGACCAGGTCAGTGCCCTGGAGCAGCTCGGCGTGAGGGCGGCTTTTCTCAATTCGACCCTGGCGCGCCCCGAGGTCGCGGCAGTCGAGGAGGCGCTGTTGTCGGGTAATCTGGATCTGCTCTATATCGCACCGGAGCGGCTGACCCAGGCGCGCACCGTCGCCTTGCTGCGGGAGGCGACGGTTGCCCTGTTTGCCATAGACGAGGCCCACTGTGTCTCCCAATGGGGCCACGATTTCCGGGCCGACTACCTGCAGCTCAGCATGTTGCATGAATGCTTTCCCCAGGTGCCGCGCATCGCCTTGACCGCCACCGCCGACCAGCGGACGCGTGAGGAAATCCTGCAACGGCTGGATCTGGGTGCGGCCCGCCAGTTCATTGCCGGATTTGATCGGCCCAACATCCGCTATCGCATCACCCTCAAGCAGAATGCCCGGCAGCAGTTGCTGCGCTTCATCCGCAACGAGCATCGCGCCGACGCCGGTATCGTCTATTGTCTTTCCCGGCGTAAAACCGAAGAGGTGGCCGATTGGTTGAGCCGCGAGGGCTTTAACGCATTGCCCTACCATGCAGGGCTGGGTGCCGACATCCGTGCGACGCATCAGCGCCGGTTTTTGCAGGAGGAGGGTGTGATCATCGTGGCCACCATCGCCTTTGGCATGGGCATCGACAAACCGGATGTGCGTTTTGTCGCTCACCTGGATCTGCCCAAGACGGTGGAAGCCTACTACCAGGAAACCGGTCGCGCCGGGCGCGACGGCGAGCCGGCCGACGCCTGGATGGCCTATGGGCTGCAGGATGTGGTCAAACTGCGGCAGATGCTGGAGTCGTCCGGCGCCGACGAGGCGCACAAGCGGGTCGAGCGCCAGAAGCTGGAGGCGATGCTGGGTTTGTGTGAGATCACCACCTGCCGGCGCCATGCACTGTTGAATTACTTCGGCGAAGCGTCACCCGAGCGCTGCGGCAACTGCGACACCTGTCTCGATCCGGTGGATACCTGGGACGGCACCGAAGCGGCTCAGAAAGCCCTCAGCTGCGCCTATCGCACCGGTCAGCGGTTTGGTGTCAATCACCTGATCGACGTGCTGCGGGGCGGCGATACCGACAAGGTGCGCCAGTTCGGCCACGACAGGGTTTCCACCTATGGCGTTGGTGTGGATCTGGACGCCAATCAATGGCGTTCCGTGTTCCGCCAGCTGGTGGCCCGAGGCTATTTATGGGTGGATATGGAACACTACGGCGCTTTGAAGCTGTCCGAGTCCTGTCGCGGATTGTTGCGGGGCGAAGACCGGATCGAGTTGCGCCGGGACGTGACCGAAAAAATCGTGCGTAAACGGGCCCGGCCCACGGTCGAGGACCTGGCGCCGGAGGATCAGGGTTTGTGGGAGGCGTTGCGCGCCCGCCGCAGGCAACTGGCGGAAACCCAGGGCGTTCCGCCCTATGTGATTTTCCACGACGCCACCCTGCGCGAAATGGTGGCGCATCGGCCGGGGAATCTGGATCAGCTGGCACGCCTGAACGGCGTTGGCGCCAGCAAGCTGGAGAAATACGGCGCGGAGTTTTTGGCCGTGATCATGGAAAGCCAGTGACCGAGATGGCGCTGCGCCATCCTGCTGTGCGGGCCTCTTTCTGGATGATGGGTGCACTGACCTCGTTCATGGCCATGGCCGTGAGCGGGCGTGAGCTGTCCACCGAGCTGGGCACGTTTCAGATCCTGTTCGTGCGCAGCGTCATCGGTCTGGTCATTGTCTGCGTTTTGATTCTGAACAGCGGCGGTGGGCAGATACGCACACCTATACCGGGGCAGCACCTGGTTCGAAACCTGGCCCACTTCGCCGGCCAGTTCGGATGGTTCTACGGCATTGCCTACCTGTCGCTCGCAGAGGTGTTTGCCATTGAGTTCACGGTGCCGATCTGGACCGCGATCCTGGCGACCTATCTGCTCGGCGAGCGCATGACCCGGGCCCGGGTCAGCGCGGTTGCGCTGGGTGTGGCCGGCATGCTGATCATCCTGCGCCCGGGACTGGTGCCCCTCACCACGCCCACGCTGGTGGTGCTGGGCGCGGCGGTCAGTTTTGCGGTCTCCCACACGCTGACCCGGCGTCTGGCCCTGGTCGACCCGCCGCTCACCATCCTGTTCTACATGAGCATCATCCAGCTGCCCATGAGCCTGCTACCGGCGCTAAACGCCTGGGTGAATCCGTCGCCCGCGCTATGGCCCTGGCTGCTGGTGGTCGGCGTGACCGGGCTGAGCGCCCATTACTGTATGGCCCGTGCGCTCAAGCTGGCGGATGCCACGGTGGTGGTGCCGATGGACTTCATGCGTCTTCCCTTGATCGCGCTGGTGGGATTCCTGGTCTACGGAGAACCGTTGAATATCTACGTTCTGGCCGGCGCCGCGGTGATGCTGATCGGGAATCTGATCAACGTCCGCGCGGAGCAAAGACCCGTCAAGGGAAAATCCTGATACGAGTGGTCCCGGTAATCTCATCGCTTGAGGAGCCTCTGATCTATTCGTGAACGTGCATCTTGGGACTGAACTGCACAGCTTCATCGTTGCAAATCTTGGCAATAGCACAACTATTACCCGCGATCTGCCCCGCGATCCGCCCCTTGAATCTGCACATTTCACCCTCCAATCTGCTTCGTCCAGAATAAGTAAGAGGCTCCTTAAATTATCGGGCGTTGCTGGGTCTTATGCCGCCCCAATCTGGGCCTGATGGTTTTTATAGAGGAAACACAAACCATGTCAAAACACCACGCCACCCACGGGCTCAGTCCGGCGACCCTGGCCGCCCAGGCCCTGGGTTGGGAAGACGAGACCACCGGCGCGGTCGTGCCCCCGCTGCATGTGTCCACCACCTACGCACGGGATGCCGACTACGGTAAGCGCCAGGGGCGCTCTTATCTTCGCGATGACGGGCCCAGCCAGGCCCATGCGGAGGCCGTAGTCCAGGCATTGGAGGGCGGTGCGGCCGCCCTGAGTTTCGCCTCCGGCATCGCCGCATGCACAGCACCGTTTCACGCGCTGCGGCAGGGTGATCGGGTCGCAGTATCCCGCACGATCTATCACGGTGTGCTCAGTTGGCTGCAACTGTTCGGCCCCGAGCGCGGCCTGCGGGTCGAGTATTTCGACGCCGGTGATGTGGCCGGTCTCGGCGCGCTGCTGGCCGGTGGGGACACCCGTCTGGTCTGGCTGGAGACACCGGCCAATCCGACCTGGGCGGTCACCGATATTGCCGCGGCTGCGAAGTTGGCTCATCGCAACGGCGCTGTACTCGCCGTCGATTCAACCGCGGCGACACCGGTGCTTACCCGGCCCCTGGCGCTCGGTGCCGACATGGTGTGCCACTCGGCCACAAAGTTTCTGAACGGGCATTCCGATTTGCTGGGCGGCATGTTGGTGACTGCGGACGCGGAATCCGCCCTGTGGCAACGGATCGGTGATCATCGGCTTTACGCCGGGCCGGTACTGGGTTCGTTCGAGGCCCATCTGCTGGTGCGGGGGCTGCGGACGCTGTATCTGAGGGTGCCCAGACAATGCGAGAACGCCCTGGCTCTGGCGCAGTTTCTACAGGGCCATCCCGGCGTCGAGATGACCCACTATCCCGGGCTGATTGCCGATCCCGGCCATTCGGTGGCATCCCGGCAGATGAAGGGTGGTTTCGGCGGCATGCTGTCGTTTCGGGTTCACGGCGGACGTGAGGAGGCGATCGCCGTCGCCAACCGGGCCCGGCTGTTCAAGCGGGCCACTTCCCTGGGTGGTGTGGAAAGCCTGATCGAACATCGCAAATCCAGCGAATCCGATGTGACCGACACACCGCAAAACCTGATTCGTTTGTCCGCCGGCATCGAGTCCGTGGACGATCTCATTGCCGATCTGGACGGAATGCTTCGCCCACTCGCATAAGATGGGGTGCACAAGATGGGGTGCACAAGATGGGGGGTGTGTTTCCGCAACTCACCGCAGCAAGGAGAGTACGTCCTCAAGCTCGAGCGCAGCGCCCTCGGCGATGAGCAACCGGTATCGTTCGG
>Ga0316187_10004753_pt1 | contig 11746 bp, 9 predicted proteins | sample CroRivburrow1_MG_FD_204927 | JGI IMG/M metagenome (GOLD analysis project Ga0316187, IMG submission 204927) | Coastal sediment microbial communities from Maine, United States - Cross River worm burrow 1 | ecosystem: Environmental > Aquatic > Marine > Coastal > Sediment | place: USA: Maine...
GGCTAACAGCTGGCTGGCAAGTCCTGCGCGCTGGTAGTCCTGGTGAACCGCGAGGCAAGCGATCTCGGCAATCTTGTCATCAGGGTCGGGGATACAGGCGATGCAGGCGATGATCATGCCGTCTTTTTCGATCACCTGGAAATGTCGGATCTGCAATTCCAGCTGTTCACGTGTGCGCGTGACCAGTATGCCGCTTTGTTCCAGCGGTTCGATCAGGCTGACGATGCCGCCGATATCATCGATGCTGGCGGCGCGGCTACCTTCGTAAAAAAGGTTGGTTATCATGACGCCGTAACCATTGCGAGTGAACAATTCGAGCAACAGTCCACCATCGACCTGTTGGTCGATGAAATGGACTCGTTTGACCTCGGCGCGAATCGCCTGGATCGCCTGGCATAACAAGTTCTTGCGTTCATCGGCAATATCAGACTGCTGCAGCAACAGTTCGCAATCAGCGGTCGAGAGCGTAATACCCTGTTGTTCGCTTTCCTGTGCGCCGGGGTGCAGGTAAATCAATTTATCGGCACGTAACGCCCCGGCAACTTCTGCTGCCAGTTCTTCGGTGGGCAGGTTGAACACTTCGCCGGTGCGCGAGTAACCCAGATTGGATAACAGCACGATGTGATTCAGCTCGAGCAATGCATTGATCGCCTCATGCTTGATAAAACGCACCTTCCCGGAATGTTGCATATCGACACCGTCAATGACGCCGAGGGGCATACCGGTAACAAAATTGCCACTGGCAAGGGTGATTTCCGAGCCCGACATCGGAGTGTTTGGCAGGCCCATCGACAGTTGCGCCTCGAAGTGGGTTCTGACCGCATTAATCGCCTGCACAATATAGGGAAGCGTCACGCTATCAGTGATACGGATATTTCGATGAAACGACGATTGCAGGTTGTTGTTGGCGAGGTGGGAATCAATGCTGCTGCGACTGCCATGCAGGATGACCAGCTTGATACCGAGATGCTTGAGCAGGGCGATGTCGTGCACCAGGCCGATGAACCGATCCGAGTAGATCACCTCGTCCGAAACCATGACGACAAAGGTTTTCCTGCGGTGTGCCTTAATATAAGGCGCCGCACCTCGAAACCACTCCACATAGTCCTGTGTATTACCCATTTCCACCCATATCCGCTAAACTCGAAGCGCACTATATAATAATCGTCGCAGCTAACATAGACCACGAAGGGAATTGACGATCGCCAGCGAATCGCCCCCAGTGAGCAGCCACCACCTGCAGCAGCAGGAGCTGGTTGCGTTTTTATACGATCGTTTCCGCACGGGTCGGCACATTACCCTGTTCGTGTCGACGCTGGCCGCATTACTGGCCTACGTCGAACTATCGATACAGGGTCGCGAACTCTGGGTATTGTTGTGGTTCGCAATGCTCTGCCTGGTTATGCTGTTGCGCGCGCTCCATCTGCGGCGGTTTCTGCAGATTCGCAATCATGGTTATTTCCGTTACCAGCAATGGCACGACCAATTTATGATTGGCGTCGTCGCCACCGGCCTGCTGCTCGGCTGCGGCGCGGCCCTGGTAATGTCATATATCACCATCAACCTGCAGATTATCCTGCATTCGCTGTTACTCACCATGAGCGCGGGCGCCATCGCTTATCTTTCAACCTCGCTGCGGGTTTACATCGTATACATGGTGACAACCATGTTACCGGTTACCATCTGGTTGTTTTTGCAGGAACGCTCGGCCACCTATCTGCTCAGTTTGTTATATTTGTTCTTCATGGGCGCTGGTTTTATCAGCGTCAAGCGCATGCACCAGCTGGTGAACGATGCACTCTACTATCGTTACGATAACGAGACCTTGATCGACGACTTGCAGCGGCTGTTGCAATCGGTATCGCAGACCAACAAGGCACTCGAGAAAATATCGACCAGTGATGAATTGACCGGGGTTTCCAGTTATCGCGCCTTTCGCGTTCACCTGGAAGACATCTGGCGGGAGTATCGAGACAGCAAACTGCCGATATCATTGATCAAGCTGAACATCGATTACTTCTATGAGTTTAACGCCCATTACGGCCAGGAGGTCAGCGATCTGCAGTTGCAGCAAGTGGCGCGGATCCTGAATGATCAGCTAACTGACCCCAGCCAGATGGTGGTGCGTCTGCATGGCGCAGAGTTCGCACTGCTGTTGCCGGGCACGAGTTGTAACGATGCCCGCCAGATTGCGCTCGATATACGCAAGGCGCTTGCCGAGCTTGAAATCGAACACGTCAAATCCGGCTGTTCCACGCACCTGACCATGAGTATCGGTGTCGGTAGTCAGGCAGCCACTGCGCGCAGTTTCTCGCGCGAACTGCTGGTCAGGGTAGATACTGCGCTCAGGCTGGCAAAGGAGCGTGGCCGCGATCGCCTGGAAGTACTTGAGGCTTGAAAATCAGTGCTCGAAACCCGGCGCAAGCATTAATCGCAACTGTGGATTTCGGCTCAAATACTTCCAGCGAGCAGGAATTCCAACAGGGCTTTCTGTGCATGCAGGCGATTCTCCGCTTCTTGCCAGACGACTGACTGTGGGCTTTCGAGGACTTCGGTGCTGACCTCTTCATCGCGATGGGCGGGCAGGCAGTGCATAAACAGCGCATCCGCCTGCGCCGCCTGCATCACCGCAGAGTTAACCTGGAAGCTGGCAAAACTTTTCAGTCGCTGCTCTTGCTCATCTTCCTGTCCCATACTCGCCCAGACGTCCGTGACGACCAGGTCGACATCCTGAGCCGCGGCCATTGCCGATTCGTGCAAGCTGATTCGATCCCCACCACTTCGCACCAGCTCGTCATTGGGTTCATGCCCGGCAGGACAGCCGATCCTGAGATTGAAACCAAAGCGGATCGCGGCGTTTATATATGAGTGGCACATGTTATTGCCGTCGCCGATCCAGGCGACGCTGGCTCCTGCAATATCACCGCGCTGTTCAATCCAGGTCTGCATATCCGCCAGTACCTGGCAAGGATGCAGCAAATCGCTGAGACCATTGATTACCGGTTTGCAGGAATGTTGCGCCATTGACTCGACTCGTTCGTGACCAAAAGTACGTATCAGAATACCGTCTACCATGCTGGAAATCACTCTGGCGCTGTCTTCGATAGGCTCACCACGACCGAGATGACTATCACGCGGCGACATGAAAATGGCATGGCCGCCCAATTGGTACATTCCAGCTTCGAAGGAAACGCGTGTCCGCGTCGACGATTTCTCGAAGATCATGGCCAGCAGTTTGCCTTGCAGCGGGGTGTGCGATATGCCTTGCTTCAGTCGGCGTTTGACATCGATGGCATGCGCAATCAGGGCCTTGAGCTCGTCGCTGGTTAAATCCAGCAGGCTGATGAAATGTCGATTGGACATGAGTTACCCCGTGAATTGATGAATGCAGTCAATTAAGATTTCGGCAATTTCGGCGGTCTCGGCCTCGTCGATAATCAACGGCGGTAGCAAGCGGATGACGGACTCTGCTGTGACGTTGATCAACAGGCCATTTTCGAGTGCCAGAGCCACCAGTTCCTGGCAGGGTTTTTTCATCTGAATCGCCAACAGCAATCCAAGATGGCGCACTTCTACAACATCCGGGTTGGTCATGAGTCCCTGGCGCAAAGCAACCGCCAGTTGCTCTCCGCGCAGCGCCGCATTATCGGCAATGCCGAATTCAAGCATACTGTGCAGCACCGCGTAACCGGCGCGACAGGCTAACGGGTTGCCGCCGAAGGTGGAGCCGTGATTGCCGGGCTGGATCACTTCGGCGGCGATGCCATTGGCCAGGCAGGCGCCAATCGGCACCCCGTTACCCAAAGCTTTCGCCAGTGTCATGACATCGGGCACTACTTTTTCGTGCTGACAGGCAAACATCTTGCCACTGCGCGCCATGCCGGTTTGAATTTCGTCCAGCATTAACAGCCAGTCGTTCTGATCGCAGATACGACGTAACGCGGCGAGGTATCCGGTATCAGGGATGACAATACCGGCTTCACCCTGCACCGGTTCCACCAGCAGGGCAACCACGTTACGGTTGTTGTCTGCGATGGCCTCGATCGACGCCAGGTCGTTATAGGGCGCACGCACGAATCCGCCAACCAACGGCTCGAAGCCTGCCTGCACCTTGCGGTTGCCGGTGGCGCTTAGCGTCGCCATGGTACGTCCGTGAAAGGCATGTTCCATGACCACGATTTGTGGGGTTTTGATGCCCCGCCGATGACCATGCAGGCGTGCCAGTTTGATCGCTGCTTCGTTTGCCTCGGCTCCCGAATTGCCAAAGAATACCCGCTCCATGCCGGCGGTCCGACACAACAGATCGGCGAGCTGTTGTTGCCAGCCGATGGAATACAGATTGGAGGTGTGCAACAAGGTTGCCGCCTGCTGCTGAATCGCTGTCGTTACCGGCGCGTAGTTATGGCCCAGGCTGGTAACCGAAATGCCGCAGAGCGCATCCAGATATCGTTTACCCTGGCTATCCCACAGGTAACAGCCTTCACCATGGCTGAAGGTGACGGGCAGCGATCGATAAGCTTTAATGATATGGTCTGACATTGGCTGGTGGCTTGAAAAAAACGCTCAAACATACAGTGATTTTCATCGATTACAAGTGTTTAGACGAAAAAAGCCCCGCCGAAACGGGGCTCTGACTTTAAACTTGCAGCTTGTAGGGAAGGCAGCCCCTAGAACGGAAAGCCACCGTGTCCGTAGGCAGTCATCGACAACAGCATCGGAATCGACAATGCGGTGTTGGTGCGCGATGCCATCAGTGCAACAACCTTGGCCCTGGCAATCACCTCGGGGGCATGGGTCTGGCCATCGAGACCGAGTATCTTTTTCTGGTTCGGCCAGATGAATACCCACACGTTAAGCGCCATGATGGTGCCGAGCCAGGCGCCAACACCAATTACGGCAGCACCCGGCTGAAAGGTGAACGCGGCGCCGAGGATGCCCATCTTGCCCAGAATAGCCGCACCCGACAACCAGGTGGCTACTGCCGCCCAGCGAAACCACAGCAGGGCGGGGGGGGCGACATACTTGTTGATCGCAGCAGGGCCAGGGCCACCGCCTTCAGCTTCGGCAATCGCCTTGGCGACACCCGGTACCTGGACGAAGTTGAAGTAATACAACAATCCGATCCAGGCAACGCCGGCAAGAACGTGGAACCAAACGGTCCACTCGATTGAGTTAGTGATGCCATCGGCAAAAATACCCATCACGATCGCGGAAATCACCACGCCGGTGACAATTGTTCCAGTAATAGATTTTAACGGATTCATGGATGACTCCCGAGTATAAACGTTTAGAATACGGGGCTTGGTATCTAGTTCTTGCCCGCTACACGCGGCGCAGTATAAGGACTTTCGGAATGGGGTGCAACGCATCTCTGGCAGGGTTTCAGTGGAACCAGACAACAGATTTGTGAGGATATATGTGCGGCTTATTTGGAGCTTTGAGTTTTAACGCTAGCGCGATCGACCCGGGCCATGCCGCCAGTATGTCGGCCAGGGTGGCGCGCCGTGGACCGGATGACAAGGGTGAATTTTTTGCGGGTCCGGTGATGCTCGGACATCGTCGCCTGGCGATCATCGATTTGTCGGCAGCGGGTCATCAACCGATGCAGGATGTCAGCAAGCGCTACACCATTGTGTTTAACGGTACGATTTACAATTATCCTGAATTGCGTGAAATCCTCATCGCAAAGGGTTTCCAGTTCAATTCGCACAGCGATACCGAGGTCATAATCAATGCCTACGCCTGTTGGGGCGACAGTTGTGTCGAACGCTTGCACGGGATGTTTGCCTTTGCCATTTGGGACAGCGAGCGCCAGAACCTGTTTCTGGCACGCGACCGTATGGGGATTAAACCGCTCTATTATGCACGCTCGAAAGCCGGTTTTTATTTTGCATCGAACCCGCAGGCACTGCTCGCCACGGGGCTATTTGCGACCGATATCGACCCGGTGGGATTGCACCACCAGCTTAGCTTGCACGCGGTAATTCCGGCACCGCGCACACTGATCCAGTCCGTGCGCAAGTGTCGACCGGCGCACTACATGAATGTCAGCGCGGAGGGCAAGATCGACGAGGGGCGTTACTGGAATCTGATCGCGCGACGCCCGGCAGTGGCCCGGTCCGAGCAGGAATGGAATGACGCGATTCACGATGCACTGATGCAGGCGGTAAAGAAACGCCTCACCATCGCCGACGTTCCGGTCGGTGTACTGCTGTCGGGGGGACTTGATTCGAGTCTGCTGGTGGCATTGCTCGCCGAGGCCGGTCAGAGCGATATTCGAACCTTCAGTATCGGCTTCGAAGATCAGCCCGAGGAACGCGGCAACGAATTCGAATTTTCCGACCCGGTCGCTGCACGCTACTCCAGCGATCATCAAAAGTTTCTGATCCCGAATGCGGACGTTTTAACGCGGCTCCCCGAAGCCGTCGGGGCGATGGCAGAACCGATGTTCGGTCAGGATGCCGTCGCCTTTTACCTGTTATCGGAACAGGTTTCGAAGTCGGTCAAGGTCGTACAAAGCGGGCAGGGAGCCGACGAAGTGTTTGCCGGCTACTTCTGGTACGGACAGATGGCGCAGGCGGAAGAGCCTGCACTGCAGCGCTTTGCCAGTCGCTATGTCGATCGCGATCACGCCGAGTTCTGCGACACGGTGGATGCGAAGTATCGTGGCGCAGACTACACCTCGGCGCTGATCGAGGAGCAGTTAACCAGCACCGAGGCTGACACCTTTATGGATGCGGTGCTGCGCTTCGATGTCACCACCCTGGTTGTCGACGACCCCGTCAAACGGGTTGATAACATGACCATGGCCTGGGGTCTGGAAGCCAGGGTACCGTTTCTCGATCACCATCTGGTGGAGCTGGCGGCATCTTGCCCGGTCGACCTGAAATTGAAACACGAGGGCAAGGGCGTACTCAAGGAGATCGCCCGTGGTCGCATTCCCGATGCGGTTATCGACCGACCCAAGGGATACTTTCCGATGCCGGCCCTGAAGTTCGTGCGCGGAGACTTCTACCGGTTTATGGCGGATACGCTCAATAGCCGGCGCAGTCGTGAGCGAGGGCTGTTCAATCGCGACTACATCGATAAATTACTGGCTGAACCGGAAAGCCATTTCACGCGCTTGAATGGCAGCAAGCTATGGCACAGTGCCTTGCTGGAATACTGGCTGCAGCAACACGTCGATGGGTAAATTTGTGCGCCAGAGCATAACGGGCTTTTTAATATTGAAAAAAGTGGTTATGATAATACCTTAGTATTTTGCTTGGTTATTATTTAGAGGTAATGAATGGACGTCCTGGACCGTATTAAACAGCAAGTCGAAACTTATCCCGTCATCGTCTACATGAAGGGAACTCCGCAATTGCCGCAATGTGGATTTTCTAGTCGCACTGCCGAAGCCCTGAAATCGTTGGGAATCGAATTCGCTTACGTCAATGTGCTGGCTGACCCGGAAATATTCCAGAATCTGCCACGCTTTGCCGACTGGCCTACATTTCCCCAGGTTTACGTCGACGGCGAGTTGATTGGTGGCTGTGACATTACCCTGGAAATGCACTCCTCCGGAGATCTCGAGAAGTTAGCCAAAACGGCGGTCGATAAGGCAGCAGGGAAGCAAGCGGCTAATTAACCTGCCCTGGCAGTTGCACAAAAAACCCCGCATTTGGCGGGGTTTTTTGTGGCAGATTATTGTCTGATGGGCATGCAGGCCTGTCGGGCATTACCAATGATTTCAGCAAGGCCAGGCGCCGGGTCTAATTCGTGGCCATGCCAGGTACCGATGGAAATTTGCAATTGCCGCCCCTGGTCTGTCGTTTGACGTGTATGACGCTTGATGCTGTCAATCAGACGCTCAAATAGACCGAGATTAAATGCTTGCGGATCCTGGTAGTGCACCAGTACGGCAAAAGTATTGATATCGTAACGCGAAACCATGTCCATCGGGCGCAGCGCCAACTGGATGGAATTGGCGATAGTTTTGAGAGTTCCCAGCCGCGGCTCCTTGTCGCCGGTATCCACTTCAATCATAGCGATACCGAGTCCGCCACCGCGTGCGTTGCAATGTTCGATCATGGATTCGACCTGCAGTTCGAACTGAACTCGATTGGGCAGATGGGTTTGCGGATCTTGCAGGCTATTCTGCTTTACCTTCAATAACTGCGCACTCAGTTGGCGCATGCGCTCGCGCAGTTCATTTTGCTGGAATGCATAGCGTCCCGCTCCGAAAACGCGGGCGGCCAGCTCAAACTGGTTCGCCGACTTGGAAATAAAATCGTCGACGCCACGGTCGAAGGCAACGACGATACTCGAGGCCGTGTCTTCGGCGGTCAGCAACACGATACCGGTATAGCGATCGTTGTTTTCGTCCCAGCGGCGAATCAAATCGGTCATTTCCAGGCCGTTCATGCCCGGCATCCAGAAATCTGCCAGCACGACGTGCGCGCGTCTCTGGTTCAGTTCGTAGAGTGCTTCATCGGCTGCAGCGGCAGTGCGAATGTCACTATAACCCGATTTGCCGAGCCCGGATTTGATTACTTCGCGACTGAACTGCAGGTCATCGACAACTATGATAGAAATATCTTCTTTGCGCAAAATGTTGGCGGGCCCTGTTAAGTGACAGCAAGTATAGCCCTTAAAATGCATAATTTATGAACGATCTTCGCCAGGCTTTATGACAATTCGGGCTCGAGTAATTCTGCAATCAGTTTCCGGCAAATGGAACTTCGTTGACAATCTTGCAAAACAGCATGGCGGTCATCTCGGCATCATAAATTGCTGAATGTGCTTCCTCGGTATTCCACTCCATACCGGCCGAACGAACCGAACGCGCCAATACGGTTTGACCGTAGACCAGGCCGGAGAGAGAGACCGTGTCAAAAGTGCTGAAGGGATGGAATGGGTTTCGCTTTATGCCGGATCGCGCCGCTGCCGCATTGATGAACTTGAGGTCGAAGTGGGCATTGTGTCCAACCAGAATTGCCTTGTTGCAACCGTGGTGCTTGAGGGCTTCGCGAACGGGTTTGAAGATCTTCGGCAACGCCAGTTTTTCATCGACGGCCAGGCGAAACGGGTGGTCTACATCGATTCCGTTCACTTCCATTGATTTGGGCTCGAGATTTGCTCCTGCAAACGGTGTTATGTGGCAGGAAATCGTTTCACTGCAGAAAAACTGGCCTTGTGCGTCGATGTCGAGCAACACCGCTGCCACCTGTAAAAGCGCGTCGGTGGTTTCATTGAAACCGCCAGTTTCGACATCGACAACAACCGGCATGTATCCGCGAAAGCGATCGACCATTGCGGTAAATTCAGTCATTCAGGGAAAGCTTCCAGGTCAGGGTCTCGCCAGCCATGAAAGGAATGAGGCTGGATTCGGGGTAAGGCAGAGTGTCGGGCACCACCCAGGGACTGCGCTCGAGAACTACCCTTTCCGTGTTGTATGGCAGGCGGTAAAAGTCGGCGCCATTGCGGCTCATGAAAGATTCCAGGTGGCTGAAATCACCACATTGTTCAAATGCCTCCGCGTAGAGTTCGAGCGCGCAGTGGGCGGAGTAAATGCCGGCGCATCCACAGGCTGACTCCTTGGCCTGCAGGCTGTGCGGTGCGCTATCGGTGCCGGCGAAAAAGCGCGCCTCGCCAAGGCTGGCGGCCTCGAGAAGTGCCTGACGGTGGTGCTCGCGCTTGGCGACAGGCAGGCAATAGTGATGCGGTCGAATGCCGCCGCGAAATAGTGCATTGCGGTTGATCAAAAGATGGTGGGCGGTGATAGTCGCTGCTAAATGGTCATCGGCCTGACGCACAAACTCGACCGCGTCGCGGGTAGTAATGTGCTCGAAAACTATTCGCAACTGTGGATAGCGGGCGCGGATGTGGGTCAGGCTCTCATCGATGAAGATTTTTTCGCGGTCGAAAATGTCGACCTCGGCAGCGGTGGCTTCGCCGTGTACCTGCAAAACCAGTCCATATTTTTGCATCGCCTCGAATACCGGTGCGATTTTCGATAGATTGGTAACCCCTGCTGCGGAGTTAGTGGTTGCACCGGCGGGGTAAAGTTTGGCACCATGAATAAATTCGGATTCGCTGGCGGCCCTGATCTCATCGACGCTGGTATTATCCGTCAGGTATAAGGTCATCAATGGATTGAACGGACAATCGGCGGGCAATGCCGCGCGAATACGATCGCGATAGGCCAGGGCATCGCCGCAACTGCGCACCGGTGGATCGAGGTTGGGCATGATGATGGCACGTGCGAACTGGCGCGCACTATCGGCGACAACGGCCTCGAGAAAAGGCGAATCGCGCAAATGCAGGTGCCAGTCATCGGGCCTGATGATGTTCAGCTTGGTCATAGAGTCGGGGATGGCGGATACATAAATTTAATGTTCTTATCAACAATAGTAATTACAACTGGCAGAGGATTAATTTCCTGTATAATCCCGCCAATTTACAGTAAAGGCGACGCACGTGGTAGATGAAACAGACATTGATCCGGAAGAAACTCTGGAATGGCTTGACTCGTTAGACTCGGTACTGGAGCGCGAAGGACCCGGGCGGGCACACTTTTTGCTCGAACGCTTGATCGACAAGACCCGGCGCTCGGGTGCCTACCTGCCGTTTTCGGCAACCACCGCTTATCTCAATACCATTCCGCTTTCTCAGCAGCGGCCGATCCCGGGCGACCAGGCCATCGAACACAGCCTGCGTTCGGTAATTCGCTGGAATGCCGCGGCGATGGTGGTTCATGCTAATCGCAAGTCCAGTGAGCTCGGTGGCCATATCGCCAGCTTTGCGTCGGCAGCGACGCTCTACGACGTCGGCTTCATGCATTTCTTCCGTGCGCCGACCGAGGAGAACATGGGGGACCTGGTTTTCTTCCAGGGGCACTCGGCGCCCGGCATCTACGCGCGTGCTTTTCTCGAAGGCCGCATCAGCGAAGAGCAACTCAGGTCCTTCCGCCAGGAAGCGCTCGACAAGAATGGCCTTTCCTCCTATCCGCATCCATGGTTGATGCCGAACTTCTGGCAGTTCCCGACGGTATCTATGGGGCTGGGCCCGTTGATGGCAATTTACCAGGCGCGCTTCATGAAGTATCTCGAGGACCGGGGTATCCAGCCACAACAGGGGCGCAAGGTGTGGGCATTCATGGGTGACGGCGAGATGGATGAACCCGAGTCGCTCGGCGCCATATCGCTGGCCGCGCGCGAAGACCTCGACAACCTGATCTTCGTCATCAACTGCAACCTGCAGCGCCTCGACGGTCCGGTGCGCGGCAACGGCAAGATCATCCAGGAACTGGAAGCGGTATTCCGCGGCGCTGGCTGGAATGTCATCAAGGTGGTCTGGGGTTCCTACTGGGATCACCTGCTGGAGAAAGACAAGAGCGGCATGTTGCAGCGTCTAATGGAAGAAACGGTTGATGGTGAATATCAGAACTGCAAGGCCAAGGGCGGCGCCTACACGCGCGAACATTTCTTCGGTAAGTATCCCGAGACGCTGGAACTGGTCGCGGAGATGTCCGACGAGGACATCTGGCGCCTGAATCGAGGTGGTCACGATCCGCACAAGGTCTACGCGGCCTACGCCGAGGCCGCCGAATCGGTCGATCGGCCGACCGTCATCCTCGCCAAGACCGTCAAGGGCTACGGTATGGGCGAGGCCGGTGAAGGGCAGAATATTACGCACTCACAAAAGAAAATGGGCGAGGATGCGTTGAAGGCGTTTCGCGATCGTTTCAATATTCCGGTCAGTG
>Ga0316187_10004754_pt1 | contig 11746 bp, 6 predicted proteins | sample CroRivburrow1_MG_FD_204927 | JGI IMG/M metagenome (GOLD analysis project Ga0316187, IMG submission 204927) | Coastal sediment microbial communities from Maine, United States - Cross River worm burrow 1 | ecosystem: Environmental > Aquatic > Marine > Coastal > Sediment | place: USA: Maine...
ATGCCGTTGTATTGGAAATTAAATGAATATTTTGTGACAATCTGTTAAAAGAAGCCTTGATTGAATTCTTCTGATTTATTTGATATTTAATTGAAATTCTGGGTTCAAGATTAAAATAATTCTGGATCACTTCGCGTCCTTCAACATAGGTCTCAGAAACTGGCATTTTTCTTTGTCCAGGGATTATTGTCTCATATTCATAAATATAGCCTGGCCCAATATATGAATAACCTGATCCTCTCAATCCATATTGCAATCCAAAACGATCCCCAAAATTGATCTCATTATTAAAGTAAAGACTCCACTCAGCAGCGTATTTCAATGGTAAGCTTATATTTGATACTTCTCCATTACTTACACCAATAGCATCTGCCGGTGTAAAAATGTAGTAATTAAACTCTCCCCCGAAATCCCAGATGTTACTTGTATTCACAAAATAGGTGAAATTCGGTTTTAAAGATAAAGTCCGTATTTTTGAATTCCATTCGAATTTGTCAAGATCATTTTCCCCAAAAGCGAGCGCATAATCGTAATCACTGAAGATTAAATTTACATTTGAGAATAGCCTGTCATTGAAAATATGATTCCACCTTAATGTTGCGGTATTATTTCCCCAACTGAATCCCTGATTTGCATCAAATTTGAAAACATCTCTCCCCAAATAACCCGAAAGGAAAATTTTATCCTTTTTCCCGATATCATAGTGGGCTTTTAATGTAAGGTCATAGAAATAAAACTGTGCGCCTTCGCTTAGAACATCTGTGAAAAGTTTAGCAAAAACATCAATATAAGAACGTCGGGCAGCGATAAGGAATGAAGATTTGTTTTTAACAATAGGAGCTTCAATTGTCAGTCGTGAAAATATGGTACCTATTCCTCCCTGTGCTCCAAATTTTTTACTATTCCCTTCCTTTAAACGAATATCAAGTACTGAGGAGATCCTTCCCCCATACCTAGCGGGAATACCGCCTTTATAAAGTTTTACATCTGTAACGGCATCGGGATTGAATACTGAGAAGAATCCCAATAAATGAGAGGAATTATAAATAGGAGCTTCATCCTGAAGCACAAGATTCTGACCTACACTGCCTCCACGAACATTAAACCCTGAAGCCCCTTCTCCAACCGTGCTAACACCCGGCAGACGCTGAAGGCTTTGTATCACATCAACTTCGCCCAATAAGGCTGGTATCTTTTCTATTGTCTTGATATCAAGCTTATTTACGCTCATATCGACACGCTTAACATTGGAATTTGTTTTACCAATTACAATAACTTCCTCCAGTTGTTTTGTATCTTCAATTAACTCTATGTTTAGCTCAGTACTTTCAGTAAGCGTGATTTCTTTAGTGATAGACAAAAACCCTATATATCTGAATTCAATTGTGTAAGTACCCTTTTCAAGCGTTACAGAATAAAATCCATAAATGTTTGTTGTCGTGCCTCCTCCAATTTCTTTAATGTAAACTGTAGCACCAATCAATGCCTCACCGTTAGAAGCATCTTTGATATACCCGGCGAAACTTACTTTCTCTGCTAATTCGGTATCAGTATCATCAGCATAAATATAGGAGCTACTTAATAAGAGAATTAATAATATTACTTTATTGATCTTTCTCAAGACTTTGACTGTATTTAATGAATTAAAAATCTAAACGGAAAACTAATTTGCTTCACTTTTGTTCAGCTATCTTAAAAAATTTATAAACAAAAAAATTCGCAAATTAGCATCTTTGATATTAATGTAATTTCTGGTAAAAGGTTTCATTATGTATGTTATTATTTCATAAAAGAATAAAAAACTATCTATTCTTCACTAACCTCTGAAAAATAATCGTCAATATCACATAATTTTTCACTCAATAACCACAACCTCTGAGCATCTTCCTTTATATAAGATCTTTTAGAGGATTTTTTGATTTTACTTTTATCCCAATATTTTCCAGAAACACCTTTGACTTCATCTGAGGAAGCCAGATAAATCGATGTTTTAGCCCCTTCTGCAGGGGTAATCCCACGTAAACGGCGTAATTTCCAAGCCAGGCTATGAATAGCTACTGTGTGCTTTAAACCTATATTTGTTTTAACCAGCCCTGGCTGTAGACAATTAATACAGATTTTATCTAAAGGGTTGCGCCTGTTGAATTCGTAGGTAAAAAGTATATTAGCTAATTTGGACTGGGAATAAGCTCGTAGACCATGGTATTTTTTGGTCAGGTTAATATCATTAAAGTGAATTTTACCACTAAAATGCGAATCAGATCCAACATTTATAATCCTGGGATCATCGGAATTAGCGATTGATGGTAAGAGCAAATGAGTTAAATAAAAATATGCCAGGTGATTAACCGCAAATTGCATTTCAATGTTTTCATCTGTATATGACAGGTTCGAATACCAGGTCCCAGCATTATTAATTAAAATGTCAATTCTATTATATTTAGATAATATTTCTTTAGCCCCTTTTTTAATTTCTTTTTGAGAACTTAAGTCAATAACAATCCCCTCTATATTCTTATGGTTTGATTCAGAAATAATTTTATCTATGGTAACCTTAACCCTGGATTCATCTTTAGAAATAATCACCAGGTCGGTATTCATTTTAGCTAATGCTAGCGCTGTTTCATATCCAATTCCTGCATTTGCTCCTGTTATTACACAAACTTTTCCTTTCATAAATTTTTATTCATTATCAAATATTGCGGATTATCCACCCAGCCAGCTGAGCGTTGATTCTTACCCTGCAAGTCATTATCTCCTAGATCCAATCTGATCATTTCAGCAAGTTTGGTCAATTCCAGTAATTTCCCGGGATATTCCAAACTTAAGTCATGTTGTTCCTGAAGATCTGATTCTAAATTTACTAATCTCACCATCTGACCCGGACCTTCGCTTAAAATCTCATTCCACCTGGTTTGCTTTACATCGAGAGGTAAGAACAATTTCCAATTGCCTTTTCTTACAGCCTGTAATTGATTGCGATAGTAATAATAAAATGCTCTTTCACTTAAACCCGGATCTTCACCTTCAGTTAAAAGTTTGCACATGCTTTTTCCATCAATTTTCCTAGTTGTATCAAGATCATAATCAACAATTTCAGCAAATGTAGGTAAAAAATCCATGATGGTTATAAAGGTGTTATCATTACTTCCCCTGTCAAATAATTTATCCCATTTAATTATACATGGGACCCTGAATCCACCTTCAAAGTTGCTGCCTTTCCAGCCGGTAAGTGGCTTATTGCTTCCTCCAAATTGCCTGGCAGCTCCATTATCAGAGGTAAATACGAACAGGGTATTTTCATATATATCTAAGGAATCGAGCAATGAGACTATTCTGCCAATAGAGAAATCTATTTCTTCAACAGCATCTCCATATATGCCATTTGAGGACCTCCCTTCAAAATCAGGAGATGCATAAATTGGATTATGTGGCATATTATATGGAATATATGTAAAAAAAGGAGTGTCAGAATGATCCTTAATAAATTCAATAGCTCTATCAGTGCACATTTTAGTAAGGTACTTTTGATCAACAGGTGCTATTATGACACGATTGTTATGAACAATCGGCAACGGAGGATCTCCTCTCTCTTTTGAGTTCATATCATTACTGTAGGGAACACCAAAATAAGTGTCAAATCCATGATTGTTTGGTAGAAAAACCTGTTGATCCCCTAGGTGCCATTTTCCAAAACATCCGGTAGCATACCCTTTTGATTTAAGAATCTCAGCAATGGTATTCTCATCAGGATTTAGTCCTTTATTAGCCCCAGGTATCAGGACACAGTGGTTTTTCGAATCTCTGTGCAGGCTTACCCTTCTCGGATAGCTTCCTGTTAAAAAAGCTGATCTGGTTGGTGTGCATACACTAGCTGCAGCATAAAAATCAGTAAACTTTATGCCCGCTGATGCTAAGCGATCAAGATTAGGAGTTTTGTGAACCTCATTACCATAACACCCCAGATCTCCGAATCCAAGATCATCCGCCAGGATGAATACGATATTTGGCAAATCTTTTGTACTTTTTTCCTGCTTGCAGGAAAAAAAAGATATAAAAGATATTAGAAGAATATAATACGACCTGTTCATTAGTTGAGTTAAAATATTAGTGTAACCTTAGTTCCTTCCCCCTCATGACTTACCAAATTGATATATCCATTATGCGCTTTCATAATCTGTCTTGATAAAGTGAGACCTATACCTGATCCATCCTTCCGGGTAGTAAAAAAAGGCATAAAAATATAATCAAGCATATTAAATGGAATACCACAACCATTATCTTCGATTATTATCAAAGTCCTGTCATTGGCCTGCTCGGATGTCAGCTTGATCTTGGGATTAGGATGATCGGAAAAAGCATAAGCCGCATTCTTCAACAAATTGATGAGTACCTGGGCAATCATTTTTTTGTCCATGAGTATTTTTAAATTGCCTGGCTCAATTCTGACATTCAATTTTATGGTTTGATGTAAAAAACTGTTTTTCAATAGATCCAGAATCTCATTAAAAAGATCAGAAATCCTCACTTCTGCAAATTCCGGTTTAGGAATATCAGAAATGGTTTTATAATCATCTACAAACTTCGAAAGCCCAAGACTTCTATTATGTATAGCGCTTAAGCCTGATTGCATATTATCAACTTCCTCAGATGAAAGTACTATCTGTTCCTTGCCCTCAGAAATTCTTATGGTTTTGAGCAAAGATGAAGAAACCAATTTCATTGGACTGACGGAATTTACAATCTCATGAGTTAAAACTTTAATCAATTTTTGCCAGGCTTCTGATTCACTTTCTTCCAGTTCAGTATGGATGTTCTGAAAAGAAGCCAGTTTGATCTTTTCACCTGAAATTGAAAATTCTGACACGCTCACATACAAACTGACCAATTCTTCACCCTGTAGGATCTTTAGAAGTTCTTGTCTACCTGGTTTCATTTTATCCAGTTTTTCCGGCATATCATTAAGAATTGATTTTAATCCAGATAAATTCCCAATATGAGGGACATTTAAAAGCTGTTTTGCCGCCAGATTGAATAGCCTAACATGGTGACCGGAATCCCAGGCCAGAAGTCCAGTATCCACATGTTTAATAATATGATCGAAATATTGATGTTCAGTTTCTTTCTCAATTTTTAATTGGTTAAACAGACCAATGATCCTGTTAAACTCATCATAAATCGCCTTAAATGGTAGTTTTCTATTCTTATAGAATGTTAACGAACTATCCTTAAACTGAAAAGATTGGAGGAATAGCAATAGATTTTTGTTAGTTGTATTTATATATCTTATTAGTAGAAAAACTTCAATTATCCATAAAACACCTAAACTTATAGAGGTGACAATTTTATTCTGCTGACCAATCGCCCACATAAAGGCATAGGAAGTAAGTGCAATGGTAAGAGAATAGAATATAATATTGATGTTAAAACGGCTAGAGTTCATATTTTTTTAATTTTTCATATAATGTTGATCTGTTGATTCCCAACTCCTTTGCTGTCTTGCTCATGTTATAGTTAAACGTTTTCAACGCATTTTCAATAACCTCTTTTTCATTCTCTTCTAAATTGAACGTTTTAGATCTGTCCAGTTTAATCTTAACACCTGAGCTTAGCATATCATCAGATATCTTCAGTTGACTTCCATCAGACAAGATCACAGCTTTTTCAACTAAATGCTGTAATTCCCTAACATTACCTGGCCATTCATATTTGATTAATTTATTTAGTGCTGAATCCATTATCCTGGTAATATTCTTATTGTATTTATTAGAGTACCTCTCCAAATAAAACCTGGCTAGATTAGGTATGTCTTTTTTTCTCTCTCTAAGTGGTGGCAAATGAATTTCTACTGTTTTAAGACGGTATAACAGGTCTTCACGAAAACCGTTATCTGACACCATTTGATCAAGCGATTTGTTAGTGGCTGAGATCAATCTAAAATCTACTGGTCTTGGATTATTTTCACCTAATCGCGTCACAGATTTGTTTTGTATAACGGCCAATAACTTCATTTGTAAAGGATGAGATAAATTTCCTATTTCATCAAGGAAAAGGGTACTCCCACTTGCCAGTTCTATACGACCTGCCCTATGGGTGATTGCATCGGTAAAAGCTCCTTTCGCATGTCCAAAAAGTTCACTTTCGAAAAGGTTTTCATGAATCGATCCCAGGTCAACTGATACAAACAACTCATTTTTTCTCTGCGAGTTTTGATGTATTTCATGGGCAATTACCTCTTTTCCCGTGCCACTTTCACCGGTAATCAGGATATTTGCATCAGTTTGTGCAACCTTTTCAATAAGGGTATAAATTTCATTCATATGCTCTGATTCACCTTTTACCAAAACATGACTATCTTTTGACAAGGAAGCTTTTAGGTGTTGTTGCTGATTTTTTAATCGATTGATTTCTTTATTAGATCTATTTATCTTGTATGCTGCAAGTACCGTCGACAATATTTTATTCTCATCCCATGATTTCTGTATAAAATCCGTAACCCCTTCTTTTAAAGATCTAATGGCCAGATCAACATCGCCATAAGCTGTTATAAAAATAATACTTACTTCCTCATCGATTTCTCGAATTTTATTCATCCAATAAAATCCTTCATTCCCAGATTGTATGCCAGCTCTGAAATTCATATCCAATAAAATGACATCAAATTTTTCATTCTTCAAATATGTAAGAACCCTATCAGGAACGGCTTCAGTAGTTACATTATCAAAATGAGGAGATAAAAGGATTTTTAAAGCAACAAGAAATTCAGTGTTATCATCTATAATTAAAATCTTTCCAATTTTATCTTTTGCCATTTGAAATCGGGTTATTATGAAATGCTTTGAATTGGCTGGTATAAATGTAATAAAATGTTGGAAAATCCAACAGTATTAGACATACTTCTTTTAATCCTTTAGAAATTAAATAAACAACAATATTGAATTTTCTTGGGAAAAAATATATGTTGTTAGCATTAACCAACTTTTTGCTAATAGAAATAAAAAAGAAATATAATCTAGGTTAGGTTGACAAAAAAATCTAATTGAATTGATCAATATTGCCTTTATCTTAAAAACCTTTAATTTAGGTTCAATATTAAGAACTTATATTGTAATGCTAATACTTAATTCAAATGATATATATAAGGCATGTTATCTTCCGGATATCATAAAGGCAATTGAAAATGCCTATTTTCTGCAAACCAATAACAAATATGTGATGCCAGATCGCTTGCATCTTAATATTCAGGATAACATTCAACTGGTAATGCCTTCAGCTGCAGAAGGAATGTTCTGCACAAAGCTTGTCACTATCAATCAGAAGAATGCCTCAAGAAATCTACCCGTAATAAATGGATCGGTTCAACTGGCGAAGCAGAACGACGGACAATTATTGTCTTTGATGAATGGAAGCGCATTGACGGCAATTAGGACCGGTGCTGTAGGGGCTGTAGCTGTTAAGTATTTGGCGGATGAAAATTCCCGGACAGTTGGATTAATAGGAACTGGCATACAAGGTTTACATTTATTATGGCTGATATCGGCTGTTCGGCAAGTTGATCAGTATTATATTTTCAATTATAAGACGGAACAAACTCAAAAGTTTATATTAGATCTTGAGAAAAAAATTCCAGGAGTAAAGGTTGAGGTGGTTAATGACAAAGAAGAATTAGTCAAACTTAGCGATGTGATTGTAACAGCAACTACGTCCCCAGATCCTGTTATTCCAGAGAAGCCAGAAATCTTAAGGGGGAAGTTGTATATATGCATGGGTTCATTCAAACCTGTTATGGGAGAACTTCCAAGGACCATCTACTCACTGGTAAAAAATATTTTTGTAGACGTGGATTATGCCAGTAAAGAAAGTGGTGATGTATCATGGCCTCTAGAAAACAAGCTTTTAAAAAATGAGGATATAATTCAAATGAGCGAAGTGATACATGGAGAATTTGAGCCCACCCATGAAACAAGGATCTTTAAATCTGTTGGGATGGCCCTTTTTGATTTAATGGTTTCTAATACAATCTACAAGTCTGCATTGGATAGTAAAATTGGCATTGATATATGTTTATAGATTGTGTTTTTAATCATCAAAATGGTTTTAGATGAACTTCGACTTTTATTATTTGAAAGATGAATCCAGGATATTTATTTGAGAATTTCGAATGGAATTTCCCCGAGGACTGGTCTGTGATCAGATCCATTGATCTCCATACAGGGGGAGAACCGCTAAGGGTATTGACACATGGATTGCCTGAAATTAAGGGGAGTACTATACTTGAAAAGAGAAGATACTTCAGAGATAATTTCGATTATATACGGACTGGCACAATGTTCGAACCCAGAGGACATGCTGATATGTATGGGGCTTTAATTACGGATCCTGTTACTCAAAACGCTGATTTCGGAACTTTCTTTATCCATAATGAAGGCTATAGTACCATGTGTGGTCATGCAATAATAGCACTTGTTAAATTGGTTTTGGATACAGGACTGATTCAGAAAGACGATCAAAATCCTGAAATAATTATTGATGCGCCACCAGGACAAATAAAGGCCCGCGCCAAAATGAAGAATGGAATTGTCAAAAAGGTTTTTTTTACTAATGTCCCATCATTTGTTTTATATAAAGACGAAACAGTTGAGGTTGATGGAATGGGTATTGTAAATTTTGACATTTCATTTGGGGGGGCATTTTATGCTATCTGCGATGCTGGGCAGTTCAATTTTAACCTAATCCCATCAGAATATGATCAGTTGATAGATATTGGTCGCAAAATCAAACATACAATAGCAAATCAGTTTGAGATTAAACATCCGTTTGAGGAGGATTTAAGCTTTTTATATGGAACCATATTTGTTGGTCCATCAGTAGATGATTCTAAAAACCATAGCCGAAATGTCTGCATTTTTGCCAATGGAGAAGTTGACCGGTCAGCAACCGGATCTGGGGTAAGTGCCCGGGCTGCGCAATTATTTCTTAGAAATGATTTAAAAATTGGAGAATCTATAAGAATAGAAAGCATTCTGGGAACTAAAATGGATGTTAAAATTTTAGAAATTATAACTTTTGGCCGGTACGATGCCGTCATTCCAGAGGTAAGCGGTACCGCACATATTACCGGGCAGCATAGTTTTTGTTTCGATCCTGCTGATCCTCTGAAGAGCGGATTTATCTTCAGGTAAGATCGAAATTGTATATATTCTATCCAAGTCTTGATCATGATTATGTTAAAAGACTTTTTTTTGTCAATGTGGGTTGATTGGTGATTTCTGATATATTCGTACACATTTGTTGGAAATTCCAACACACCCTACTACATTCCCAAGGTATATTGCTGATAATCAATTACTTATTATTTGGCATATCAATTGAATAGCTTTATAACATATAGGAGATTTTTAGATATGTTCAGATATAACCTTAAAATTGCCTTCAGAAATATTCTTAGAAATAAGGGATTCAGTTTTATAAATATTCTTGGCCTTGCCCTTGGCATGACATGTTCGCTTATCATGTTATTGATGGTATACGATGTATATAAGGCAGATACATTTCATAAGAACTACGATCATCTTTATATATTTCAGCAAGATGTTGTACTTGAAAGCGGAACTTACCAAACCGATCGTTGTGGTGCAGCAATTGGACCTTTTCTAAAAGAAAATTACCCACAGATCACAGAATTTGTCCGAGCTGGATATACCAGAAACCTTCTCCTTGCCCATTTCAAGGATAGTACCACAAATGTTCGACCAATTTCTATTGTCGAAGAACAGGGCATTGCAGTCGACTCTACCTTTTCAAAGCTATTCTCATTTCAAATGGTCTCAGGAAATCCGGAATTTGCCTACCAGGGAAAACATTTCATTGTACTTACTGAATCTCTTTCCAATAAAATATTTAAGGAAGAGAATCCCATAGGAAAAAGAATAATACTCAATGAAGAATTTGATCTTGAAGTAACGGGTATTATTGAAGACCTACCCAAAAATTCAAGCTTAGAATTTACTTATATCGTTCCTTTTGACATCATGGGTACAATGGGATACCCGCTGGATGGATTTGGCGGAACTAATTTTTTTACATATTTCTTATTGGAGGATGAAGACAGTAAAGAACAAATCAATTCATCATTAAACGAACTCCTCGACAAGCAAGACTATGATGAACAACTGGAATTATACAGGTATTTGAGTCATATAAAAGAAGCCTTCTTATATGGTGAATCCATGAATTATCTTGGTCTATATATATTGTTCAGTATTGGCATTGGAATATTGTTTATTGCATGCATTAATTATATTAATTTATCTACAGCTAAATCTTTTGAAAGAGCGAAAGAAATAGGAGTTCGAAAAACAGGGGGAGCCAGCAGAAAACAACTAATTGTTCAATTCCTGGTGGAAAGTTTCATGATTGCTCTTATAGCTATTCATTTATCAATCCTTCTGGTAGAATTAATATTACCAGTGCTTAACCGAACTTTTGAAGCAGATATCAGATTGAATATAGCCGATCCGGTCCTATGGCTTCTGATTGTAATAATCCTGGTCACTACAGGCATATTATCAGGCTTGTATCCTGCATTTATTTTATCGAATATCCGACCAGCTTTAGTAATAAAAGAAATGCAATTTTCTGGAAAAAAAGGAAACAGATTAAGAAAGATCTTAGTTGTGGTTCAATTCGCCCTAACTCTGTTCTTTATTGTCAGCACATTGGTATTATATAAACAATTTATGTATCTCCATAAAGCAGACTTCGGGATAACAAGGAAAGATATTATTTACATACCCACTAGGGGTATGATTTGGGAGAAATACGAAGAAATTAAGCAGGATTTATTGAAGGAAAGTAGTGTATTAGAGGTTTCAACGGCATCTGCAATCCCTACGAATGTTGAAATGGGAGACATAAATTGGGGAAAGACAGATGAAGAGCACAACATCATTGCACGGATAATGTGGGTTGGAGAAGATATGGATCAAATATTGGATTTGAATCTTGTACATGGCAAATTCTACTCGAAAGATACCCCGGCAGAAAATCAAGAGGGAATCATTGTAAACGAAGAGATAATCAATATTCTTGGCTATGAAGATAATCCGATTGGTCAAAAGTTCCGGTTATGGGACATGGACAAAAAAATAATAGGAGTTATTGAGGATTATAATTTCATGCCAATCGATATTGGAGGTAGGGCATTGATATTGCCATATGAAAATGTTCAGAAATTTATATTTATTAAGGTAATCCCAGATTTCCGGTCAGACCAATTGGTTCGGTTGCAGAACATTTTTGGAAAACACAATCCTGAGTATCCATTTATATATTCATATCTGGAAGATTATGAATACCCTTTTTTCAAATCAATCATGCCTTTGCTTCAAGTTTTATTTTATCTATGTGGTTTTGGTATCTTAATCTCATGCCTTGGATTATTTGGTCTGGCCATGTATACCACTCAAAGAAAAACAAAAGAAATAGGAATAAGAAAAGCATTTGGTGCTAATGTATCTACTATAATAATTTTATTGACAAAACAATATATCAAGCTGGTATTATTAGCTTGTATAATTTCCTTGCCAATTGCTATTTTACTAATGAAAGGTGTATTAAGTTTCTTCACGGTAAAAACAGGGATCAATACATTCTTCATGATTTTAATTGTGGGATCTATGATCTCCATTTCGATTTTAACTATACTTTATCATTCTGTAGTAGCAGCAAGAAAAAATCCCATTAA
>Ga0316187_10004756_pt1 | contig 11744 bp, 14 predicted proteins | sample CroRivburrow1_MG_FD_204927 | JGI IMG/M metagenome (GOLD analysis project Ga0316187, IMG submission 204927) | Coastal sediment microbial communities from Maine, United States - Cross River worm burrow 1 | ecosystem: Environmental > Aquatic > Marine > Coastal > Sediment | place: USA: Maine...
TGGAGGCATCCACGTAACGCCCCCCGGCGGCGAGGATCGCGGCCCCAGCGCGCTCGCTGGTGGAGGCCGCCACGGCGTTGCAGTCGACGATCAGGGCGCCCGACCCCGTTTCGGCGATGGCTCCGGCGATCTCATGGGCCGCTTCCTCCGCCCGGCCCGGCACCAGGATCGAAAGCACCTGGCCGGCCTGGCGCACAAGTTCAACAAGGGTGCCCACATCCTCGATGCCCGCGGCGGCGGCCAGCGCCCGCGTGCGTTCCGACCGGCCCTCCAGGGCGGCGATGACCCGCACCCCGTGCTGCCCCAGCACCCGGCCCACGGCCTCGCCCATGTCGCCGGGACTGAGAATGCCCACTGTCAAGCCATCGGTCATGGTTCGTTCCGGGATAGGAGGAGAGCGGGGTTTCCCGGCGCCGATGCAGTATCCAACGGGCCGGGAAAGGAGAATCCAATCGTGGGCAAGGAAAATTCGGGGCCTGCTCCGGGGAGGCTCAACGAAGCCCCTTCTTTTTCAGGATGTAATCGCTGACCGATTTATACACCGGCTTGAGGTTCTTGGGCAGGTTTTCCTTTTCCTCTTCCAGCGCATTGACCAGCCGGGAGAGCAGCTCGATATCGTATTCGAACATCCGCTTGACGTTGATTTTGGCCAGCCTCTCTATGTACTCATCAGGATCTTCGCGTCCCAGGGGGCTGTTCCGGGGCGCAATGGTGCCGGAAAGAATGTCCGAGGCGGTTTGCGCCTTGCGTTCCAGATGGCCCTCCAGCCTTTCCCCGCCGAAGAGGATCACCCCCAGGCCGTGCTTGATCTGGGGATTGCTGAAGCGCATCAGGAGGGTGTTCTTGGGCAACCCCATGTTGTCCCCGACCACCTTGAGCACATTGCCTCCCCCGTGGCGTTCCAGTCCCTCGTCCGAGGCGAACAACCGCTCCAGTTGCTTGCTGCCAAAGTTCTTCCGGATGTAAGAAGGGATCTGTACCTGGGGAAAGCGTTGATTGGTGCGCACCTTCAGGGTGGAACCCAGGAAGCTTTTGCTGTGGCTGGCGATGCCGATGCCGAATGAGGTTCCGGCAATCACGTTGGCAAACAATTCGTCGATCAATGCGTCCCAATCGGCACGTGTGGTCTGGGTCGAGTTTACCGTTCCGGTTTCCATTGCCGCTCCCCTGGTTGATTTGCACGACATTGCCGCTTAACGGTCAATCTTGTCCGGAGCAATCACGCCTTCCCTGGATGAAGGATTCACCCTCCATTCCATCCTTAAAAGATCGGAGGCCATTTCGTCAATCCAATGGCCTCGCTTCCCGAGGAAATCTTTCGTCCCGGGAGGGGTATTCTCCGGCCATCCGGACAGGCGAACCATGGGTCTGCCCTCCCTGGCAGGCTTGAAATCCAACCGTTTGATCTGTCCTATATTTATATTTTTTATGACATTTTAGCGGATCACAGGCAAAAGGTCAATCGCCCGGCCCGGTAGGCTCCTGGTGGGTTCCACAGGCGTTCACCCATTGTGGCAGGCCATGGGTGCGGGAGGGGGGTTGCTTTGTTGTTTTGACTGCATGGGCAAAGCATATATAATGTGGAAAATACCGTAATTCAAACGATTCGGTGAATGGTGGATGCGGAGCGCATCGGTCAGGGCTTCCGCCAAACCGGCAATTCACCGCCAGGCCCCAAGCCCCGGGAGGGACGATGAAGCTTTCCATTGAAGATTTCCTGAAAAAACGAAAAGAAACCCGCCCCTCCTATGTGTTCGACCTGCGCCCCCTGGAGGAATACGGCGAGGGTCACCTGGTGGGAGCCCACAATCTCCCCATGGAATTCATGGAGTCCAATCTGCACAGGCTGCCCTTCACCGGCGAGCTGCTCTTTTACGATGGTGGGGAAGGGCTGGTGGAACGGGCCGAGGCTGTCCTCCATGAGAACGGGTTCAGCGACTATTTCACGGTGGACGTGGGCCTGGAGGCGCTCAATGCCGCCCTGGTCGATTCCGAATACGACATCAAGCTGGCCTGTACGGCGGAGGACACCAAGGAAGTGAAAATGGAGGCGATCAAGAACCTGCTGGATTTCGAGGTCAACCCGATGGTGGCCAGCCATGGAGGGTACTTCACCCTGCTGGACGTGGAGGGCAACGACGTGCACGTGGAACTGGGCGGCGGTTGCCAGGGCTGCGGCATGGTGGACATGACCCTGCGCCAGGGGGTGGAAAAGCGCATGCGGGAAGTCTTCCCCGACATGGGTGAGCTGGTGGACGACACCGATCATGATTCCGGGGACAATCCCTACCATCAGGCGGGCAAGTAATCCTCTGGCCGGAGGAAACCCCGGCCCCCTGCCACGACACTGAATTCACGGACCCCCATGCCGCTCAAGCTCCGCCCCGGAGACTCATTCCCCGATGCCGTGCTCCGGAACGAATCCGGCGAGAAGGTATCCCTGAGCGAGGTGGCCGGGGGGCAGCCTCTCCTGCTGGCCTTCTACCGGGGCCCGTGGTGACCCAAGTGACGGCTTCAGCTGCGGGAATTGGTCCAATTCCACGAAACGACCCAGGTCGCCTATTGCCGCATCGCGGTGGTCAGCGTCGATCCGCCCCGGGTGCAGGAAGCCTTCAAGGCCGGGTTGGGCGCCGATTTCGCCTTCCTCAGCGATGAAGATCTCAGCCTGACCGATGCGCTCGGCATCCGCGAAACCACCGACAAAAAGCACGGGCCTCTCCCCGTGCCCTTCACCTTCGTGCTTCTTCCCGACCTGACCCTCCACCGCATCTTCAACGGCTGGTACATGGCTGGCCGCCCCACTCCGGAGGAGTTGCGGCAGACCTTGCGCTCCCTGCTCCAGGCGACTCGCCCCGATTTCGAATTCCCCGGGGAATAACCACAATTTATTTTGGAAAAAACAGAACGCGGATGCCGGGCTGTTCCAGTGCTCGTGATTCCTCCCGAAGGGATAGTCCGGACCGGTGGGGGATTGACCTTGAGGCTGCGGCAACCTTCAGAGCGATCCAAGGTCGGGGGATTCCCGGATCAGGGCCTGGATGGCTTCCAGTTGATCCCGGGCGGAGAGGATCTGTTCCTTGATCACGTCCAGGCGTCTCAGCGCCGCGCCCAGGCGGTGCCGCTCTTCCAGCAGATGGTTGAATTGCTGGTCGCAGGCGGGAATGGGGGGAGGGTAATTCCGGATCGCCTCGGAGATTTTACCCTTGGCCGTGGCAAGATGTATCCGCGTGGCCTCGATCAACTCCGCGGCATGGTGCGCCGCTTCATGGTCGCCGTGGGACGCGGCAAGGGTGTCGATGTCCATGGCTTCCCCTCCAGGCTTGGTGCGTCTTCTTCATTCGGATCCTACGCCATTTGCGGCAGAGATGGAAATTTCTTCCTTCGGCGCTTGCAGCGTGGTGTCCCCCTGTGGCCGCATCCTCATACGAAATCTTATTCAAAGGAAAATCAAAGGCCGCGTGGCTGAGGCGTCCCGAGGCCCTCGAAGGGCCCACGGCTGGCGCACCGCGCCCTTCGAGACGCGCTTCGCGCTCCTCAGGAACGCGGGAATTGTTTCAATTTTGAAAGCGAATCCGCCTCAAGGGGGGTCGATCACGCGTCCCTGGTGGGTGTAGACGCGGGGGATGCGCGCGCCCAGATGGGTTAACACCTCGTAGTCGATGGTTCCCGCCCAGCGCCCCATTTCCGCGACGGTGATCTCCTCCCCTCCGTTTTCGATGGAAACAGCCCCCTCCCTACTCTCCTCCCCGCCGCTTCCGATGATGACGGCCTCCTCGCCGATCGCCACGGTGTCCGCCCCCAGGGAGATCGTGATCTGGTCCATGCTGACATTCCCGACGATGGGCCGGCGCCGCCCGGCCAGGAGCACCTGACCCTTGTTGGACAGGGCGCGGAACAGGCCATCGCCATACCCCACGGGAAGGGTGGCGATAGTTTCCCCCGCCCGGCAGGTGTAGGTGCGGGAATAGCCCACCGTGTCCCCTTCGCGCATGGACTTCACCATCGTCACCCGTGTGCGCAGGGAAAGCACAGGCTCCAGGGTGCGGTTCACCTCAGGTTGCCCAACCTCGGGCGCGAAAGCTTTCGGTGTGAAAACCATGGGCGCCCACAGGGCGAAGCCCACCCGGGCATAGTCGAAATGGAAGCGCGAATCGCGCATCAGCCCCGCGCTGTTGGCGAGGTGGAACTCCGGACGGTGATCGGCCTGAAGATCGGCCAGCAGGGTCCGCCAACGGTTGAACTCGGCCAGTTGCACCTCGCAGAATCCGCTCGCCAGTTGCTCCGATTCGGCGAAGTGAGAATACACCCCCCGCACCCTGAGCCTGTGGGGTCCCTTCAGCAACGAAAGCGCTTCCTCCGCGGCTTCGGCTTGCAGTCCGATGCGCCCCATCCCCGTATCGACCTTGATGTGCACCGGCAAGGGCACGCCGCCGCCGGAAGCCGCGATGGCGATGGCCTCGCGCAGATGGGCGATGGAGGGCAGGGTCAGTTCCACGTCCGCCTCCGCGTATTCCCCGGCCCGATGCAGTTCCGGCGCGCCCAACGCCAGGATCCGTCCCGTGATTCCCGCCGCGCGCAGGGCCAGGGCCTCGTCCAGGATCGCCACCGCGAACAGGTCCTGCCCCAGGGACTGGAGGAACCGCGCCACGGGAACGAGCCCATGGCCATAGCCGTTCGCCTTGACCACGGTCATCAGGCGTCCCTGGGCATGGGCCGCCCGCAGGCTGCGATAGTTGCCTTCCAGGCGGCTCAGGTCGATCACCGCGTGGGTGCTGCGCATGATGGCGTCGTCGTTTGGGTTGCCGTCGTTTCGATGATGGAGAGGCCGGATTGCCTCAGAGGCAACCTTGCCGCAAGCGCCCGTGATTCGCAAAGCGAGAGGGTACTCGAAGAGACTGACCGCAGGTGGGAACGGGGCGGGAGAAGGTCCCGCCCCGGGCATGTCATAACATGGAAACAGGAGGGTTCGTGCGAGGGGCCTTTATTGCCGGATGGCTCCCCCCCCCGCGTACATGGTGGTCGGGTATCCGTTCACCAATGGAGATAAACCGCTTTCATTGTCGCCGAAGACCAACTGGGGCGGGGCGTAGTAATCATCGTAAAAGAGGAGGGTCTTGAAGATAAACGGCCCGATGCCATCGTTGCCGGAAATGGTCACCATCGTCGCCGGATTGATGGCAGAGTGGCCCGGAGGCGTTGTAGCGGGATAGGTGCCATCCTGGTTCGCCCATTGAACGTTGGGCATGGTTCCGTCGGCTGTGATCAAAAGAGCGTAGGTAATGGAGGAGGACAGGGGAGAACAGATAAAACTCGAACTGACGAAGGTGTTCTCCGTGCGGGAACCCTGCCTGCCCGTGACCATGGTGGCGTTTTTGTCGCTGGCGCCGTCATAATAGCAAGGCTCGAACCAGTGGAAGCCATTGATGTCAATCGAGCCTCCCGTGAATTTCTGCACCACCAGCGGACCGCCGCCCTGGGCTTCGGGAAGGCTGCCGATCTCATCGTTCTTGCACCCCCCCAGCACAACCGCGAACAGGAGGGCCATCAACATGAAACCCCACCAGCCCACCAGTGATTTTTTCTGAATCATCCCTGCCTCCTGTCGCGTCGATTGATAGTGCTTCCCTGGATGGTTTTCTTATTTTAACGGATTTCAACGCAAAAGGTTTAGTGTCGTTAAAAAATAATTCGTGGAATCAAAAAATAATTCGTGAAATCAGTGACGGGCCCCGCGGATCCGGGTTGCTCGCGTTCCGGGAACTGGATGAGGCGCTGGGCATGACTGGGATGAGTGCAAAATTTCTTACAGACACCCGTTGGGGACGGAATACCCGACATGGTTTGGTCGCCCAACTCAGACAATCGGTATACAGCCGACTGGATGGTTATGAGGATACCAATGATGCCGAGCAGCTTTGTATCGATCCGGCCATGCGCCAAGTGGTTGGTGACCGTGCCAAGTAAGGCAAAGCCGCTTCAACTAGCCAGATGGGCTGATTTGATACCGATGTCATGACACAGTACGAGAACCTACTGGGATTGATGGATTTGTCGGGGCAGTGGATCGACCTGGTGAGCATGCGAAGACTAGCCAACAAGCCGATCCTCGATCAGGATTCCTCGGTCAGTCCAACCCACGGCAACCAGGAGGGAACCGCCTACAACGGCCATTAATTTCAGGCGGAAATCGATGGCGTGCGAAGGAGTTTGTTTGCATCCTGAGATTCTACACCGGAGCGGCGATAAAAATCAGGGGCCGTAATGTGACAATGTCCTCACAAGGCCTGACGGCTTTCAGGTTGTAATTTCACAGAAATTTTCCGTTTAGATTTAGTAATTTGTATTGGGAATTATCGATTAATTAATTCAGCTTTGTCCAAAATTGTTCTAACCGCATGGAGTAGATTTTCCTGCAAATAAGGTTTAGGCAAAAAATCGACCCTGTACGCGGCAAGGAAGTCCGACCCAAATTCATCTCCGCCGTAGCCACTGCAAAAAAGAAACTGTGTATCTGGATACTCATTCTTTATCCGCAGAAACACGTCTTTTCCGTCGAGCCTCGGCATAACGGCATCGAGGACCAACAAATCAATGTCTTCTCGCCTCGCAATGAACAAATCAATTGCCTCCTCACCATTGGATGCTTCCAGAACCACGTAGCCTGCACTCCTTAGGATGCGAGATGTGATTTCGCGCACGCTGTCCTCATCTTCGGCAACGAGTATTGTCTCGGAGCCACCCTGGACAGACAAAGAAGTGACTGGTTCAACTGAAGGATACCTCTCCTCCAGTCCAGAAAGTAGGACACGGAAGATCGCTCCCTTCCCCAGCACTGAATCGGCTGAGATCAAACCGTTGTGCTGCTCGACAATCCCAGCTACGACGGAAAGCCCAAGTCCACTCCCTTTGCCGACCTCTTTGGTTGTAAAGAAGGGCTCGAATATGTGGTCTTTAATTTCTGGTCTGAATCCCGTCCCAGTGTCCATAACAGTTAACTCCACATATCGGCCGGGGGTTGCCCAAGGGTTTGCAAGACAGAATTCCTCGTCAAGTGTGGTGTTTCTCGATTCCAACGTGATTCGACCGCCTTGGGGCATTGCGTCGCGCGCGTTGACGCATAGGTTCATCACCACCTGCCCTATGAGAATCGGATCGGCACTCACGGCCCAGATGTCCTCACCCGCTTTGACTTCAACTTCAATCCGTTCCCCGATCATCCGCTTGAGCATCTGCACTTGATCATTGATGATTTCGTTGGGATTGAGCACACTCCTATTGACGACCTGCCGCCTTCCAAAGGCGAGAAGTTGCCGAGTGAGCGCCGCCGCCCGGTTCGACGCGTCAAGCACGGCTCGGAGACATTTGTTGACCTGGTCCTGGGTCAAGCGGTCACTCATCGCCAATTGAGTATTGATAATGATGATCTGCAAAAGATTATTGAAGTCGTGCGCAACTCCGCCGGCAAGCTGCCCAATCGCTTCCATCTTTTGGGATTGACGTAACTGAATTTCCAACTTGTTCCGCTCCACCTCGGCCATTTTCCGTGCCGAAATATCAACGTGCACCACCTGAATCGCAAGTTCGTCGTCCCAGGGAATCGTATCAATGAGGGCTTCTATCCAGAACGAGCTTCCATCGACGCGCAATCCTCTGAATTCATACCGCCTGACATTTGTTTCACCTTTTTGGCAGGCAGCATGGTATTCGGCTACGCGTGTAAAATCTTCGGGGGCAACCCGCTCGCCAATAGATGTGCCGAGTAATTGCTGCGGGTCGTCGAATCCGAACATGCCCGCTTCCGCTTGATTCGAGAAAAGAATTTCGTTGTCCCGAATGACCGCCATCCCCTGCAATGTGTGATTGATCAGCTTGCGATAACGTTCTTCGCTTTTTACCAAATCCTGAGTTCGATCAACGATACGTTGCTCTAGGGCCTCGTTAGCGATTCGTAGCGACTTTTCAGCTTCCTGAACTTTCAAGATGGCTTGACGGTGAAGACGGTCTGCGATAACCCCAAATACAAATGCGATGATGAAAGCGACTGCAGCGCTCCACGCTGTAAGCAGGAAATATTTTTCGTTTTCGATGATTGCTATGGGCAACGGTGTATCAACATGGTGCCCGTATAAATAAACGACATGGCCAATGAGAACGGCCATTAAGAATAACCCTATACGAGCACCCCCATAAAATGTCATCAAAAGGGGAAACAGGGGGTACCACAGCAATGACGATGCGAACAGACCACCAGTGACTTGCGTATAGGAAATTAACACCGTTACCAATCCACCACCGGCCACGGTCAAAGCGATCGTTAGCGAACCTGTATATTTTACGATCAGAGGTGCAATAAACAAAATCAATGAACCGGCGAGAAGAATCCAACCGGATCGCCCCGACGGTGGAGAAAAACCGAATCTAAAATATGCAAACGGAATGACGATCACTGCAATAGTAAAGGAGATGATATTAAGATGGCGAGTGCGAACCAAGTCGATACCGCCATTTTTCCTGACACCGCTGGGCAAAAACCAATCGAAAATGCCAATCAAATTGCGAAAATCCAATTTCATTTCAGCATTCTCATTTATTACTGCAGGGACCGATTTAACTGACATTTCCCAGATGGAGTTGCCGGAACAGCCCAAACAATTCATTGAATTTTCAGTACCACAAATTTGGTCCTGACGTGCCCCCCTTAGATCGATCCAGTTTCAATGTTAGAGTTGGGCTTGATCATCCCTGCCTCCTGACTCGTTGATCGATAGTGTTTCCCTGGATTGATTTTTTATTAACGGGTTTCAAGGCAAAAGGTTGCAGTGTCGTTTAAAAAAAATCGTGAAATCAGTGACGAGCCCCGCGGTGCCGGGCGAATTCACTCCTGCCGGAACCGGACCTGAACCCATTCTCATCCCCCCGGCCAGCCACAGTGATTGTGATGGCCCGGGGATGACGGTAGGATATCGGGAAAGGAGAGGCGTATATCGTTGCCACCATCGACGCGGCCAAGGATGGACCCCGCTGGCCGGGAAGTGCAGCGAAACCAAGGAACCGGGTGACGAGTTGTTGCGGCAGGGCGTTCCCGAATAGGAATGTTCGCCCGGCTATTGCCCCACATTTTATGAGCGAACCATGCCCGAGAAAGTCATCAAGACCGAAGCGGAGTGGCGCGAATCCCTGACCCCGGAGGAATACCAGGTCTGCCGGGAGAAGGGCACGGAGCCCCCGTTCAACAATGCCTACTGGAACAGCAAATCTCCCGGCAGCTACCGGTGCCGGGGTTGCGGCCAGGAACTGTTCGACTCGGGCACCAAGTTCGATTCGGGCACCGGATGGCCCAGCTTCACGCACCCCGTGGAAGAGGAGCGGGTGGCCGTGATTCGGGACATCTCCCACGGGATGATCCGCACCGAGGTGCTATGCGCCGCCTGCGAATCGCACCTGGGTCACGTGTTCGAGGACGGACCGGCCCCCACCGGGCTGCGTTACTGCATGAACTCCGCGGCCCTGCGCCTGGAGCCCAAGGAGGAGGAATCCCGGTGACCCTGGCCGAGAAAGCCTGCGTCCCCTGCGCCGGAGGCGTGCCCCCGCTCAAAGGTGGGGAGGTTCAAACGCTTCTGGCCCAACTGGAGGGATGGGAGGCGGTGGAGGAACACCACCTCGCCAAGACCTACCGCTTTCCCGACTTCGCCCAGGCCCTGGCCTTCGTCAACCGCGTTGGCGCCCTTGCCGAGGAAAACCACCACCACCCCGACCTGCACCTTGCCTGGGGCAAGGTGCGCGTGGAAATCTGGACCCACAAGATCGACGGGCTGACCGAAAGCGACTTCATCTTCTCCGCCAAATGCGACCGGGTCGTGACCTAGCAGGGCTGGCCAAAGCCAACAGCGAAAATCAAGTGGGGGAACAAGTCCCCCCACACCCCCCATTTGGGAAAGATGGAAGTTAGCAACACGACGGTCACTATTTGTATTTATTGCACTTACTCCCGGGCACGGACGTTCCCGATACACCCCCTCCCACTCTTTGAGACCCGCTATTCCCATGCACTTTATTTCCTGGAACGTGAACGGCATCCGGGCCGCCCTGAAAAAAGGCCTGCTGGACTTTCTCCACGAGGCGGCTCCGGACGTGCTCTGCCTGCAGGAGGTGCGCGCCCTGCCCGAGCAGGTGGACTTTGCCCCTGAAGGTTACCAGGTCTTCTGGAACCCGGCCGATAAGAAGGGCTATTCGGGCACCCTCACCCTCACCCGCGGTGAACCGAAATCGGTGCGCCTGGGGATGGGCATTCCCGAGCATGACAATGAGGGGCGTGTCCTCACCACCGAGTTCGAAGACGCTTATCTGGTCAACGTCTACACCCCCAACGCCCAGCGCGAACTGACCCGGCTGGAATACCGTTCCCAGGCTTGGGACGTGGCCTTCCTGACCTATCTGAAGGAACTGGAACGGGACAAGCCCGTGATCTTCTGTGGCGACCTCAATGTGGCCCACAAGGAGATCGACTTGGCCAATCCCAAGACCAACACGAAGAACGCCGGGTTCACGCCGGAGGAACGGCGGGGGTTCGACAATCTAGTGGGCGCGGGGTTCATCGACACCTTCCGCGAGTTCACCAGCGAAGGCGGCCATTACTCCTGGTGGAGCAACCGCTCCGGGGCCCGGGAACGGAACATCGGGTGGCGCATCGACTACTTCGGAATCTCCGCCGCCCTGCGCCCACGCCTGCGCTCCTCCACCATCCTCCCCCACGTGATGGGCTCGGACCATTGCCCCATCGCCATGGAACTGGACTGACTGCCGCCCGACTTCACGTTGGGGGCCGGTGGGGCTTTGTTTGAAAGGGAAGGGGAGGGACTTGTCTCTCCATTTTTCTCTCACATTTTGTGTTTACCGCGGGCCTTTTGCCGGTCCTGATTTACCACCCCTGGATTGATCCATATTGAGAGTTAGAGTCCAGGTAGGCCTTGGAACTCGCGAAACACTACCTCGTAGCCGCCAATTGAACCACGAACACTTGAACATCTTGGTTGGGTTGGGGGCGGGGCCATTCGCAATCCCGCCCCCTTTATTTTTACCAGTGATTTCATCAGTCAACGGATGGAATTGACGGGGATTTCTCACTCATAATCCCTCTAAACAATGGATTGCGGGGGAAGACATCCCCCTTCCGCGCCTTTTTCCCCCGCTCTGTCCCCTTTCCACCTCCTGCACCCCCAACTTCTTCCCCGAATCACGCTTTTCCCTCATCCGGCGTCACCAAATCACAGTGCATTGTTGTTACTGGCTATTGTTCGAACCCAACAGTCTCCCAATCATTCAATTTTAGTAATATTGCGCCGTGTAAGTCCTATGTAGGTCCCATGAAAGGAGAATGTAGGCTCCTTTGATTGAAGATCGTACCCGGCAGTCAGGAATAATTGAGAGGACGGTTCACCATCAAAGGAGGGAACATCATGAAACAGCAACAATGCATGGGAACGGAACGGGGAAATGGATTTGTGCCGGTACCCCCCCAGACGGCGGGAGCCACGTCGTTAACATCAGGGACGTCCAAGGGGGACGCGGGGTGGCGCCAGGCCTGTTGCCTGGCGCCTTACCTCGTTTTCATGCTGGTCCTGCTTCTGGTCGCGGCCGGGTGCGATGAAATCCCGATCGGTAGGAAACAGGAGGCGCCGGACACTTCCCGTTTGGTGGTGGTTGGCGATTCACTTTCTGCCGGACACCAGAACAGTTGCATGCTG
>Ga0316187_10004757_pt1 | contig 11743 bp, 11 predicted proteins | sample CroRivburrow1_MG_FD_204927 | JGI IMG/M metagenome (GOLD analysis project Ga0316187, IMG submission 204927) | Coastal sediment microbial communities from Maine, United States - Cross River worm burrow 1 | ecosystem: Environmental > Aquatic > Marine > Coastal > Sediment | place: USA: Maine...
GAAGCTATTGCTGGCGCAGGAAGAGAAAGCGACGCCTCAACTTTTTGCCAACATGCTGCACGCAATGCGGCCATTGATGGGAGAGATGAAGCTTAAAGGCAAGAGACTAAAGACTAAAGACTAAAGACTAAAGACTACAGCATCTCTATCAGCTGGCGGAGTATGCTGCTATACCGCCAATTAACCTCCTGTTTTATCCTGTTTTCTGCCATTCCCCATGAATAGGTCTATATCGTGGGTTGAATTGGAAATGTGTGTCATATGACACAATTTATTCTGCGCCATTTGACTCAGGTCAAGTCACTCTGCCTGCTGCGGTAGTAATCTCGTATAGGATAGTTGCACGAACCGATTGCTATTTTTGCCTCAGAAACAACACAGGGAGAGGAATATCCAAGATGAAAAACATTCAAAAACCAACGATCAGAGCCATCGCAGCAGCGTTGCTCGGACTGTCCATCGCAGGGCAGGCATGGTCGCAGACATCATTGAAAGATGTGATGACGGAGCGCGGACTGACAGAAAAAGATGTACTGGCTGCTGCTATGACCTATACCCCGACGGGCGGGCGTGATGAATATATTGCCCTGAGTTCAGGTGGCCAGAGTGGTCAACTGATTGTTTACGGTATTCCTTCCATGCGTATTCTCAAGTATGTGGGCGTATTTACACCGGAACCCTGGCAGGGTTATGGATTCGATGATGAATCCAAGGCAGTTCTGGCCCAGGGCCAGATCAATGGTAAGAACATCACCTATGGTGATACTCATCATCCGGCAATATCCGAGACCAATGGCGACTATGATGGGCGTTACGTGTTTCTTAATGACAAGGCCAATCCGCGAATCGCTGTTATCGACCTGCATGACTTTGAAACCAAGCAGATTGTGGTTAACCCGCACTTCAAGTCAGCGCACGGTGGTGCATTTGTCACACCAAATACTGAATATGTTATGGATCCAGCGCAGTACGCAGCACCATTTACCAAGGACTTCGTGCCTCTGGAAGAATTCAACGACAAGTATCGCGGTGGCCTGACCTACTGGAAATTTAATAGTGAGAAAGGACGCCTGGAGCCTGAAAACTCCTTCACCTTCGAGATGCCTCCTTACAGCCAGGATCTGTCCGATGCTGGTAAAGGACCGTCAGAAGGCTGGGGATTTACCAACTCCTTCTGCTCGGAACGTTATGTAGGCGGCATCGAACGGGGTCGTCCACCATTTGAAGCCGGTTGTTCATCCAAGGATACTGACTTCCTGCATGTAACTAACTGGAAGAAAGCAGCCGAACTGGTAGCCGCTGGAAAGGTTAACAAGGTCAACGGCATGTACATGATTCCTATGGAGCAGTCCATCAAGGAAGGCCTGATGTACCTGATCCCTGAACCAAAGAGCCCGCACGGTGTGGACGTAACACCAGACGGCACACTCCTTATCGTTTCCGGCAAACTGGATTCCCATGCCTGGGTCTATAGCTGGGATAAAATCAAAAAGGCTATCGACGATAAAAACTTCGAAGGCAAAGATCCTTATGGGCTTCCAATCATTGCTTTGAAAACTGCGCTGGATAAATCGGTTAATGTTGGTCTTGGTCCACTGCATACGCAGTATGATTCCAAGCCTTGTGTTGCCTATACATCTATCTATGTAGATTCAATGATCACCAAGTGGGACTATTGTGAAGGCAAGGTGCTTGATCAATTGCCTGTACATTATAATGTCGGCCATCTTATGACCATGGAAGGCGATTCTGTGAACCCGGATGGTAAATACCTGGTGTCTCTGAACAAGCTGGCAATCGATCGCTTTAACCCGGTGGGTCCTCTGCATCCTCAGAATCACCAGCTGATTGATATCTCTGGCGATAAAATGAAGCTGCTGTATGACATGCCTGTTCCTTTGGGTGAGCCACACTACGTGGTTGCCATCAAGGCTGACAAGCTGAAGCCAGCTGTACGTTACAAATCTGGCTGGAACAGTCGTACTGATTCACGTTCCCCTTATAAGACCCGTGCTGGACGTGAGAAGACTGAGCGTACCTGTGATGCTGCAGGAAAGTGTACCAGTGAGATTTATGGCACAACGATTCGTTCGCACATTACACCTGAGATCATCGAGGTAACAGAGGGTGATACGGTTAAGATTCACCTGACCAACCTTGAACGTGCGGAAGATGAAGTGCATGGTTTCGCCATGAACGGTCAGAATGTCCAGCTCTCCATTGAGCCGGGCAAGACTGCATCCGCAACCTTTGTTGCAGACAAGGCCGGTGTCTATCCTTACTACTGCACAGAGTTCTGCTCAGCACTGCATCTGGAAATGCAGGGTTACCTGCTGGTTCAACCTAAAGGTTATAAGGCCAAGGCTGGTGGTATGGTAGAAGGTACCACCTACACTGAAAAGGACTACAACACACAGGTCCAGACCAATATTGATACCCAGGCCGTTATCGATAGCGTAGTGGGCTTCATCACCAGTCATAATTACCAGGATTTCCCAACGGTAGTTGCGCTGGTCGAAGATGCCACTGACCAGCTCGGTTTTGCTGGTGAAGCGAAGGCCAAGGCCGAGGCGGCTGCTGCCAAGCAGGACTGGAGCAATGCTATGCTGTGGGCGAACCAGTGGTGGCAGTACCAGGTTAAGACAGCCGATATGGGTCTACGCGCCAAGACTTTCCTGGAAGAAAACGGCGCTAAGAAGGTCAAGTAAAACAATACCTTCCTCTCAGAGGGGGCGAGAATCTCGCCCCCTTTTTTTCTTGAGTTGCCCAATATTATTAAGGCTCTCGAGACAAGACTGATGAAATATACCGGTTCAGGGGATCGGTGTTAAAACTATCAGATTTACAACATATCGAGGCGCACATGACTCAATCAAAATTAATTTCCGCTCTTTCTGTTGCAGCTCTACTTCTTGCTGCATCGCCGTTAAGTGTAATGGCCGCCGATGGCGCGACCCTGTACAAGACTAAAACCTGCAGCGCCTGTCACGGCAAAGATGGAAGAACGCCATTGATGCCAAACTACCCGAAGATTGCAGGCCAAAATTCGGCCTATACACTGCAGCAGATGAAAGACATCAAAAGCGGTGCGCGCAATAACGGCCAGACTGCGTCAATGAAGGGTGTGATGCACCTGGTGACAGATGAAGAGATGCAGGCGCTGTCGGATTACCTGGCGACACTGGCGCCGTAGTACCCTGACTCTGACGGTGTATCTGGTTTTTGCAGAGAAACTAGGTCTGGTTGGAAATTTATCGGGGTTTACTAAATGATCTGGGTCTGTATCAGTATTTGCTACAGGCCCATATTACTTTTTTCCAGAATGAAAAAAATCAAGATTCTTTCATATCAACACATCGGCGTTTCACTGCAAATGGTGATAATGCTGTTCCTCACCGCAGTCATCCTCTGCGGTGGATCAACTACAGTTTTGGCGAATACTACGTCGACTGGGGGGACAGGGCCGGCAGAGCTAGATGCAACAGAGAATACTGCACCGGATTTAGAGTACGGCGAGGAGATTAATGAGCTGTGTGCTGGCTGCCACGGCGAATTCGGGCAGGGCTCAGGAGACGGTGAGTATCCGCGCCTGGCGGGTATGGATCGCCAATACCTTGCAAGGCAGTTGCAGTTTTTCAAAGATCGTAGTCGGCTGAATATCCCGATGCTGCCCTATGCTACAGAACGGGAATTACCACAAAGGGATGTGCTGGCGGTATCAGCATACCTGTCGAGCATTCAACTACCAACCAAACTATCGCCTGTCGATGAATCAAATTTTGATGCCTATGCCCGCCTGTTGGCCAGCAAGCGTGTGCTTAATATTGCCCGCTACCCCGGCGACGAGGAACAGGGCAGACGTCTCTATACCAGGGAGTGTGGCAGCTGCCATGGGAATGATGGCATGGGCAAGCCTGCAAAGCTGGCACCGCGGCTGGTTGGACAGCACAGTAATTATATTAAGCGCCAGATGGAGCTAATTTCTTCAGGTAAGCGTCTGCATGATGTGCCGGGAGATGCCGAAGTTTTCAGCCAGTATACTGATGCTGAGGTTGACAATATCCTGGCCTGGCTGTCGGTTCAGGACGACTGAATGTGGGCACTGATAGAGAATAGGCACGTTTTTTATAAGGAATAACTGACTGTTTTACTTGACTTAACTCAAGGCAAACTCTTTGTAGGACTGCTAACCTGCACAAACTATAGTTATTTCACCGAATATACAGCTCACCAAGGAGTTTTCAAATGAACAAGAAGATACAAATTAGTATTGCGGCCATGTTTCTAGGCCTGGCGTTCTCAACTGCCTCGATGGCCTGGCTCGAAAAAGGTGGCGAAAGGGACGTCGCTCTGGGTCTCACCCCTGACCTGGAAAATGGTGTTGACGTTTATGAAGTGTGTGCAGCATGCCATTTAACTGAAGGCTGGGGTACCAAGGAAGGCACCTTCCCACAGCTTGCTGGTCAGCTCAAAGGAGTATTGATCAAGCAGCTGGCGGATATTAGAGAAGGCAACCGTGATAACCCGACGATGTACCCGTTTGCATTGCCGGAATCGATTGGTGATGTGCAGTCACTGGCAGATGTCGTTGCCTACATCGAGAAACTGCCGATGAACCCCGATAATGGCAAGGGCGAATGGGAAGCGGGTACAACAGAGTTTGCGCAGGGCAAGAAACTCTACCAGGACAATTGTGTAAAGTGTCACGGCGAGCAGGGTGAAGGCAACTTGAAAGAATTTTTCCCGCTGATCCAGGGCCAGCATTACAACTACATGCTGCGCCAGTTTGAATGGATTCGTGATGGCAAGCGTCGCAATGCCAATCCAGACATGGTCGAGCAGATCAAGGCTTTTACAGACAAAGATATGCAGATGGTGATCAACTACGTGTCCCGCATTCCAGTGCCAAAAGAGAAGCTGGCACCATCGAAAGACTGGTTAAACCCTGATTTCGATTAATCTAATCATCTTCTTCAAGTGTGCCGCCGGCTGACCTGTCGGTGGCACATTTCATTAATACTCCCGTGGTCAATAATATGGACAACAAACGCTCAATCATCTCCGGATTTTTAATACTGGTCGGCATAGGCTTGCTGATAACCATTTATTTTCTTCCGATATGGTGGGTATCACTGACTGCGCCTAACTATCCCGAAGAAGCTTTTCCTGATGGTGTACGTATACACTTCCATATGAATGGTGTGTTCAACGGTTGTCAGAAAATTGAAAATGTTGAGATTACCGAAGATGAGGCACTCGACTGTGTGCATGAAATGGACACGATCAACCATTATGTCGGTATGTATCCGATTGCTGCCGGCGGGGTAATCGAAAGGGCCTTTTCACCTTTTCTCGTTGCATTGCTTGTCGTCATGCTGCTGGGTTTCCTTTGTCGTAAGCCGAACATGCGTATGATAATTATGTCGGCGGGTTTTCTTGCCATTGCGATCTGGATGTATCTCACCTGGTATGGCGAAGAGGGGCTTAAGTACCAGAGTACAGGGTATATTCATGCACTGGTTACGGCCATGGATCAGGATACAGATAAAGATACGAGTTCAGATTCACTTAGTTCAGGGCAGGCATTGATAGAGCGTCTTAAAAAAGAGCTGGGCGAATACTATGTGCCACCAGAGTCTGCAAACACCGTTGCAGCGGCGTCGGATAAAGTTAGCAGCGGTAAGACTGATAATATTGATCACTTGCGCGCAACTTTTGACAAAGATATGGAGCGCAAGACCGGTGACGAGAAGCTGCTGTGGAATGGCAGTGGACGGCAGATGATGTCCTGGCATTACCAGAAAAACCTTGGCCGATATTTTAATAATCCGGCAGAGATTGCCCCGATGGTCGCCACCATGAGCTGGGTGGCAGAAGTCTTCTTCTGGGGCATGATTGCCGCCATGGCATTACTGGTCTTTGGTGCACGCAAGAACAGTGGCCTGCTCTACTGGCTTTTGATACTGGTGCCATTGGCTCTGCCGCTGTTCTTCATCATTGAGTATTCAGCCTGGCTATGGTGGTATGGACATAACCTGAATGCAATGGGTGCTTTTTCCGTCAAGCCATTTATGCCGACGGTATTTGGTCAGGGCAAGGTGGCGCAATTTACCACGCATTCCTACCCTTCAATTGGCTTTGGCCTGATGATGTTAATGTCCGTATTGCTGTCGCTTGCTGCGTTGATTAGACGCAAGCAGTCACAAGAACAAGGCTGACGGATATGCCTGCCATGCTGACAAGCTTGAGACTGCTTGCAGTGCTGGTTTGTCTGCAACCCTTTCACGCGCTGGCAACTGAACTGCTGCCGCTGCAGCCTTTGATTGATGCAGCGGATGACGGTGCCACACTGCTGCTGCCCGCCGGCAGGTATGCTGGACCGGTAATCATTGACCACCCGATAATTCTTGATGGAAACGGCGAGGCAACCATTGATGCCGGTGGCAAGGGCACCGTTATCCTGCTGGATACAGATGGCGCCACGATACGTAACCTGCACCTGACCAATTCCGGAGAATCACATAACGATATCGATTCTGCCATACAGGTGCGTGGTAAATTCAACGTTATCAAAGACAACAAAATAGATAACTGCCTGTTTGGCATAGACCTGCAACAGTCTGAAAATAACGTCGTTCGGCGCAACAGTATTTCATCTAAGGATTTCGATCTTGGGCAGCGTGGTGATGCTATTCGCCTCTGGTATAGTTTTGACAACAGGATTATCGAGAATACGATTAATAATTCTCGCGATACCGTAGGCTGGTATTCTGCGAATAATATTATCAGGGGCAACAGGGCAACGAACAGCCGCTACTCGCTGCATTTCATGTATTCGAAATACAACCTTGTTGAAGATAATTACTATGTCAACAATGCCGTCGGTATATTCCTGATGTACAGTGACAGCGTTGTATTACGCAATAACCACATTGCCCACGCAGCAGGACCAACAGGTGTAGGTATAGGATTCAAAGAAACATCAGACCTGATTATCGAGAACAATGAAGTGCTATATTGTGCGACCGGGCTGTATATCGACGTTTCACCATTTCAGCCGGATACGACCAATCGCTTTAACAATAATTTGCTCGCTTATAATGGTATCGGTATCCGCTTTCTTAATGACTGGACCGGGAATATTTTTAAAAAGAACCAGTTCGTCGATAACCTCACGCAAATAATAGTTTCAGGTGGAAAAACAGCCAACCGCAATATATGGGAAGGCAATTACTGGAGTGATTTCGGCGGCTTTGATGAAGATAAAGATGGTGTAGGAGACACGCCATATGAACTGTTCGTCTACGCAGACAGGTTGTGGCAGGATAATCACTATGCACAGTTCTTCAAGGGCTCACCGATGCTCGAGGTACTGGACTTTCTCGAGCGCCTGGCACCGTTCAGCAAACCCGACCTTGTGGTCAGGGATGAAATACCATCGATGCGGCAGCTGGCAAAACTGGAACATGTAGAAAAGGAAAAAGAAAAAGACTCACTGCAGCTGCTGAGAGAAAGCCTCGGGCGCTAGCGAGAAAATATCATGAAAAAGACAGGCACTAAGAAAAAACCGATGACACTAAAAGTGCGGCGGAAATTTATCCGCACACTGGTGATGGGTGCAGGGCTTATTGGTACCTCGCTGCTTGGTTTCATCCCGGTACTCGGACGCTGGAAAGAACGGGTGCGCCCGCCGGGGGCATTAAAAGAACAGCCATTCCTTGCTTCATGCATCAAGTGTGGCCAGTGTGTGCAGGTGTGCCCGGTAAATGCTATTAAACTTGCCGAGCTGGATGAAGGCTTTGGCATTGGATCTCCTTATATCGATACGCGTGCACAGTCTTGTGATTTCTCGTGCGATGGCCTGCAATGTGTGCTTGCCTGCCCGACGGGTGCATTGACCCATGAGCTGAATTATCCGCATGAGACTGATATGGGTATCGCCAAAGTTGTCAGGCAGGAAAGTTGCCTGGCTGTGCAAGGTAAAGGTTTCAAGGGTCAGGCACGCGGTCCGGGATATGACGGACTGCTGCGTTATGACGAGATTGATCGCTGGAACCCGATCCTGGTTCGTGACCACCCCTACGATGTTGAACTCTGTGATCTCTGTGTGCGCCAGTGTCCTATCGAGATACGCGCCAACCAATGTGACACCGGTAAGCCGCCATCTGGCGACGAGAACCAGTGTCCGCCTAAACGGGCAATTCGCCTGGTGCAGATAGACAGTACCGACGGTGTCCGGCGTATGAGGCCGGAGATTCTGGATGGCTGTGTGGGCTGTGGAGTATGCGATATGATCTGTCCGGTTGAGCCATCTGTGTTTGAGGTTGATGTGACTGAGAGCAGGGGGTGGGCGGCATGAGCAGAATAACTCGATCACTGTCAGAATTATTTGGTAATGATCCGCAAAGGCCCGTCCCGACTGACTACACACCTGAGGCAAAGGAACTTCATGCTTTTCAGCGGACAGACGTGGAAACAAAAAAACGTGTTGATGGTATAAAAGTAGAACTGGCCGAAAAGCATGCGCATCCCCCGCTGGAAAAGCTTCGCCTGAAGCGCTGGGCGGTGCTGATTTTCGTCAACCTGTTATTTGTTCTTTCATTTTATCTGGATATACAGCTGCTCGAAGGCGCTCTCACAGCCTCCCGTTTTGTCGGCTTCCACATGGCAGACTTGAACTCGGCGCTGCAGGTGATGCTGGCTTTCAAGCACGTGGTGCTGAACCTGCTGATTGGCACTGTGACCGTATTTATCGCCTGGTGGCTATTGGGTGGACGCACATTCTGCTCATGGGTCTGTCCCTATCATTTGCTTGCTGAATGGACTGAGATTCTGCATCTGAAGCTGGCAGAAAAGAATATAGTTTCAGATCATCCCTTCGATCGCCGGGCACGCACCTGGTTCTGGGTTATCTTCGCCGTGCTGGCACTGGTTACCGGCTATACCGTTTATGAAACAATTTCACCCACAGGTATCCTTAGTCGGGCACTTATATATGGACCCGGTCTGGCGCTGTTATGGGTTGCCTTGCTGCTGTTGTTCGAGGTTTTTTACTCACGTCGGGCATGGTGTCGCTATGCCTGTCCAATCGGTCTTACCTACGGCATCGTCGGAACAACTTCGCCGCTGATTGTGCAGTATGAACTGAGCAGCTGTTTTCATGAGGGCGAATGCCGCAAGGTGTGCCTGGTGCCGCATGTGCTGGACACGGTAATCAAGGGCAAGGCTCGCGATACTGAAGTAGAGATCGGCGCTGATTGTACTCGATGCGGGCGCTGTGTTGATTCCTGTCCAACCAGTTCACTGATGTTCAAATTCAAAGGACTGGGGAACCTGCTGTAATGATCGAATTTACTGCTGTCAGCAAGAGCTTTAGACGTGTCGAGGTGCTTAAGAATATTGATTTGCATATTGGGCGCGGCGATCGTGTTGCACTGGTAGGTTCCAACGGTGCCGGCAAGACCACCCTGATACGCTGCCTGCTCGGTGAGTACAACTGCAATGGTGAGGTGCTGGTGGATGGTCTTGATCCACGCCAGCATCGTACTGATGTGCTAAAGCGCGTGGGATTTGTTCCACAAATCTCACCGCCATTAAAAATGCCTGTTGGACACCTGATTCGTTTTGCCGCCGGCGTGTGTGATTCAGATCCGGAACGGATGTATAGCATTGCTGCAGAGCTTGGACTGGATGCGCACGCGATCCGCCGACAGCCGTTTAACAAGCTGTCGGGCGGGATGAAGCAGAAGCTCCTGATCAGTATCGCCCTCGGTCGCGACTGTGACCTGCTGGTGCTCGACGAACCGGCTGCCAACCTGGACCCGGAAGCACGACACAACTTTTTTCAGCTGCTGGCAGAAAAGCAGCAGCATGCCGCGATGATCATTTCCAGTCACCGCCTTGATGAGGTGGCTGCGCTGGTCAACAGGGTGGTTGAGATGGACCGGGGCCAGGTCGTCCTCAACGACCATGTTGCAGACCAGATGGATATGAACAGTGTGCTGCAATGCCGCCTGACGCTGGTACGTGCGAATTCGGCATTTGCTGAAACCGTTCGTGAATGGGGCTTTACCGATACCGGTGACGGCGTGCTCTGGCAGGGACAGGTATCCGGTCCTGACAGGCTGAGGTTTCTCGGTGTGCTGTCGCGCTACGCGGCCTTGCTGAAAGGGATTCAGCTGGAAGAATTAACTGATCATGATCTTACACAGAAGGGGAAGCATGCACAGATTGCTTAAACTATCGTTGCTGCTGATATGGCTGTTGTCGTCATGTGGACAGCAGGATGAAACGGGCCCTGTCGACGTGCGCTGGGACCAGGAGTCCTGCACCCGCTGTGCAATGGCAGTTAGCGACCATAATTATGCGGCACAGGTACGTGGCGGAGAAAGCGGGAAAAGGACCCAGGTTTATAAATTCGATGACATCGGCTGCGCTGTGATATGGCTTGATCAGCAGTCATGGAAAGATGAGCCTCGCACTGAAGTCTGGGTTGCAGATCATCGTGATGGCAGCTGGATTGATGCACGCACCGCCAGCTATGTCACGGATAAAATTACACCCATGGCCTACGGTCTGGGTGCGCAGGCAGAGGCAGTTGATGGCGGACTTGATTTTGCTGCCGCCAGCAAACGTGTTTACGAAGTGGAAGAGGGAGCGCATAAGCATCGTGGAGATATGCATCAGATGGGAAATATGGACACAATGGATGAGAGCAAGTAAACCGAAATGAGGCATTTACTACTTACCGCCAGCGCGGACATCAGCGAGTCACTGAGATCGCGCTGGTTCCTGGTCTATACACTGGTCTTCGGCGGTGTCGTTGTCGCCCTGTTTATGTCAGGCCTGACGGAGTCCCGTGTGATGGGGTTCTCCGGCCTGTCACGCATGCTGGTGACCTATTTACAAATTACAATGGCCATTCTGCCGGTGTTCGTCCTGATCACGACGGTTCGTTCAGTTGCCGGCGACCGTGAAGCAGGAATTTTTGAATATATGCTGTCGCTGCCAGTCAGCCTTTCAGTATGGTACTGGGGCAAACTGATTGGCCGTTTTATTATTGTTTTCATGCCGGTATTCCTGGCCATGCTGGTGGCCGTAGCCTGGGGCGCGGGTAAAGGCGTCGAGATCCCCTGGTTAATGGTGCTGTATTACACCGGTTTTCTACTCTCGCTGGCATTGTGCTTCCTCGGCATTGGCATGCTGATTTCCACACTGGCACGCTCTTCGGATGTGGCCACAGGGACTGCATTCATTATCTGGCTGGCCTTATTGCTGTTCATGGACCTGATACTGCTGGGTGTGTTGATCAAGGGCGGGATGCCGTCAGAAGGGGTGATCGCAATTGCACTGGCCAACCCGCTGCAGGTATTTCGCACGGCTTCGATGATGCTGTTTGATCCACAGCTGGTGCTGCTAGGGCCGTCGGCCTACGTGATTCTCGATAACTTTGGGCGTGGCGGTTATATCGCCTGGGCACTGGTCTACCCTGGACTGCTGGGCTTACTCAGTGCCTGGCTGGGATACAGCATCTTTCGACGCGGCGACCTGCCCTGAGATTTCGAGCCTTACTTGTTGCTGCGTGACAGCTGGCTGAGGTCACGAACCGCACCACGTGCCGCACTGGTCGTCATGACTGCATAGGCCTGCAACGCCTGGCTGACGACACGGTCTCTGTTGACCGGCTGCCAGGCGGCATCACCTTTGGCTTCCATTGCCTGGCGCCGCTTTGCCAGTTCATCAT
>Ga0316187_10004758_pt1 | contig 11743 bp, 7 predicted proteins | sample CroRivburrow1_MG_FD_204927 | JGI IMG/M metagenome (GOLD analysis project Ga0316187, IMG submission 204927) | Coastal sediment microbial communities from Maine, United States - Cross River worm burrow 1 | ecosystem: Environmental > Aquatic > Marine > Coastal > Sediment | place: USA: Maine...
TGTTGTTGTGCGGGTCTGCCACGCTTTGCGGTTAAACTTGGCAATCATGCCTGTCAGTGCCCGAAAGTTACCCTTAACCAGAGAGAAAAAGCTCGAATCGTTCTTCGAGCCATTATAGCGATACTCGTCGATCTTCAGTTCACTTCTAGGGCGAACCGAAATAAAGCCATTGTCAATCATGCGTAGCTGGGCACTCCCCCGAACGCCGGTAAGAATCGTCTCCCCCGCATGGACTTCAGTACCTTTGGTTGCCACCCGGGATGATCCGCGAAGATTCAGAATCTGAACGTCACCGGCAACAAACTGCACTCGTCCGGCAACAGCCGCCCACGCCGTGTCACCTGCCAACACCATCGTCATGGCAATCAATATCAAACCGGTAACTATGGAATCTCGCATTACTTCCTCCCACTGCCCAATATGGGCTGTTCGTGGTTGTTCGTTATTCGTATAAAACTCTCTTTAATCCAACTGCCGCTCAACGATCTGCATTAGAATGCATAACGGACGGCAAGCATCACATCACTGCGCTGATAATTGTAGATCGCGATGTTTGAATTGCTGTCAAAGTAACTGATCGATGGCCTGATGCTCCATGGCTCAGCCACTTTCCAGATCAGGCCGGCACTGGCCTCTGTAAAACTGTCGCGACGTGGCACAAGAAACAGTGTATTGGTCTTGTTATAGCTGCCGTGCTGGTAGCCGAGATTTACGCTGGCATCAAGTTTGGGATTAATAACATGTCTTAATCCTCCCTTTAGCCCGAAAAGAGTCTTGTTGCCATCAACTCGTCCGGCAACGGCACGATCCTCGCCTCCATAAGCACTGACAAAGCATTGCGTCTTCATCTGATCCCCGATTGCAAACGCATAGCCCGCTCCCAACAGACCTATATCGGCATCGTTAGGCCGATTTGCAACATCACTGTGCCGCTGGAAAATGTACTGTCCGAAGAGAAATATTACGTTGCCGGAATCCTGAGACCATCGAAGATCTACGCCCAGTGATGGTGTGTCCCGGTAGCTGTTGCCAGCAAGATACATTTGGCTGTATTGAAATCCGACACTGTAGGCAAATCGATCCAATTCATTACTGAAGCCGAGGTAACCCTTCAGATCGCTTGTGTTAAATGCTGTAGACCTTTGCAGTTTCCTGTCAGCCGCTTCGATACCACCTGTCAGGCTGATCCCGGAACCGTTACGGTAGATCCCGTTAACTCCCATTGCCATAGCCATATAACTGCTGGAGGTTCCCAAACTGCTTGAATTCAGGGTGATATTACCACCGAAAGCCGGAACATAGACATTCGCGACGTCCGGAGCTGCATTCACGTTTGAGTCTATTCCAAACCTGGCCTCAAGGTATCCACCGAATTCACTCCCTTTCTTGGTTCGTGACGTTCTCTCTTCAATCAGTTCAAGATATTTGTTGATTGTCTTTCGGGCCGCAGGAGGTGGATCCATGCCCTGCAGTGTCTCAAACTCCCCACGGGCCAGATCAAAAAGATTGAGCGCAAACCATGCCCTGGCCAGATCAAGGCGTGCACCGAAATAGTTGGGCTCCTGGATCAACACCCGCTCAAACGCCAGGGTTGCCTGATCGGGACGACCGCTCTCAAGCGCTGCAAGGCCGAGCAGATAGTCAAACTTGACGTCACCTGAAAGCTCGAACTCGTAAGGTTGAAGAATATTGTAGGCAGCTTCCGCTTGGCCTTTCCAGATCAGGCGCTCGGCCTCGGTAAGATTCGGCCCGGCGTAGGCCTGAGGAACGCCCACTGCCATCAGGATAATCAGTGCAACACAACGTAATAGATCTCGCATACCCCCCTCCCAAAGAGACCTGACACTCTTCCTTCCATGGAGACATAGCGATCCGTGCAAACCTAAAACTGAGTCAGGCGTAATAGCATACTATAATCGGAACATCCGTGCTCTGCAATATAGATTACAGCTGCTTAGAGACGGCAAGGGAGGAACGGGCAAGCATGAGATCCTTTGGCCTTCCCACATCAAACCATGAACCTCTGTGCACAATGCCAGTCAACTTGCCTCGATCCATAAGTTGCCGCATCGGCCTGGTTAAAGAAAACGTCTCTCCATTCTGAAACTCTGAAAGGCCCTTCTCATTCCACACTGATACCCCTGAATAGGTAAATCCGGGTGTTTTGTTGGCGGTGATCAGCCCGCCTGTCATGCCAAAGTCTCCAGCGGGGTGGTGCATCGGGTTGGGAACCATTGCCAAAGCGGCCCCATCAGCAGCAACAAGGTTTGCCAAGCTTTGCAGATCGATATCGGCCAGCACATCAGCATTGTGGACAGCCAGAAGGCCGTTTCCCGGCAACAGATCCATTGCCGTGCGAACGCCTCCGCCGGAATCAAGCAGCTCTTTCTCGCGGCTGAAATAGAGACGCACACCAAAGCGGGAGCCATCACCCAGAGCATCGATCAGCTTCTCGGCATGGTGGTGGGTATTGATAGCAATATCATGAATACCCTGCCCTGCCAGCCTGCGAATCACGCGCACGATCACAGCCTCGCCTGCTACATCCATCAGGGCTTTGGGTGCACCGGATGTAAGCCATTTCAACCTGGTTCCAAGGCCTGCCGCCAGTACAACTGCCCGATCTACATAGCTCATGGGGCAACCATCATCGACTGATCAACTTCAGAAGCTCGGGCATCTTCTCCAACGCTGCATCCCGACCTCTATTGATCTCCTGATCGGGATTGGAAAAATCATGCCACTGGGTAAAGCCGACCAGTGGCTCCACCAGAACATCGGCATACCCCTTCTCATATTGACGAAGATAGAGTGCCTTGACCCGTGTTGCCCAGTCGATCATACCAATGACATGCGTCGGCTCCTTACCCGGATGGGGGCGTGCACCAACATTGACTGCCACCACCGGCTGCCCCATGCGGGCGATCATCTTCGCCTCTCTGGCGGGAAGTTCGCTGGCAAGTCCTCCATCGACATAACGTCCTCCATCAATCTCCACAGGATCAAAGACGCCCGGCACCGACATGCTTGCCGCGACAGCCCTGCCAATCTCTCCTTTGGAAAAGAGATGGCAATCTCCGGTAGGAAACTCAACGGAGGTGATATAGAGCGGTATCTTGGTCTCGGAGAAGCTTTTTCCTGAGCAGAGCTGGTCAGACATATGAATCAGCACATTAACATCGGCAATAGCAATATCTGTTGCCGCACGGGTGTAGAGAATCGACTGGCGGGCAGCATTTGCCAGCCACGAGAGCCAGCTCTCATCACTCACTTCGATATCGGTATCATCAAGAATCGGCACTTTTAATTCGGCAAAGGCATCGGATTCCAGAAACTCTTCCACATCACTGCGAAGTTTCTTTGCGTCCGGGTTGATGGCATACATCGCCCCGAAAAGGGCGCCGATGCTGCTACCCACAATGGCAGAGGGTGTGAGCTTATGCTCCTCCAGAACCTCCAACACACCCAGGTGTGCCAGGCCGCGACCACCGCCACCGCCCAGAGCAAGTATAAAGTCATCCGACTTACGAAAGCGTCCAATCAGGTTAGCAAACAATCCTACTCCTCCGGCAGCTTGGCCACCTCAACAAGATTAGAGCATAGCAGTTCCACCTCATCTGTCGAAAGTCCCCATGACTCCTTACCACGCAGGAAGAAAACATCGACAACCCGCTCGCCGAATGTGGAGATGGCAGCACCTCGAATATCAAAGCCAAGCTCGGTAATCCTGTCAGACAGCTGCGCCAACAGGCCCGGTCTGTCTGCAGCATCCACTTCGATGGCTGTCTGGCGAGTTGATGCATGCGGCAACTCACGAACTCGAACCGCCACCTCATGCATAAGAAGTGTTGGCCTGCATTTGGGGATTTTGGGACGCGCGTCCATATCATCACTCTCTAAAAGCTTGCCGATTCGTCCCTTCAGCCGCTGGAGGTCCTCCTGCTGGGTCAGCGCATCACCTTCAGTATTCTGAATGTGAAACAGATCAAGAACCCTGCCATCAAACAGTTCATAAGCCTGTGCCGCCACCACATTGATATGGCCTGACGCAATGCAACCGGTCAATGCAGCAAAGATTCCAGTGCGGGCTCTGGCAACCACCATCACCATGGTCTCCCCGTTCGTTTCATCGGTAAACAGACCCACCCCATCGCCCCCTTCCGAACTCAACAGCAGAGAACCTAACGGATAGAGCTGGCGCGGTGGGAAATGCATGATACAGCGCCATGGCAGCGCCTTGAGAATACCTTTCATGGCGGCACGCTCTTTTCCGGCCTTGGCAAGCGTACTCTTCAATCGGGTCTTGATACGCTTTTTCAGCGCTTTACCCTCAACACCTTTACCCATCAACAGTTGCCGGGTGGACTTATAGAGCTCACGAAGCAGTGTCCCCTTCCAGTCATTCCAGACGTTTGGCCCGACCGCTGCGATATCGGCGACCGTCAGCAGGAGCAGGTAGTTGAGACGCTCATTATCACCGACTCTGTCGGCAAATCCGCGAACCACTTCGGGGTCAGACAGGTCGGAGCGCTGGGAGAGAACAGCCATATAGAGGTGTTCACGCACCAGCCATGCCACAAGCTCCGTTGCATCCTGGTTGAGTCCGATACGCTTACAGAAGTTGCGGGCCATCACCTCGCCATTCTTCGAATGGTCGCCAGACATTCCTTTGGCGATATCGTGAAAAATAAGTGCAATATAGAGTAGTTCAGGGCGCTGGATTTTATGACACACCTCATGTGCAAGCGGCAGGCGCATATCACGCTGTTCATGAAACATGTTACGTGCCTCTCCGACGGCACGGATGGTATGCTCATCCACCGTGTAGGCATGATAACGGTTGAACTGCCCTAACCCGACCACCTCCCGAAACTCAGGAATGAAGCGGCCAAGCACACCGGTGTCGTTCATCTCTTTCAGCGCCCATGCAATATTCCGCCTGTCTCTCAGGATCGTCAGAAAAGCGCGGTGCGCATTGGGATCGGCACGAAAATCATCACCAATCAGCAATACATCTGCGCGAATCTGCCTGAGTGCAGCACTGGAGAGCCAACGGTGATCCTTCTGTGCCACATGAAACACCCTCAAAAGCCGAAGCGGATCCTTTTTGAACACCTGGTCGTTTTCAATGCCAACCCGCTGCCCCTCGAGCGTGAACCCATCCCCGATAGTGTGCGTTAGCGAAAAAAGCTGCGGATTCAGCCGCTCCTGAAAATGGAGCAGCAGCATACTGGTAATGCGCACCACCCTGCCGACATGGCGGAAATAATCCTTCATAAAGACTTCGACAGTCGGCCGTTGGTCAACCTCTTCGTAACCGAGCTTCCCGGCAAGTGCCACCTGCTGCTCAAACCCCAGTCGATCTCCGGCACGCATGTTCTCCAGATGCAGCCCAACCCGACAGCGCCAGAGAAACTCCTGAGCAGCCATCAGTTGTTCATGCTCGGTCGATGAGATCATCTCATCATCAACCAGCTCCTCGACCTCGGATTTGTACCAGGCTTTAGCGATCCAGAAGATGGCCTGAATATCGCGAAGTCCTCCCTGCCCCTCCTTGATGTCAGGTTCCATCAGAAAAGCGGTGCCGCCTGTTCGTCTGTGCCTTGCCTCCAGCTCCTCAAACTTGGCCTCAACAAATGCTTTGCGCCGACGCTTGAAAAAGGGGGTTAGTTTTTTCTCAACAGCGTCATAGTGTTCGCCCGTCCCACAGATCAGGCGTGACTCAAATGCCGCAGTCGCAGAGTTCCAGTCCTCCTTAATATGCTGCAGTGTCTCTTTTTCTGAGCGCACCGCATGCCCGAGTTTGATATTCAGATCCCACAGCGCGTAGAGGAATTTCTGAATCTCCTCCTCAGCCCCGGAAGAGAGCTGCTCCGGCACCAGAAACCAGACATCCCAGTCCGATTGAGGCGCCAGCTCCCCTCTTCCATACCCCCCTACTGCAACCAGATCCACCACAGCTGCCGCCTGCGGGGCACTCTCCTGCCAAAGAGAGACAAGCAGCTGGTCGACACCTTCGCACATATATTGCATCAGCAGCTCGCCACTGCTGCCTGCATCAAACATTTCACGTGTCTGATCATGCAGGTCATTCAGTGCCTGTCTGGCATCAACCATCAATTTTCTCCGTTAAAGCGGCTTTTCAGACGGCTAAGAATATTCAGTGCATCTATGGGGCGCAGCTCATCCAGATTAATAAGCTCGATCTCTTCCGACAGCGTCTTCAAACGCGCACTCTCTGCATCCTGTTTGCGTCGCTCTGCCTCAGCAAAGAGGCCAAGCTGAGGATGCCCTCTCTCGGCATGCAACTCCGACTCGTGCTCAAGCCTGAAGAGATGCTCACGCGCACGCCGCACCACATCGGGGGGAAGCCCTGCCAACTGAGCCACTGCAACACCGTAGGATTGATCCGCCGCATCCTCAATCACCCGGTGCATAAAGATCACCTGACCATTCCACTCACGCACCGTGACAGAGGCGTTAAAAGCCTGCTCAAAGTCGTCCGGAAGTTCAGTCAGCTCATGGTAGTGGGTGGCAAACAGCGTTAATACATCATCAGCATCGATCAGCTTCTCAGCTACCGCCCAGGCAATGGCCAGACCATCCCAGGTACTCGTACCGCGTCCGATCTCATCGACAATCACCAGAGAGCGTGGTTCCAGTTGATTAAGAATGGCCGCCGTCTCCATCATCTCCACCATGAACGTGGAGCGTCCGCTGGCCAGCTCATCGCCTGCACCGACCCGGGTAAAGATGCGCCTGGTTAACGGAATGCGGGCGCTCTCTGCAGGCACAAAGCAGCCGGTATGCGAGAGCCAGGCCATCCATGCAACCTGACGCATATAGGTGGACTTTCCGCCCATATTGGGGCCGGTCAACAGCATGAAGCGGCGCGACTTCAGGTTCATCTCCGTATCATTGGCGACGAAGGGATCATCACTCAGACACTGCTCAACCACAGGGTGGCGGCCCGCCTCAATCTTCAGGCTGCGGCCGAGATGAATCTCAGGCCTGCTGTAGTGATACTCGATGGCAACGTGGGCAAAGCAACAGAACACGTCGAGCATGGCCACACTACGTGCCGCCACCTGGATAGATGCCGCATGGGAAGCAACCCTCTGTCGAAGCTGCTCTATCAACAGCTCTTCCCGAGCCATGGCTGCATCTTTGGCACCGAGAATCTCGGACTCGAACTTGTGCAACTCATCAGTAATAAAACGTTCGGCATTGACCAGCGTCTGCTTTCTGACGTACTCTGGTGGCGCAGATGCAGCCTGCACCTTCGATATCTCAATGAAATAGCCGAATACCTTGTTATATTTCACCCGCAGGTTCGGCAATCCGGTGCGTACTCTCTCTTTCGCCTCGTAATCACGCAGCCAGTCACCCGCATCCTTCGCAAGGCCGCGAAGACGATCCAGCTCACTGTCAAACCCCTCTCTAACCACCCCGCCATCACGAAACAGTGCTGGCGGCGTCTCAATCACGGCATGATCAAGCTCGGCCGCCAGCGACTCCATGCCACCCAGTGCAGGCACGATTTCAGAGAATATACCGCTCCGGTCTCCAATCAGTGTTGAGAGTTCTGGCAGCGCCAGCATGCTCTCCACCAACCCGCGATAATCCCGTGGGGCCGCTCTATCCAACACGATCCGTGTCAGCATCCGCTCCATATCACGAATCGGTTTGAGTGCATGACGGAGCCCGGTAAGGGTCTCACCATTATCCACCAGGCTCTCAACACCATCCTGCCGGGCAGTAATCATGGGCAGATCAGCCAGTGGATGATCAATCCACTCACGCAACAGTCTTGCACCCATGGGTGTCACTGTATGATCGATCACATGAATCAATCCAGCCTTGGGATCACCGGCAAGGGAGCTGTAAACTTCAAGATTCCTGCGAGAACGGGCATCAATTCGCATCCCGCGAACCCGCTCATGGAAAACAGGCAGCGACAGATGTTCAAGCTCACATTTTTGTGTCTGCCCGAGATAGACGAGCAACGCACCGACGGCTGAAGCCACACTTTCGTGCCGTTCAAGATTTAACGCCTGCCAATCCGTGATCCCGAAACGCTGCTGCAACTGCTCCCGCGAAACATCTGCAGAGAAGCTCCAGTCCCCGGGGTGATAGGTGGGGCATCCGCATGTCAGTTCATCATCTGAGCGGATCAACAGCTCTGCCGGATTCAACACACTTAGTCGCTCATCAAGCTCCTGTTCTCCCCTCCCCTCAAACAATCGCCATTGGCCGGATGCGAGATCGAGTGAGGCAATACCCCACTTATCATCCTGCCGGTGCAGTGCGGCCAACAGTGCACTGCTATGCTGTTTCAGAAGTTCGGATTCGGTGATGGTTCCGGGCGTTACGACCCGCACAACCTCACGCCTGACCGGTCCTTTCTTGCCATCCGGAGCCTCCATCTGCTCACAGATGGCTACCCGTTTTCCCGCCGACACAAGCTTGGCCAGATAGCCCTCAGCCTGATGCCACGGAACACCGGCCATGGGGATGTCGCTACCATTGGCTTTCCCACGTTTGGTCAGTGCGATATCAAGAATTTTTGAAGCCTCAACCGCATCCTCAAAAAACATCTCATAGAAATCGCCCATACGATAGAAAAGCAGACAATCGGCATACTCCCCCTTAATAGAGAGGTACTGCTGCATCATGGGTGTCTGGGAGGAACTGTCCGCCTTTTTTGTCATGACGGTAAACTAGAGAAGCACTTGAAAACTATCCATAGGCGGGATTGGTTTGACACACAAAAGGCTCCTGCCTTTTTATCGGAGAGTCATTCAGGCCATGGATGGCCTGCTTTAGTGAGCAGAGTCAAAACGATGCTTTTGGCTCTGCGTCAAAGGGTAAGGGCATGGATGCCCGCACCCCGTATCTGGCAACCCAAAAAAGGTGGCCCGGCAGCATACAGAAGGGAGGGGAAGGGAAGGGGTATCTGCACACTAACCGGGCCTAAAGCCACTACAAGCGAACCTGTAGTGGTTTTAACTTGTCGAAAGCTGATTGCTAACACTTTAGCAACTGCTTTGCCAATGCGCGCAACCTAACGCACCGAAACTGACTTACAACACAATTTTTTTAACACTCGTTTGATGGGTCATCCCTATATAAAATCGACCCGTCAGCTTCCTCCGAATCACAACTCTAACAACGCCCCTGCCCTATAATCACATATGGCTATTACGGTTTATCCTAGCGCTCATCCGATACTGTTTCGTCAGTCTCTTACGGCTGCCCTGACGGGTGCAAAACTCTGGCGGTGATGTTCACACGGTCCATGCTCACGCAGAGCATTCATATGAACCTTTGTTCCATAGCCTTTATGTTTCGAAAACTGATAGGCCGGAAAACGGCTATCGAGATAGTGCATCAGACGATCCCGAACCACTTTGGCCATAATGGATGCTGCCGCAATCTCCTGCACCCTGTCATCACCGCCGATCACTGCGGAGACAGGCAGGGAGAGATCAGGACAACGATTACCATCGACCACCACCTCTGTTGGCCTGACAGGTAATCCATCCACCGCCCGGCGCATGGCAAACATCGTCGCATGTAATATATTGAGACGATCAATCTCCTCCACGTTGGCCTGAGCCACCGAGTAGGCGACCGCATGTTTGCGGATGTGGTGATAGATTTTCAGCCGCTTCTTTTCAGAAACCCTTTTGGAATCACGGTACTGCCCCAGATAAGGGTCATTCGGTGACAATATCACCGCAGCGGTGACTACCGGCCCTGCCAGCGGGCCTCGCCCAACTTCATCCACCCCGGCTAACAAGTCATCCTCTTAACGGTGCTCCGAAGCTCTTATCCATTGCTGAAACAATGGCTGAGGAAACCGAATCGGAATCTTCCTGCATCAGCGTTCGTTTCGGGTCCTGAAGCGTAAATCGCACACCAAGACTCACCTTACCCTCGGGGACACCCTGGCCCAAGTAGCGGTCGAAAACACGGGCATCGGTCAGCAGATTCCCGCCTGCCTTACGCACCGCCTGCAGGATCGCCTCCACGCTGTCCGATTTATCAAAGAGGAAAACGAGATCCCGTTCAACACCAGGAAACTCCGGCAATGGAACAAATTTCACCTGCTTGCCACCTGGCAAACCATCCAGGTTGATCTGCGCAACAAACACCGGCATCTCAATATCAAACCTGTCGGCAATGGTTGCGTCCACCTTGCCGATCTGTCCAACTACAGATTTACCAACAAAAATCCTGGCGCTCTGCCCTGCCTGCAAGCCCATCACGTCATCATCGGCCATGAAACGGGCAACAAGACCACGGCTGGCAAGCCATGACTCAATCGAGCCCTTAAGATCAAAGAAATCGGCCTGCCTTGTATCTGCATGCCACTCATCGCGCTGAACTTCACCGGCCATCAACCATGCAATGACATTGCTCTCCTGATGAGCCTCCCCCTTTCGGGTATAGGTACGACCCTGTTCAACAAAGGCAACACCGGGCTGCTGGCGATTAAGATTATACTTGGCTGCATTGAGCAACCCCGGCCAACCACTGCGTCGCATCACACTCATCGCATCGGAAATTGGATTTTGAAGCGTGAGATCATGGCCATCATCGGCAACAAACAGCCGCTGCTCATCAGCAGAGATAAATGCGTAGCTGATCACCTGAACAAAACCATCTGCTATCGCATGATGAATGGCACGATCCTGTTTCGCCGGAGCAATGGTTGCCAGAGCAGGCATCACTTCAGGAATCGCATCAAAACCGATCACCCGGGCGTACTCCTCGGACATATCTTCGGGAATGGAGACATCATGACGATGGCTTGGAATTGAAACCTCAACCTTGCCCCCGATACGCGTGATGCCAAACCCCATGCGGGAAAGCACATCATCGACGGAATCGGGGATTTCTACGCCCAGACGCGTCTCAATGCGTTCGATATCAAAACCGACTGTGCGTCCGCTGTTAATGGCGGCCGGATCACCAAACATGGAAATCTCGCCCGCTTTGCCACCAAACAGTTCGATAATCATGCGGGTTGCCCGCTCCATGGCCACAGGAACCATGGCAGGGTCAACCGCGCGCTCAAAACGCATGGATGCTTCGGAAACCATCGCATAGACGCGACGTGTCTCACTGACTTTGGCTGGACGGAAAAAAGCTGATTCAAGCATGATGTTAGTCGTGGACCCAGTCACACCTGAAGGCTCCGACCCCATAATGCCAGCCAGTGCAATCACACTATCCCTGTCGCTTACGACCAGATCTCCTGCAGCAAGTTTCAACTCACGCCCATCAAGTGCAGCAAACGCCTCACCATCACTGGCAGCGCGAATGGATATATCACCCTTTAGCCTGTCTGTATCAAAGGCATGCATAGGCTGGCCAAGATCAAGCATGATGGTATTGAGCACATCCACCACGCCATTCACCGGACGCTGCCCTGCAGCAATAAGCCGGGCCTGCATCCAGGCTGGCGAATCAGCGACTCTCACACCTTCAATGCGTCGCGCCATGTAAACAGGACAATCCTCAGCTGAAGTAACAGCGACAGAGGGCGTTGCAACGGCATGATCTACTTCTACAGCATCACTCGAAATTTCATTCAGTGGCAGGTTCGCATCTGCAGCCAGATCACGGGCTATACCTCTGACACTCATGCAGTCGCCACGATTCGGAGTGATGGAGAGATCCAGCACCGCCTCCTCAAGCTTAAGAAGTTCACCTGCCTCCATACCGACAGGTGCAT
>Ga0316187_10004762_pt1 | contig 11739 bp, 9 predicted proteins | sample CroRivburrow1_MG_FD_204927 | JGI IMG/M metagenome (GOLD analysis project Ga0316187, IMG submission 204927) | Coastal sediment microbial communities from Maine, United States - Cross River worm burrow 1 | ecosystem: Environmental > Aquatic > Marine > Coastal > Sediment | place: USA: Maine...
CGCCGCGGTAACATGCGCGAGCGGCGCCAGGTCACCCGAGGCGCCGACCGAACCCTGGCCGGGCACGATGGGTATCAGGTCGTGTTGCAGGAACGCCTGCAATTGTTCGATCACGCGCCAGCGCACGCCCGAAGCGCCGCGCCCCAGTGACAGCATCTTGAGGACGATGATGAGGCGCACCACGGGTCGAGCCAGCGGCTCACCGACACCGCAGCAATGCGACAGGATCAGGTTGCGCTGTAATTGTGAGGTGTGTTCAGACGGGATGCGGGTGCTGGCAAGCTTGCCGAAGCCAGTGTTGATGCCATAAACAGCGATATCACCGCTGGCGGCGGCGGCAACCACGGCCTCCGCTGCGTCGACACGTGTTTTGCAGGCAGGATCGATCTTCACCGCCATATCTTCGCGGAACACCCGCCGCAGTTCGGCTAACGACGCCTTGCCCGGAATCAGCGTTATTTCTTGAGTCAAGTTGCTATCCTCTTAGTGCTCTTTCAAGGTGATATTACCGGGTTCAGAGCTACCCAGATGATACAGGTCAAGTGGTGCGGCATCCCGATGCAGCCCGCAGGAAAGACCCAAAGCACTCGCTGCAGCCAAAACACTCGCTTCGCTCATGGGCTGGGCCCCACTCGTGGGGCCGGCCCTGGCATGCCCTTTTCAAGGGCTGCAACGCTGGATTGTATCATCTGGGTAGCTCCCTTCGGGCGAGCCGTGAAGCAGTCGCTCGCTGCGTTGCACCTCTTGACAAGGACCGGGCCATTGTCTGCAAGCTGCGCCTTGCGATCAACTGCTTCACGACTCGCTGAACCCGGTAATATCACCTTGAAAGAGCACTAACGATGGCGAAAATTCTCTATTTTGCGAGTCTTGCGGAAACTCTCGGGTTGAAGTCAGAACAACTTGACCTCCCCGCCGATTGCGAATCAGTCGCCGATCTGATTGCACTGCTACGCAATCGTGGCGAGCCTTTCGACAGCATCTTCGATGGTAAGACCCGAGTCCTGGTTGCGGTCAACCAGGAAATGGGCGACAGCGGTATGCAAATCGGCGGCGGCGACGAAATAGCCTTCTTCCCGCCGGTCACCGGCGGCTAGCTAATCCATTTTTCGCGCCCTTCCCCCGCGCGGTCCGACGTACCGGAAATGACAACGCTTAAGGACAGCGGAGGAATCACACCTGGCAGCTGATCTCGTTACGGGTGTACTCACTAAGTCGCATCAGTTCAGTGCTGCCGACCAACTCCTGGTCAATATCAGTACGCCCCAGCTGCAACACCAGGCGGTCGTGAAAACTGCTGAAAAAGCGATCAAACATTTCACCACCAATGGTCCCTGTCGCGTAAAGATGATCGCTATTGCTATCATACTCAAGTTCGATCGCAGCGAGCGGCTGTGGCGCCGGCCCACCGAGCACGCTGCCACCGGTGGCCGGGTCGTAGACACTGCTTTCGGAACAACAGTAAATAACACCGCTGCGCTCCTCTACTGCATCAGCGCTATTGCGAAATTTGACTTTACCGTGGCGATAATTGATGAAACTTACCGTGGGCGCCGGATGACTCATCTTGTGGGCACAGATCGCGGAAAAAGCCACAATCGAACGCTGCGGCCCTACGCCACCCTGCCAGCGATAGGACTGTCCGTCGCGCGTTTTGAGCTGATGAGCGGATTCTAGCGGGCGCCCGAGGTTGATCAAAAAGCAGGGGGTTGATACATAGGGATAATGGAAAAGGTAGGTTTCGCCGATTTCGAGCGCACTAACCCTGACCTCATCGCGTGACTGCGAGTCGATCAGAGCGACCCGGCCGTAGCGACTGTATTGTCGGCCATCCACCGCCAGGATTTCCGGGCTCGCGCTTATTCCCGCAACCGCACCGGCGCACAACTTGACGAATCCTCTGCGCTTCATCTGCTTGCCCATTACCTCTCAGAATTATCCCAGGGCCAAAAGTATAATTTATTCAGTCTTCTTTGAGTAGCCAGAGGCGAAAACCTGAACAATCGATGACAGCATTGACAGCAAATGCCGGATGACTTCTGACGACGCCCGTCATAATATCGAGGCCAAATATCGCAGCAATTCAAACCAGGCGCACACATGTCCGAACTCGAGCAAATTCTCGCCAGTATCAAATCTGGCGAAACCACCCAGGCGCTGCGGCGCCAGTGGGACCCGCCGCAGCAGGGGGCTATCGATATACGCATCGCTGCAGATGGCAGCTGGCATCACGAAGGGCGCCGTTTTCAGCGTGAGTCCATGGTTAAACTGTTCGCCGGCATCCTGCGGCGTGAGCGGGAAGATTACTACCTGGTAACACCCGTTGAAAAGCTGCGCATCGAAGTGGAAGATGCACCCTTTATCGCCGTTCTGGTCGAGCAGATAGATGCTGACGGCAGCTCCGCGATCGTGTTCACTACCAACATCGGTGAGCGTGTCGTTGTCGACCGGGCGCATGAGATACGTGTCGATATCGATGAGCACACACGGGAACCCAGGCCTTACGTTCACCTGCGTGACGGGCTGGAGGCGCTGATCAGCCGCAGCGCATTTTATGAACTGCTTAATCTGGCCTACGAAACACAACACGACGGTGGCGCGTACCTCGCGATCACCAGTATGGGACAGGAATTTGAACTGGGAAGTATCGATGACTAAACAAACCAAAGGCACACACGAATACCAGGACGATCCGCGCAATGCCATGATCAGGATCGACATCAACGGTGAGTTCTTCGCCCGCGAAGAAGCGCGGGTGTCGGTTTTCGACAGCGGTTTCGTGCTCGGCGACGGTATATGGGAGGGTTTGCGAGTACATCACGGCAAGGTTGCATTTCTTGATCAACACCTGGATCGTCTCTACGAAGGCGCCAAGGCGCTCGATATGGACATGGAAGTAACCCCGCAACAACTGCGCGAGCGAATTTACCGCGTGCTGGAAGAGAACGCGATGCACGAGGGCGTGCACATTCGCCTGATGGTGTCGCGAGGTATCAAGGCGACACCCTACCAGGATCCGCGCATCACCATCACACCGCCAACCATTGTCATCATTCCTGAATATAAGGAGGCGCTGCCCGAGACAGCGCACAAGGGCATTCGCCTGTTCACGGTGCACGTACGCCGCGGCTATCCCGACGTCCAGGATCCGAAACTCAATAGCCATTCAAAGTTGAACTGCATCACCGCCTGCATCCAGGCAGCCAAGGCCGGAGCCGATGAAGCCCTCATGCTGGACCCCCACGGATTCGTCGCCACCTGCAATTCGACGCATTTTTTCATCGTCCGCAAGGGCGAAGTCTGGACCTCCACCGGCGACTATTGCCTCGGCGGAATCACGCGCGGCAATGTGATCCAGCTTTGCGAGCAGAACGACATCCCGGTGCGCCAGAAGAATTTCAGCCTGACCGACGTTTATGGAGCCAGCGAGGCATTTGTCACCGGCACCTTTGCCGGCCTGGCTCCAGTTGCCGAGATCGACGGCCGGATCATCGGCGATGGTCAACGCGGACCGATGGTGAAAAAACTCCAGCAGCTCTACCTCGCCATGCTGGAGGCCGAGTGCGCCTGAAACTGAGTGCACCTGTACCGAGGCGCCGACAGCTCTGCGTATGACACGATCACCCACAAAAGAACTGCGTTTAGCGATGTGGTCGGGACCGCGTAACATCTCGACTGCGCTGATGCGTGCCTGGGAAAATCGCGATGATTGTGCAGTCTGGGACGAGCCTCTCTACGGATACTATCTCGATGCCACCGGCAGCGATCACCCCGGAGCGGCCGAAGTGATCGCCGACCAGGGCACCGATAGCGATGCCATCATCGCGCGCTGTATCGGTGACATTCCCGACGGCAAATCGATCTTCTATCAGAAGCACATGACGCTGCATCTGCTGCCGCAACTGGACCGCGCGTGGCTAGCTAACCTGGAAAACTGTTTTTTGATTCGCGAGCCGGAAGCGGTAATTGCTTCCTACGCCGCGGTGCGCAACGAGGTAACACTCGCGGACATCGGCTTCGTGCAGCAGGCAGAGTTGTTTGGCCAGGTCGCTGCTATCACCGGGCAGCAGCCGCTGGTAATCGATAGCCGCGAATTCCTGCTCGACCCGCGCGCCATGCTGGAAGCGCTGTGCGCCAGGGTCAACGTCGACTTCAGCGAAAACATGCTGCACTGGCCAGTCGGCCCACGCGCCAGCGACGGTGTCTGGGCGCGCTATTGGTACGATTCGGTGTGCCGTTCGAGCGGCTTTGCCCCCTATCGGGAAAAAGCATATGGCCTCGGCGATGCGGACCGTAAAATCGCGCAACAGGCGCGCCCCTATTACGACGAACTATATCAGCACCGTTTAAAGCCGTAGTAAATTTGCCTGTGCCAGGCTCGCACTAATGCAAACTATCTAACATTTTTTCGCCTTTCGCCCCTGTGTACATGCAGGTACACTGATTCGCGCAGCAATAATTATCAGGACAATGGCTGAACCACAAATCCTAACCCCGGCGCCCGGATGCAGAATCGTCACGGACGACACTGATACCGTGCTTTTTGGGCAACCGCCCGAAGTACTGAAAGGCTTGCTGCGCGAGAAAATCACTCATTTCGAGACCCTCGTGCTCACCGATATCCGCGAAAAGAACGGCTCGCTGCTCAACAACCTCGAGTTCCCGTTGTATTTTTTCCTGTTTATTGCCCGGGGGCTTGCCGAAAAACGCAAACTCAACCTGATCGGACAACCCGAAGCTATCAGCCACGCGATGCGCCTGCTGCGCTTCACACTGCTTGGACCATCACGCGCCGAACTCGACAAATGGCGCACCGATGACGCGCTTAAGCAAGAGTGGCTGGATGTATCTGAAGCACTCGCGATCAAGGACGATAAAGGCAAGGTGGTGCCGGTTGAAGATTTCTTTAATCTGATTCCGTTTGAAAACAGCCTGGCAGTAGCCGGTGATTTAGCGATCGAACACAAGGGTGTCGATCGCTACCTGGTATCCAGCCCCGGTGGCGATGTCTACGTCGATCTGAACGATGAAACCGAGATCATTCCGCCCTATCCCGTGCAAATCGATTACGTGCCGGGTGGTTTGTCGAAGATGGGCATAGAGGTGCTTGGCGGCGCTTCCGGTTTTGCTACTGACGAACCCTGCACGGGCCTCGCGCTTTGTTACAACGGCGATTATCTGCTGATTGATTCGATCCCGTTTCTCGACCAGCACCTGTTTGCCCGGGGCATATCCCGCAACCAGGTGTCGGCGGTATTCCTGACCCACCTGCATGACGATCACTGTTCAATGTTTCCGCTAATGGAAATGCCGCACCGGGTCGAAGTCATTACCACCGAAGAAATCTTCAACATGGCGATGGAGAAACTCTCCTGCAGCCTCGGCTGGAGCGTGGACGTAGTGCGCGAACATTTCAGTTTGCTGCGCGTAAAACCCGGTGATTCGCTCAATTACTATGGCTTGAACATCGAGGTTCACAACACGGTACACAGCATTCCAACCATTGGCGCCACCTTTTCGACGCTGCACAAGGGCGTTTTCAGGGACGTTTGCATAGTTGGCGACAACCAGAATATGTCGGCAGTGCGCAGCATGGGCGAGGCCGGTATCGTGCGCGCCCAAACCGTTGAAAACCTGGAACGCCTGTATCAGCAGAATTTCCACTTGCTGATTGCCGACGGCGGTGCCGGTGAAATTCACGGCGACCCCGCGGATTCGCTACAGTCAAAGGCAGAGCGTGTTGTCTTCGTGCACGTCGACAAGGTTCCGGATGCCTTGCAGACCACATTTTCGCTGGCCAGTTCGGGCAAACGCTACACCCTGCTCGAAGGTGACAGCATGATCTACACCTCGCAGATCAATCACTACCTCACTTTATGGCTCGGGCAACCCTTCCCCAACCGCTGGATGCGTAACCTGCTGGCCGAGCAGGAAATCTATCGTTACAACACCGACGACGTGATTATTGTGCAGGACGCATCGACGCACGGCTCGGTCTACCTGATTCTGACCGGTTATTGCGAAGTGGTGCGCGTCGACGAGGGTGGTCGCCAGGCCGTGGCGATGCTGCAGGCAGGCGACATAATCGGTGAAATGGCGATACTGACCGGTTCGGGTGTGCGTAACGCCAGCGTTGTCGCCAAAACTCCAGTCACCGTCTGTGTCTTCGCCGAGGAAACCTTTCGTAATTTCATCCGCTACAGCGGCCTGCAAACGGTACTGGAAGATCGCTGGCTGCTGCGGCCGGTGGTCAAATTATTGCCGCAATTCGCCGAATTGTCGTCCACCGTCACCGACAAACTTTCGCGCATTGCCGAATGGCAGGTTGTGGAAAGCGGCAAAACCCGCTGGCTGGACGAAGCCCATATGTACATTCTGGTGGAAGGTTTCGGCTCGATCGTACACGCAGACGGCAGCCAGGATAAAATTATCGCCGGCGAAGAGCTCGGCTGGCGTCCCTATGGCGAAAGCCGGGCCGTAGAAATGGTGGCAAGTACCGATTGCGGACTCATCACCATCGAGGCGGACGCTTACCGGGAATTACTCAAATCGACGCCGCAACTCAACTATCAAACGCGCAAGCGCCTGATGCTAGAGGGTGACAACGGCGTCGACTGGCTGCTCGGAGAGGTGGCAATTTATTAACAGTCGCGTTAGCATCCCGTTTCCCCGAGACGGTTGCTAACAAATAGCAAAACAAATGCCCCTGTTAAGCATCAAAAACCTCAGCATCGAGTTCCCCGGCCGCTACGAAACCGATTTCGCGGTCGAAGACGTCAGCTTTGATCTCGAGCCGGGTGAAATTCTGGGCCTGGTCGGCGAGTCCGGCGCAGGCAAATCAACCATCGGCAATGGCATCGTCCAGCTACTGAGCCCACCGGGTCGCGTCTCCAAAGGCGAGATTTACCTGAACGACAGCAAGATCTCCGATTTTGACGAGCAGCAAATACTCAAGGTTCGCGGCTCACGGGTCGGTTTCATCTTCCAGGACCCGATGACATCGCTGAACCCTTTGTTTACTGTCGAGAATCAAATGGTCGAGACCATTCTGACCAATCTCGATATCGACGATACTCGTGAAGCCGAAAAGATCGCCGTAGACCTGCTGCGCCAGGTTGGCATCCCCGAGCCTGAGCTGCGCATCAAACAATTCCCGCATCAGTTCTCCGGTGGCATGCGCCAGCGCGTGGTGATCGCGATCGCACTGGCCGGAGAGCCGGAGATGCTCATCGCAGACGAACCCACCACGGCGCTCGATGTCTCGGTGCAGGACCAGATCCTGACCTTGATTCGCAAACTGTGCCGCGAGCGCCAGGTCGGTTGCCTGCTGGTGACACACGACATGGGCGTTATCGCCAACATCACCGACCGCGTGGCCGTCATGTATCGCGGCAAGCTGGTGGAACTCGGCACTACGAAACAAATACTAACCGCGCCAAAACACGATTACACCAAAAGCCTGATCAGCGCGGTACCGCGTTCCAGCATCAAGGTGGATCGCTTTCCGCTGGTGGAATACATTGAAACCACCGCGAAAGGACTCAAGCAAATCGATGTATCGACACACTGGCTGGGGCAAAGCAAAAAGCACAGCGGCGGCGAGAATTTGCTCGAAATCGAAAACCTCAATCTGCGCTTCATCACCCAGGATGCGATCTTCGCCCGCAATCGCAAGTACCTGCAGGCGACGCGCGACATCACCCTGCAGGTCAAGCAGGGCGAGACTTTTGGGCTGGTGGGCGAAAGCGGTTCCGGTAAATCCACGATTGCCCGCATGGTCGCGGGGTTGCAACAACCCGATAGCGGTTCGATTAAATTCGATGGGGTTGAATTGATCAACAACCCGGATCGCGCCACCATACAACGCATGCGCCTGCAAATGCAGATGGTATTTCAAAATCCTTATTCGTCGCTGAACGGGCGTATGAAAGTCAATGACATCATAGCGGAGCCCATCCGCTTCCACCGACTGACGCCACCTGACCAGGTCAGCGAGATCGTCGGCGATCTGCTCGATCACGTCGGCCTCGGCCGGCAGATGGGACGCCGATATCCGCATGAGTTTTCCGGCGGCCAGCGCCAGCGCATTTCAATTGCCCGTGCCCTTGCCTGTCGCCCACGCCTGTTGATATGTGACGAGCCCACCTCGGCGCTGGACGTATCAGTGCAGGCACAGATTTTAAACCTGTTGAAAGATCTGCAGGATGAGCTGGGGCTGACCATGCTGTTCATCAGCCACGATTTACCGGTGATTCGTCAAATGTGCGACCGGGTTGCAATCATGCGTCATGGGCGCATACTTGAGACCGCGGATTCGGAGACCTTCTTCGAAAACCCGCAAAATGAATACAGCATCGAGTTGCTTTCGCTCATGCCGAGATTCGATCGCATCTACGAAAACGAAACCGCCGCACAACCATAATATTTATTGCTTTTTTTGAAAAAAACGCTGTAGGCACACACACAACAAACTGGAGAAAAAATATGAAAAACCGTTTTCTACTAACCACCGGCCTGGTTATCGCGAGCCTGCTCGCCTTTACCACGGCCAGCGCGAAAGACCTGCGCATGGCGTACGACGCCGACCCGGTTACGCTCGACATACACGAGCAGCTATCCGGTGGCGTTTTACAGCTTTCACATATGTCTTTCGATCCGCTGATCCGCTGGACCAAAGAACTGGCCTTCGAACCTCGCCTGGCGACCAGCTTTCAGCGCCTGAACCCGACCACGGTCCGCTTCAAGCTGCGCAAAGGCGTCAAGTTCCACAGCGGCAACACGATGACTGCGAGTGATTTCAAATGGACCTTTAACCGTCTCAAGCAAAGCCCGGACTTCAAGGGTATCTTCGCTAACTTCCAGGCCCTCAATATTATTGACGACTACACCATCGACCTCGTCACCACCGGACCTTACCCGCTGGTGCTGCACACGGCGACCTACATCTTCCCGCTCGACAGCCAGTTTTACACCGGCACCGATGCCAACGGCAATGACAAGGCTGCGATCGTCAAGAACGGAGCGTCTTTCGCTTCCACTAATATGTCGGGCACCGGACCATTCAAGATAGTATCGCGTGAACAGGGCGTCAAAATTGTTTTTGAACGCTTCGCCGACTACTGGGACAAGGGTTCCAAGGGCAACGTCGATAGCATCGTATTCACACCGATCAAGGACGAGCAAACCCGCGTAGCGGCACTGCTATCGGGTGGTGTGGATTTCATCGCACCGGTATCACCCAACGACTTCGATCAGATCCGTGCCTCCGATAAGGCCAACCTGATCACCATGCCGGGCACCCGTATCATTACCTTTCAGTTAAACCAGGAACGTCGTCCGGAGTTCAAGGATCAACGCGTCCGTATGGCAATGGTGCATGCGGTCAACAATGAAGCCATCGTGCAGAAAATCATGAAAGGTTTCGCGACTACCGCAGCGCAAATGAGCCCTACAGGATACCTTGGTCACAACCCGAACCTGAAGCCACGCTACGATCTTGCACTCGCCAAAAAACTGATGAAAGATGCAGGCTATGAGAATGGCTTCAGTGTCACCATGATGGCGCCCAACAATCGTTACGTGAATGACGACAAGATCGCCCAGGCAGTGGCTGCCATGCTGTCAAAGATCAACATCAAGGTCGATCTGCAAACCATGCCCAAGGCTCAATACTGGCCATCTTTTGATGACCGCGCTGCGGACATCATGATGATCGGCTGGCATTCAGACACCGAAGACAGCGCCAACTTTTACGAGTTCCTGGCGATGACCCCGGATCAGGCAACTGGAATGGGTGCATACAACTCGGGTAACTACAGCAGCGAATACGTTGACCAGCAAACCGTGAAGGCCAACCAGGAAACCGATACCGCCAAGCGCGCAGAGATGCTGCAGGCTATTGAAAACAAGATGTTCCAGGATGCCGCTTTCATCCCGCTGCACTGGCAGAACCTGGCCTGGGCTGCACGCAAAGGCGTCAATCTCGACCCGGTCGTCAATGCGCTCAACTTTCCTTACCTGGGCGACCTCGTAATCGACTAGTTGAACCCATTGTCTTCTCGTGACAATCTGCTCCGGGCGTTTACACGCCCGGAGTTTTTTCGAATCAGATTCGCGCAATAAATCGAGACCATAATCAAGGCCGATGATCCAGTTTTTAGCTAAACGTGTACTACAGGCGGCACTGGTGATGCTCATCATCAGCATGTTCTGTTTTTCAATCCAGGGTTCGCTCGGCGACCCGACGCGTGAGATGGCGGCAATGTCGATGTCCGACGCCGAACGTGAAAACCTGCGCGAAGAGATGGGCCTGAATGATGCCTTGCCGATACAATATCTGCGCTTCGTCAAACGGGCACTGCAGGGTGATCTCGGTACCTCGTATTTTTTCAAGGAACCGACCCTCGATGTGATCATGAAAAAGCTACCGGCAACGCTGGAGCTCGCATTTGCCGCGTCAATTCTGATCATCACTATTTCCATTCCACTCGGCGTGTTCTGTGCCATCAAACCGCGCCACTGGTTCAGTCGTTTCACCATGGCAGCAAGCGTTATCGGCATTTCGATTCCAGTGTTTTTGACCGCGCTGGGGCTGATCTACCTGTTCTCGATCACGCTCGGCTGGATGCCCTCTTTCGGGCGTGGTGAAACGGTGCATGTATGGGGCTCCTGGAGCACCAATTTCCTCAGCTGGGACGGCTTCAGACACATCGTCATGCCGGCGGTCGCGTTATCGTCGATCATGCTCCCCCTGTTTATTCGCCTGGTACGGGCGGAGATGCTCGAAGTCCTGAGCTCCGAATACGTCAAGTTCGCGCGCGCCAAGGGCCTGAGTGACGGACCCGTGTACCTCAAACACGCGCTGAAGAACACCATGCTGCCGGTGATTACCGTCGGCGGTGTACAGATCGGCATCATGGTCGCCTACACCATCCTGACCGAATCGGTTTTTCAATGGCCGGGAATGGGATTCATGTTCCTCGAGGCGGTTAATCGCTCCGATATTCCGCTGATTACGGCTTACATCATGTTTGTCGGCTTCCTGTTCGTGGTGGTCAACACGCTGGTTGATCTGCTTTACGGCATTATCAATCCGATGGTCGACCTGGTGGGACGGCGTCAATGAAGTTCGTCAGCAACCTCTGGCAGCAGCTGCTGCAATCCGACCTGCTGCACTATTACAAGCGCGACAAGGTCGCCATCATAAGCAGCGTGGTTTTCCTGATACTCGCCCTGATGGCGTTATTTTCGCCCATCATCGCACCCTTCGATCCCTACGATCTAACCCAGATCGATTTGATGGATTCGGAAATGCCCCCGGCCTGGATGCCAAATGCCGACGCGCGTTTTCTGCTCGGCACCGACGATCAGGGCCGCGACCTGTGGAGCACCATCCTCTATGGCATGCGCGTCTCCCTATTGATCGGCATATTCGCGGTGTTGCTGCAATCAGCCATCGGCATCGTCATCGGCCTGGTGTCTGGTTACGTTGGTGGCCGAGTCGATAGCGTGCTGATGCGAATCGCCGATGTACAACTGTCGTTTTCAACCTTGATGGTCGCGATTATCGTGCTCGCTATCGTCAAGAATGCCTTCGGTGGCGAAACCTACAGCAGTTATGCGATGCTGATCCTGATTCTGGTAATCGGTTTATCCGAGTGGCCGCAGATCGCGCGCACCGTGCGTTCATCGGTGCTTGGCGAAAAAGAAAAAGAATACGTCGATGCGGCGCATGTAATG
>Ga0316187_10004763_pt1 | contig 11739 bp, 8 predicted proteins | sample CroRivburrow1_MG_FD_204927 | JGI IMG/M metagenome (GOLD analysis project Ga0316187, IMG submission 204927) | Coastal sediment microbial communities from Maine, United States - Cross River worm burrow 1 | ecosystem: Environmental > Aquatic > Marine > Coastal > Sediment | place: USA: Maine...
CGATCTGCCGCTGCCGGTGATCGCCCGCGTGCAGGGCATCGCCACCGCCGCCGGCTGCCAGCTGGTGGCGAGCTGCGATCTGGCGGTGGCGGTGGATAGCGCGCGCTTCGCCGTCTCCGGCATCAACGTCGGCCTGTTCTGCTCCACCCCGGCGGTGGCGCTATCGCGCAATCTGTCGCGCAAGCGCGCCTTCGAGATGCTGGTCACCGGCGATTTCATCGACGCCGCGACGGCCATCGACTGGGGGCTGATCAACCGCGCCGTGCCGGCCGAGGAGCTGGATGCCGCCGTCGCCCGGCTCACCGACAGCATCTGCGCCAAAAGCCCGGTGGCCATCCGCACCGGCAAGGGCATGTTCTACGAGCAGCTCGAACAGGGCATCGCCGGGGCCTACGCCATCGCCAGCGAACGCATGGCCTGCAACATGATGGCCGAGGACGCCGGCGAGGGCATCGACGCCTTCATCGCCAAACGCAAGCCGCAGTGGAAGGGGCGTTGATCGGGCGCCGCACTCCACCCCGGCCGCTATCCCGGCCCCGACCCAGGCCCGGCACCGATGGGCTGGCGCACGCCAGCCCGGTGATCTGGTACTAGACTGCCGCGCCGCCCCCTCCTAGCTTTGCAGCCACGTTTCGCCCCGCCGCGCTGGCAACACCGGCGATCATTGTGCACCCCGGGGCGGTTGGCTTATCCTGTCAACTCATATATATGAGATAGTGGATTGCTCCACAGGCCGCCGCTCACCCCAGTAGAGGAAACTTCAGCATGCCCCGTATGACCCCCAGTGAAGCCTTTGTCGAGACGCTCGTCGCCCAGGGCGTAACCAAGATTTTTGGCATCATGGGCTCGGCCTTCATGGACGCGATGGACATCTTCGCGCCCGCCGGCATCGAGCTGGTCCCCGTGGTCCACGAGCAGGGCGCGGCGCACATGGCCGACGGCTACGCGCGCGTCTCCGGCAGGCACGGCGTGGTCATCGGCCAGAACGGCCCGGGCATCTCCAACTGCGTCACCGGCATCGCCGCCGCCTACTGGGCGCACTCCCCGGTGGTGATGATCACCCCCGAGACCGGCACCATGGGCATGGGCATGGGCGGCTTCCAGGAAGCCAATCAGCTGCCCATGTTCCAGGAATTCGTCAAGTACCAGGGCCATGTCAACAACCCCAATCGCATGGCCGAGTACACCGCGCGCTGCTTCGATCGCGCCCTCTCCGAGATCGGCCCGACCCAGCTGAACATCCCGCGCGACTACTTCTACGGTGATCTCAACGTCGAAATCCCCGAGCCGATGCGCCTCGACCGCGGCCCCGGCGGCGAGCAGAGCCTCGCCGAAGCCGCCGACCTGCTGGCCAAGGCCAAATTCCCGGTGATCCTCTCCGGCGGCGGCGTGGTGATGGCCGGCGGCATGGACGAATGCGTCGCCCTGGCCGAGCGCCTCGGCTGCCCGGTGGTCAACTCCTACCAGCACAACGACTCCTTCCCCGCCAGCCACCCGCAGTGGTGCGGCCCGCTGGGCTACCAGGGCTCCAAGGCCGGCATGAAGCTGATCAGCCAGGCCGACGTGGTGCTGGCACTGGGCTCGCGTCTCGGCCCCTTCGGCACCCTGCCGCAGCACGGCATGGACTACTGGCCGAAGGATGCCAAGATCATCCAGGTCGACGCCGACCACAAGATGCTCGGCCTGGTGAAAAAGATCTCCGTGGGCATCTGCGGCGACGCCAAGGCCGCAGCCATCTCCCTGAGCAAACGTCTGGAAGGCCGCGAACTGGCCTGCGACGCCACCCGCGATGCGCGCCTGGCGGACATCGCCGGGCACAAGGCGGCCTGGGAAGAAGAACTGAGCGCCTGGCTCCACGAGAAGGACGAATTCTCGCTGGACATGATCGCCGAGCAGGGCGATGAAACCGGCAGCTGGCTGCACCCGCGCCAGGTGCTGCGCGAGCTGGAAAACGCCATGCCGGCGGACAAAATGGTCTCCACCGACATCGGCAACATCAACTCTGTTGCACACAGCTACCTGCGCTTCGATCGCCCGCGCAGCTTCTTCGCGCCGATGAGCTTCGGCAACTGCGGCTACGCCCTGCCGACCATGATCGGCGCCAAGGCCGCAGCACCCGAGCGCCCCGGCATCGCCTACGCCGGCGACGGCGCCTGGGCGATGAGCATGGGCGAAGTGCTGACCGCGGTGCGCCACGACATCCCGGTCACCGCGGTGGTCTTCCACAACCGCCAGTGGGGCGCGGAAAAGAAGAACCAGGTGGACTTCTACGGCCGCCGCTTCGTCGCCGGCGAACTGAACCAGAAGGGCAACGAGAGCTTCGCCGAAATGGCCCGCGCCATGGGTGCCGAGGGCATGACCATCGACCAGCTGGACGACGTGGGCGCGGCCCTCGAAAAGGCCGTGGACATGCAGATGAACGGCGGCAAGACCACCGTCATCGAGATCATGTGCACCCGCGAACTGGGCGACCCCTTCCGCCGCGACGCACTCTCCAAGCCGGTGCGCCATCTCGACAAGTACAAGGACTACGTCTGAGTCGGAACGGGGCATCCGTCCCTCCTCCGCGGACGACCCAACAGCTGCGCCCGGTGGCATCATCGCCGCCGGGCGCAGTCATTGAACCCCCGGGTTCGCGACCTTCGATCTCCTGCGGAGGTATCCCGTGAAAGCTTTCGACCACATCATCGAGCGCGCCGCCGCCGATCCGCGCCACATCGTCCTCGCCGAGGGCGGCGACCCGCGCGTGGCCGAGGCCGCCGCACGGGCACAGCGCGAAAACGTCGCCCGCGTCACCCTGATCGGCGAGACCGCGGCGGTCGAAGCCGCGCTGGCCGAAGCCGGCTGCAATGCCGGCGATGTACCCACGCTGGATCCGACCGACTCGACACTGCACGAGCGCTTCAGCGAAGCCTTCTTCCAGCTGCGCCAGCACAAGGGCGTCACGCGTGAGCTGGCCAGCGAGCGCATGCGCGACCCCCTGCACTTCGCCGACATGATGGTGCGCGAGGGGCTGGCCGATGGCTGCGTGGCCGGCGCCGTCTATACCACCGCGGATGTAGTCCGCGCGGCGCTGCAAATCCTCGGCGTGCAGCCGGGCTTCAAGCTGGTCTCGAGTTTTTTCCTGATGCTGTTCTGCGAGAGCCACCACGGCGAACTGCAGGGTGGCAAGATCTTTGCCGACTGCGGGCTGGTGATCGAGCCAGATGCCGATGAGCTGGCGCAGATCGCGCTGGCGGCGGCCGATTCGGCGCAGGCCCTGCTCACCGAGCCGACGCGCGTGGCCATGCTCAGCTTCGCCACCGGCGACAGCGCCGAGCACCCGCGGGTGGACAAGGTCAAGCTGGCCGCCGAGCAGGTCCGCGCTGCAAGACCCGACCTGAAGGTCTCCGGCAACCTGCAGCTGGACGCCGCCATCATCCCCGACGTCAGCGCCAAAAAGGCACCGGATTCGGCCATCGAAGGCCAGGCCAACGTGCTGATTTTCCCCAACCTCGAAGCCGGCAACATCGGCTACAAACTGGCCCAGCGCATGGGCGGCGCCGAGGCCATCGGGCCGATCATGCAGGGGCTGGCGTATCCGGCCAACGACCTGTCCCGCGGTTGCAGCGCGGTGGACGTGTTTCGGCTGATCTGCGTGACCGGCGTGCAGGCCCAGGCGCTGCACGCCGGCCCGCCTGCATGATCGAAATTGCCGCCCTGTTCGGCATCATCCTCGTCGCCGCCATCGTGCGCGGCTACAGCGGTTTCGGCTTTTCCGCGCTGGTGTTACTCAGCGGCAGCCTGCTGGTGGCGCCGCAGACGCTGGTGCCGGTGCTGTATCTGCTGGAGTTCACCGGCGCCCTGGCGATGCTCTACGTCGGCGGCCTGGGCGCGGTGCGCTGGGCGCTGCTGGTGCCGCTGACAGGTGGCAGCATGCTGGCCATCCCGGCGGGCCAGTGGCTGCTCGCCGGCAGCGATGCCTCGCTGGTGATGGTGATCGCCGGCGCGGCCGTGGCGCTGTTCTGCTTCCTGCTGTGGCGCGGCTTTGCGCTGCCGCACACGCCCCACCCGGCGACAACCTTTACCGTCGGCATGACCTCCGGCACGCTGAACGGGCTGGGTTCGCTGGGCGGGCTACCGATCGCCACCTACCTGCTGGCCACGCGCCAGGCGCCGGAGCAGCTGCGCGGCACACTGGCGATGCAGGTGGTGATCGTCGACGGCTACGCCTTTGCCTCGGCGAGCTGGTTCGGCCTGGTCGACGCGCAGACCTGGCGCCTCGCCGCGCTGGCGCTGCCGGCGCTCGGTGCCGGCTTCTGGCTCGGCCACCGATTGTTCCTGCGCAGCGATCCGGCGCGCTTTCGCCGCGTGCTGCTGATACTGCTGGCGACGCTAGCGCTATTGCACCCGCTGCGCCATCTCGGCGAGTCGCTGCTGCAAAGGTAGGCACCCCGCTGGCAGATCACTGAAGCAATCAGGGTACTAATCGCCCCCGCCGACCGAGCGGCCGTGGCCCGCCCCGACTCTGGGCGGCGAGGCCGGCAGCTCATCCGCACCGCTGCAGTAGTTGGCGGAAAGCGCCGCCGCGGCGCGGCGCAGAGCCGGCAGGTACTGGTGCAGTTCTTCCAGCGGCTTGCGCACCGTCGGCGCGTGCACCGCCACGGTGAAGCAGATGCGCTCGCTGTCGTCGGTGACCGGCAAAGCCAGGGCCACCATGCCCGGCAGCAGTTCTTCGTTGTCCACCCCGTAGCCCTGCTCGGCGATGCGCTGCAGTTCATGCTCCAGCAGTTCCGGATCGGTGATGGTGCGCTCGGTGTGACGCTTCAAGGGTGCGCTGACCAGCAGCTGGCGGCGCTGCGCCGGGGCCATGCTGGCGAGGAACAGCTTGCCGCTGGCGGTGCAGTGCAGCGGCAGGCGCGAACCGGGCGGCAGGTGGATGCGGTAGGGCCAGTTGGCCTCGACGCGATCGAAGTAGATGATCTGGTTGCCGTCGAGCATGGTGCAGTTGCAGGTTTCGCCGATCTCCTCGGAAAGCGATTGCAGCACCGCGTGGCGCGGCGCGCCGAGCACCGCATTGGAGAGCACGGCGAGGGAGAAATCCCGCAGCCGCCGGCCGGCGACGAAGCGCCGGCTCACCGGCTCGCGCTGCAGGTAGCCCTCCTCCTCTAGCTGCTGGGCGATTCGATGTACCGTCGCCTTGGGCAGCGCCAGCATCTCGGCGAGGTAGGCCGAGGAGACCGGCCGCTCGGACTCGACGATCTTTTCCATGATCAGCAGAGCCCGGAACAGGGTGGAATTCGAATCGCTGCGCTTGCTCATGGCTGACGTCAGTAGCTCCTCGGGTTTAGCGGGCGGAAGTACGGGATACCGGCGATGGCGTTGGCGATGTACAGGTTAAGGCCATACGCCAGGCTAATGAAGCCAAGCGCATCGCCGAGTAGCAAATCACCGCCAAGCGGCTCGGATCGGCGCCGATGCCGGCGAGCACGGCCGCCGGCCTGTGAGGGTCTCAGCGATGCTCCGCGGTGCGAGGATCTGCCGACACACCCCGGCGCCTGTACCAGCGCATCATGACCGGAGCGCCTGCTGGGGCCGCCGGGTCGGTCCAGCGCGCCTTCGGCTCGGGCTGCTCACGCTCGCACGCAGACGATCTCAAGGGCGCCTCCAAAATAGTCTTTTTCCGCGATTGCGGTATCAGCTCCGTGCTCGAATCCTCATGTATTCCACATACACGGCTGTTCTGCGCGCGGCACTTCCTTGTACTGACGAAAAACTCCGAATTTCTAGAGGTGCCCTCAAGACCGCACCCAGAAGCGAGACAGATTTCGTCATCCGCATCACCTCAATCACGGCAATGGCCGGTCTGACCGGCCATTGCACGTATTTCTCTTAGGGTTTCATCATTGCCGTGGCAACCATCCCGGCCTCGGCATGGCCGGGGATGTTGCACGCGAATACCACAGGCTGTTCCCCGGCAAAGCGCCAGATCAGTTCACGCGTCTGCCCCGGATCGACCGTCACCGTGTTGGGGTCGTCATGCACCATGTTCGGCATGTCGCGCATCATCGCGCGATGGGCATCCTGCTCGTCAGAGCTACCGATCGAAAACTCGTGACGAATCTGACCACGATTAGTAACGACGAACCGCACCGCTTCACCTTGTTTCAGGTTCAATGGCGCATCGAACGCAAAACGCATCGTATCGAGCAGGTCTGCACGAACAGTCCGGCTGACCTCATCCACTGACGCAGGCCCGCCAACTTTGCTCGTATGCATTCCGGCATGCCCCTCTTCATGATGGCCATGCCCGATTTCGTGACCGTCTTCGAGTTGTTGCACCGCTGCCGGCTCCGCATGTCCAGAGTGCCCACCACTGTGCGAACCGCCAGCAATGGCGCCATATGGAATCAACGCTGCAATAGCTATCGCGAAAACTCTTTCTCTCATGCCTCTGATCTCCTGACTGAATTTGATGTTCAAAACCATGTGCGCACGCCGGCAACGAACAGGAAGTCGTCGATGTCTTCACCCTCATCACGCACAAAGTCCGCGGTGTTTCCGAATTTCCTGGCCCAATTCACGCCGATATAGGGCGCGAACTCGCGGCGGATCTCGTAGCGTAGGCGCAATCCCAACTCCAGGTCGGAAAGGCCGGAGCCGGTACCGGTTTCTTCGTCATTCTTGCTATGCAGATTGACTTCCACCTCCGGCGACAGCACCCAGCGCTGGGTAAGCATCCATTCGTACTCCGCCTCCAACCGTGCGCCGACTTGCCCGCCCTCGCCGATGAAAGCGGCGGCGTCAATCTCGACCCAGTACGGCGCAAGACCTTTAAATCCAATTGCCAGCCAGTCGCGGTTCGGCTCCGGCCGAACGTCGTGCCGCCAGCCGACCTGCAGATCCCAGTAAGGCGCGATGGCTCGGCTGTACAATGCCTGGATCTCCGCTTCTTCCGTCTCACCGTCGACGTACTCGACCTCGGTCTTGAGCCACAGCTTGTCGAGATCTTGACCAACCCAGCCTTGCGCTACGAACAGCCACGGGTCTGGACCATCGATCGATCTCACCTCGAGCTGATCGATCATCACCTTGGTCAGTACCGGATCGTCTTTACTCGCCGCAAATGCTGTGCTCGATATCAAAGCGCACGTCACCAATAGCAAAATTGTTTTTTTCATTTATACCGCTCCTTAACTGACGACGACTTTTCTGAACATGCCCGGCATGTGGTAAAGCAGGTGGCAATGGTAGGCCCACCCCCCCATTGCATCAGCTGTCACCAGATAACTGAGCATCGCACCCGGTTGCACGATAACGGTGTGCTTGCGCGGTATTTTCTTGCTGTCACCGGTCTCCATGTCACTCCACATGCCGTGCAGATGGATAGGGTGATTCATCATGGTGTCGTTGATCAGATTGATACGCACGCGTTCTCCGTACTTCAGTTGCAGAGGTTCGGCGTCGGCGAACTTGATGCCGTTCATCGACCACATATAACGACTCATGTTGCCGGTCAGGTGCAGGTTGATCTCGCGTTCGGGTTCGCGCGGGTCATCGGTCGACCCGAGCCGAAACAGATCCGCATAGGTCAGTACACGGCGGCCGTTGTTACGCAACCCGACACCAGGATCATCCAGTCGGTATTGCGCGGCATCCGCAAGCATGTCCACCTGCGGCCCCATACGGACCTCGTCATATGAGACGGGTTGGGCCGTCCCATCGCCTGCTCTGCCGGATCCCATCGCGACCTTCCTGGTCTGGCCCATGGCCGCCATATCGTGCTGACTGTGATCCATGCCAGCCATGTTGTGCTGGCTGTGGTCCATGCCAGCCATGTTGTGCTGGCTGTGGTCCATGCCACCCGTGTTGCTCTGGCCGTGATCCATGCCGTGCATGTTGTGATCCATAGCCATGCCCATGTCTCCATGGCTCAGAATCGGCGCAGGGTCCAATTCCGGAACGTCTGCATTCAACGAAGCATCCGGCGCCAGCGTCCCGCGTGCATAGCCGGAGCGATCAATCGCTTGGGCGAAGATGGTGTACGCGCGATCATCGTGTGGCTCCACCAGCACGTCATAGGTCTCGGCCACGCCAATGCGGAACTCATCGACACTGACCGGCTCGACGTACTGCCCGTCTGCCGCCACGACCGTCATCTTCAGCCCTGGAATTCGCACGTCGAAGAACGTCATGGCCGCGGCGTTGACGAAACGCAGTTTCACGCGTTCACCGCGCTCAAACAGGCCCAGCCAGCCATCGGCCGGCGTCACCCCATTCATCAGAAAGGTGTAGGTGTAGCCGGTGACGTCCGAGATGTCGCGATCGGACATGCGCATCTGGTCCCACATGGCCCGGTCGGCCCGGAAACCACTCCAGCCCTTCTCCTCGATCTCCGCAAATGCCTCACCGACGGTACGCTCGCGGAAGTTGTAGTAGTGGGAAAGCTTCTTCAGCTTGGCATAGACCGCGTTCGGATCCTCGTCAGACCAATCCGACAGCACCACGACATAGTCGCGGTCGTAGGCAAACGGCTCCGGCTCTATCGGGTCGACAATGATGGCCCCGTAGGCCCCTGTCTGCTCCTGGAATCCCGAATGGCTGTGGTACCAGTAAGTTCCACTCTGCAAGACCGAAAAGTGATAGCTGAAGGTCTCCCCCGGTGGTATTCCCTTGAAGCCGTCACTGATATTGGGCACCCCGTCCTGCGAACTTGGCAGGATGATGCCGTGCCAATGGATAGAGGTATCCTCGGCGAGATTATTGGTCACGTTCAGCGTGACCGTGTCACCCTCTTTCCAGCGCAAGACCGGCGCGGGTACGGATCCATTGATCGCGGTAGCAAACCGGTCCTTGCCGGTGAAATTGACTGGTGTCGGGCTATAGGTGAGATCGAAGCGGGATCCACTGAGTTCCTGTGGCCCCATTCGGACGCGCAACTGTTCGGCGCGACTGATACCAGGATTCAGCCCCATCCCCAACAATGCCCCACCGGCCGCCAGACCCTGAACAAACCGGCGACGCGACAGCAAGACCCCACCCAGTGGAGGCGAGAAAACTATCGACATTTTTTGACTTCCTCATTGAACTAAAGTGCCTGGACAAAAGCCGAGGCATTGACCGATCCTTTCGGAACGGCGATTCAGATCATTTCGAGAGAAATCAGGCGCGGGGAGGCCGAAATGGGGGGATCTGACGATTGGTTACCGCCCGGTCCGGGAGGTCGGGCGCAATAAGACCACCAGAAAACGAAAGGGACACTTTCAGGAGGGAGGTCAAGGCAGATGCTGAACTACCGCATGCACTGCTCGTGCAAGCACCACCCACGCAGCAGCCCGCCGAGCAATCCTGACAGAAGTTTGTCTGGCCCGAAGATGCGATGTCATCAAGACCAGTGCTCGTCATGCGCTCGTGAGCCAAATGCTCCGTAGCGGTCATTCTGCCCTCGTCAGACCAGCAAGAATGGCTCGCTGCAAAGGCGCTACTGACAAGCCCCAGAGCCAAAATCAGCGCTAGCAGTACAGCAAACATCTTGTCGGCTTTCATGGGCATACGGCAATATAGCTCGTCACTTCAGGGGATACGACGTTCGAGTGCTGGACCACTGGGAAAGTTCAGCTCCGACGATGTATTGGGGAAACAACTGGCAGACTCTGACCTCTGAGTAACAGGATTCTATGCCCTGCTCAACAGACAGGCAAGGGACCGTGCCGTACCAGCAACAAACACAGTAGCCGCCTTCCTCGGGCGTCAATAGTACATCGCAACTCTTGCACACATGATAGCACCGACAAGCACTTGCGGACATCATCTCTTCCACTTGATACCCCTGTGTTAAGGGCACTGACTAGTCGCCATCAGAACGGCGTCAGCATTCTCGGACCACAGTCAATATCCAGGGAGTGTCAAATAGAGCGCCTTCGCACGCGGAATTCATGAGGAGTTTCTTCATAATCGTTTTTAAACCAGCGGATAAAGTGAGAAGCATCGCAAAATCCACAATCGGCGGCAATGGTGGCGATACTCTTGGAAGTATTTACCAGAAGCCAATGTCCATAGGAAAGGCGAATTTTTCTCCACACCGTGGAAGGCGCCTCCCCCGCATGTTGGTTAAAACTTCGATTGAGTTCACGCTCAGATGTATTCAGCATTTGCGCCAATTCACTCATTTTCAATGGCGTTGACAGGCGCTTTTCCATCAAGGCGACCGCCTGTTCAACACGCCAGTTGCCACATACCGAGAGACTGCCATAGGGGCGATTGGGCCGATGAGAAGCGGCGCGATGTTTTTCAACCGACAGAGCGGACAAGCCTTTGAGAGCTCGCGCCTTCCCACAACGCTCAGAGATTAATGAAAAGGCCAGATCGAGTGCGGTCGTGCCACCTGGACAAGTAATAACTTCGTTGTCATTGATGTAGACTTGATCGGTTTCTGGGCACGCTGACGGAAACATCTTCTGAAACTGCTGACAGTGATCAAGGTGCACTGCGCAGCGGCGGTTGTCAAGCAATCCGGCATTCGCCAAAGTAAAACTACCGGTACACAGCCCGACAACTGAAATATTCGCCTCATAAGCTGATCGGATATAGTTCAGTGTAATGTCATTGAAAGCCAAAGAGTCGGGTAGCAATCCACCGACAACCACGAGATAGTCAAACGGCAAGCTGGTTTGCAATAGAAAATCGGGAGAGACAGCGACACCGCAACTGGCGCTGATGGGTTGCGTAGATGCCGAACATATACGCCAATGACAATAGATCTGTCTGCTGTAGTCCGCCTCATCGGCAGCGTGCCTCAAACTCTCGATAAAGCAGGCAAAAGGTAACAGCGAAAAATGTGGCGACAGAATGAAACCAATGCGCAAATCGGGCAACACATTCTCCAAATTTGGCGGCGGTGAGAACAGCGAGCTCTGATTTGACATGAATGGCAACCGATGCAACCTGTCCGAAATATTATAGACTTATTCCGATTGGTTCAACTTTTACATGCAACAGGGCGCTATATTTGCTACCGAAAGCCGCGCAATCGATGCGGTTTCCAACAAACCGGGGAGAATCAAATGAAGACATCTAGTCGAAGATCAGTATGCTCCTATGCCGCGAGCTTGTTACTAGCGTTTGCAGGCACCACCGGCAGCGCCCTCGCAGCCGATCTGGAATTGGTGTCAGAAAACACCTTAACTGTCGCCTTCAATGGAGATATGCCAGGTACTGGCTGGCAGGACGGGCGCCTGATTGGACTTGACGGCGAATTGATGCACATGGTCGCCGACAACCTGGGTCTGAAGGTAAAACCGGCACTGATGGAGTGGGCTGGCGAGATCGCCTCTGTCAAAGCGGGTCGCGTTGATATCATGCACGGCATGATGGGCTGGAACGACCAGCGTATCAAAGTCATCAGCATTTCGGACCCAATCTATTACGGTGGAGCCAATATCACCCAGAAAAAATCAACAAACTGGCAGTCGGTCAAAGACCTGGAGGGCAAGACCATTGCCACCATTCAAGGGTTTGGCTGGATAGATCAGCTCAAGCAGATTGAGGGCAGCACCCTGAAGCTCTATGACACCAGCGATGCCGCCATTCGTGATTTGCTGGCCGGTCGAATCGAAGCATTGTTTGCCGACCCACCATTAATTCAGTATGCCATTTCCAAAAATCCGAGCTGGGACATCCACTCTCTGCCGATTACCCAGGCCTTCGACAAAAAGTACCCCTTGCTCACCGGAAAATACAATGTTGTATTTGGCCTAAATC
>Ga0316187_10004764_pt1 | contig 11738 bp, 10 predicted proteins | sample CroRivburrow1_MG_FD_204927 | JGI IMG/M metagenome (GOLD analysis project Ga0316187, IMG submission 204927) | Coastal sediment microbial communities from Maine, United States - Cross River worm burrow 1 | ecosystem: Environmental > Aquatic > Marine > Coastal > Sediment | place: USA: Maine...
GAGCATGTAGGGCGTGAAGTAGGGGCTGGCCAGGTAGACGGTCGCGTAGAGCGCGGGACACACCAGCAACAGCCGCCACACCGTCCCGCCGCGGCGCGTGCGCAGGAAAGCGCCGAGGCGCATGCGTGATGCCGGTCGCGAGAAGCCGCCTTCCGGACAGCGCGCGTGGAGCGCGACCGACAGCAGGCGCGCGGCCGCGGCCATGGCATAGAGCAGCGCGAAGCCGCGCCCGCCCGCACCTCCTGCCGCGGCCGGGTCGACCGGTTCCATCCGGTCGAGCAGCAGCCCGGCCGCCAGCAGGCCGATGCAGGTGAACAGGTAGATGCCGCGGTTGCGGAGCGCGAACCAGCGGCTGCGACGCCCGGCCGGAACCAGATCGGCGAACCAGGAAGACCAGGCGGTGCCGACGGCCTGGCCGAAGACCTGGTAGGCGCACACGCAGCCGAGCAGGGTGGCCGGCGAGGTCGTGCCCAGCCACGCGGTCGCCGCAAGGACCATCAGGCTCACCGACTGCATGGCGGCCGCGACCAGGACGAGCGGCTTGCGCGAGCGCATGCGGGTCAGCGCGCGCAGCGCCATCAGTGGTCCCAGCGAGCCGAGGAACAGTGGCAGCGTGACGATCAGCCCTAGTTCCAGGCGCGATGCCGAGACCCGGATGGCGTCGGCCAGGAAGTAGATCTCGCCGAGCCCGACCATCAGAGCGAAGGCCAGGCCCTCGAGCACCGAAGTGCGCATCGCGCGCTCGACCGCTTCCGGCGCGAGACCGTGCCGGTGCGTCGGGGAACCGGCACCGGGGTCAGTCGGAGGCGTTCGCGGCGATTCGTGCGTCCTGCGCACGCTTCGCGCTCAGGTCTGCAGGGCGGCTTCGCGCCGCAGGGCCAACCGCTCCGCCGCGGCGTCCAGGATGCGCCCGAGCAGGGCGGGGTAGGTGGTGCCCTGCATGCCCGCCATCAGGTTGAACTTGCCGTCCCAGCACCAACCGGGGTTCGGGTTCACCTCGAGCAGCTTGATCACCCCGTCGCCGTCGGCGCGGAAGTCGAAGCGCGCGTAGTCGCGGCACCCCAGTCGCTCGAACATCGCCAGCGAGGCGTCCACCATGCGGCGCTGTTGCTCCTCAGGCAGCCGTGCCTCGCGGTACGCGATGTCGTTCCAGTAGGGCGAATCCGGCAGCCACTTGGATTCGTAGCCGAGGATCGCGGGCAAGTCCGCTGGCAGCTGCGAGTAGTCGACCTCGAGCACCGGTAGTACCGACCAGCCCTGGCCCGGGTTCCCGACCACGCCGACCGTGTATTCGGTGCCGGTCAGGAACTCCTGGACCAGGACCGGCTGGGCGCCGAGCTCGTCGCGCAATCGCCGCACGTAGTCCATCAGCGCGTGGCTGTCGTAGACCACCGATCCGGCGGTGATCCCCATGCTGCTGTCGCCGCAGTTCGGCTTGACCAGCACAGGGAAGGTCGACGGCACCGTCGCGCTGGTCTCGTCGGCGGCGTGGTAGGTCTCGAAGGGGACCGGGATCTCCAGCGACTGCGCGACCGCGCGGACCAGGCTCTTGTCGTAGCAGGCTGCAAGGCTGGCGGGACCGGCGCCGGTGTACGGGATGCCCAGCATCTCCAGCGTCGCCGGCACGTGCAGCTCCTTGCGCGGGTCGTTACCGAAGCCCTCGTCGCACAGGTTCAGCACCAGCTGCGGGCGGCGGCGCTGCAACTCGCGCAGCATGTCGCCGTGATCATCGAGATAATCGAAGCGCCAACCGTCGAGTTCCGCGAGCGCCTCTTTCAGGCGCGCGACGGTCTGCAGATCCTCGGCATTGAAACGACCGCCGACTTTCACCGGGTCGGGCAGACGCGGGTCGCCGAGCAGCACCAACACCGCGCGGTCGGCGTCGACGCCGGCAGGTACGGCGGGCATGCTGCGGCGCGGCGCGCGGGCCGTGAACAGCATGCGATGCGCCATCATGCCGAGGTCCTGGTCGCGGGTGGAGCGGCCGCAGACATCGGCGTGGCGACGCACGTCGAGGAAACCGGCTTCCATGAGCAGGGCGACCATGTCGTCGGCGCCGTAGAGACGCTCGGCGTAGAACTGGTCGGCGATGACCCCCTTCTCCGCGTGGGTGATGACCTCGCGGTTGACCAGGCGCTCGCCGTCAGCGGAAAGCGCCCGCTCACGGCACACGAAGTGCATCTGGTCGATCCACTCCCACGAGCGCGCCTGGAAGTGCTCGCGCATCCATGCGCCGTCGGTCAGCTCGAGGACCAGCGTGCCGCCTTCGCGCAGAGCGTGCAGCACGGTCTCGAGCACCGCGCGATCGTCGCTGCGCTGGTCGAAGTAGCCGAACGAGTTGCCGAGCAGCAGGACCACGTCGTGCGCCTCGCGGCGATCGCGGTAGCGACGCGCGTCGCCTTCGCGGAAGCGCAGTCCGAGCGACTCCTGACGAGCGCGACGGCGGGCCAGTCGGACCAGGTAGCTCGAGCGGTCGACTCCCTCGACGCGCGTGTAGCCGCGTCGCGCGAGCTCCATCGAGTGACGGCCCTGGCCGCAGCACAGGTCGAGCACACGGCTGTCCGGAAGCAGGCCGGAGACCGCGAGGACGTCGTCGATCTCGGCGACCGTGGCCTCGCGGTTCTCGACCACGTCGCCGTCGGTCTTCAGGTACAGCGCATTGAAGAGGTGCCGCCACCACTCGTTGGGCAGGTGCCGTTCCAGGTCGGAGACCGGACCGAGCGTCTTGGCGGATCCGCCGGCGCGCGGGGGCGCCGAAGGGGGGGCGGGCCGTAAGGCCGCGGGGGCGGATTTCATCGAGGGCGTCGTGTGGACGCCGGAATCATCCGCGCTGGCGCCAGGGCGTCAAGCGGAAATCACCGATCCGGCCAGGCGATCGGCTGGGTCCAGGCGGTCTGCTTGTCGCCCTCGGCGTAGGGGCGGGGGTGGTCCTCCGAGGAGACGACCACCGCGCGCACGTACAACTCGTCCCCGCGGTAGTCGTAGACGGCCGGATTGTCGCGGGTCTCCAGCAGCAGCTCGCCGGCCGGGCCGGGCACGCCGTCGGTCATGCGGGTGCCGACGAAGCGCGTCACACAGGTCTCGCCGGGGCGATTCTCGACCTCGACGACGTAGGCGTCCTCACCTCGGTCGACCTCGCGCAGGGTGACCCCGCTGGAGGCGTAGAAATCGCCGCGCTGCATGGCCTCGACCAGCGAGTCGCCGTCCAACGCTGCCGCGCGCACCATCACCCAGCCGCGCCCGGTGATGGCGGTCAGGTTGCCGTGGTAGTGGTGGGCGTCGTCGGTGGCGACCCCGTAGAGCACCGGCAGCCCGAGCTCGGTGAGCCGCAGGACCAGCGCGCGGTCCCAGATGCCCTCGGTCGAGAGGTGCTCGGCGTCGCCCGCGTTGCGCACGCTGCGATGCCCGTTGTAGACCTCGAAGAAGCGGTCGGAGCGCATCGACGCGACCTCCTGCCAGGTCAGGCCCCAGCCGAAGTTCGGGTGGTTCAGGTGGGCGAGTACCGGGCGTCCGAGCCGCTCGCCCTGCGCGACGATGGACTCCAGCGCAGCGTCCAGGACCTCGGCGACCGAGCCGCCCTGCGCCGCGCGGATGGCTTCGGTGGTATTCACCGCGTTGACGTGCACCGGCTTCCCTTCGAACGACGAGGTCACCTCCTCGCCCGGCACCAGCGTGAACTCGCCGTCGCGGGCGAACTGCTCCTGCAATTCGGCGAAGGTGAGCAGGCGCATCTCGCGTGCGCCTGGTTCCCCGCGCAGCTCGACCGCGTCGCTGCCGAAACGCTCGATCAGCGTGTCCAGTTCGGCGGGCTTCAGTCGACCCTTGCCGTCTTCGGCGACCGGGAACCAGCGTTCGTGGTCCTGGAAGACGTTGTGGTCCGACAGCACCAGGAAGTCGTAGTCGTTCTCCGCGTACCAGGCCACCACGACCTCGGGTGCCGCATCGCCGTCGCTCCACAGCGTGTGGGTGTGGGTGTTGCCGCGGTACCAGCGGGCGGGCTCCGATTCGACCTGGCGCACCCAGCAGGCGCCGAGCAGGAAGGCGGCGAGCGCGGTGCAGACGAGCGGTCTCATGGCGGGCAGCCTAGCAGCCGGGCCGCGTGAGCTCGGGCGGATCAGCCGTGCGGGACCGGCATCGAGACGATGTGCAGGCCGGTCGAGTCGCGCGTCTCGATCTCGGCGACGCAGGGTTGGTCCGGGCCGCTGCGCAGGCGAATCGTCGTGGCGCGCGCGAAGCGGCGTTCCAGCTCTTCGCCAGGCTGCAGCAGGTAGACCGCCTGCGCGGCCTCGACGCCGACGGGCGCCTCGAGGAAGACCTCCAGCACGCCGGGACCCTCGTTGCGGATGACGACTCCGGGGTATTTGCCGGGAATCCGTACGACCGACTCGTTGGCGCGCGCCATCTCCATCTGCACCCGATACGCGCCGGTCGCGCAGGACGCCAGCGCCGCCGCGAGGAGAATACAGGAGAGCGGCCAGTTCAAGCGGATGCTCATCGCGTGGTCGAAGACTTGTAGATCGTGCCCTCCTTCATGACGAAGGCGACATCGAGGAGCAGATCGAGATTCTCGAGCGGGTTGCCGGGGACGGCGATGAGGTCGGCGTACTTGCCGACCTCGAGCGTGCCGACCTGGTCGGTGATGCCGCACAGGTCGGCGGCGTTGACGGTCGCCATGACCAGGCAGTCCATCGCCGGGATGCCGGCCTCGTGCATATACACGAACTCGCGTGCGTTGGTGCCGTGCACGCCCACGCCGCAGTCGGTGCCGAAGGCGATCTTCACGCCGCCGGCGTAGGCGCGACCGAGCGCGTCCTGGATCAGCGGTCCGACCGCCGAGGCCTTGTCGCGGATGGCTGGCGGGTAGAAGCCGTCGACTTCGGCCTTCTCGGCGACGAACTTGCCGGCGTGCACGGTGGGCACCAGGTAGGCGCCGGTCTCGACGAACAGCGCGATGGCCTCGTCATCCAGGTAGGTGCCGTGCTCGATGGAGTCCACGCCGGCGCGCAGCGCGGCCTTGATGCCGTCGGCGCCGTGCGCGTGCGCCGCCACCTTGCGGCCCATGCGGTGCGCGGCCTCGACGATGGCGTCCAGTTCGTCCTGGAAGAACTGCTGGTCGACGCCGGCCGCGGTCATGCTCAGGACGCCGCCCGTGGCGGTGATCTTGATCAGGTCGACGCCGTCGCGGATGCGCGCGCGCACCGCCTTGCGGACCTCGGCGGGCCCGTCAGCGGTCATCGTCTCGGGCCCCTGCTCGGGGCGCAGCACCGGCGACATCGAGTTGGTCCAGTCGGCGTGGCCACCGGTCACCGACAGCGACGGCCCCGACACCAGCATGCGCGGTCCGACCACCATGCCCGACGCGATGCGGTCGCGCAGCGCGATGCCGGTGCGCCCCATCGAGCCGACGTTGCGCACCGTCGTGAAACCCGCCATCAGCGTGCGCTCCGCGTACACCGTGCCGTCGATGGCGGCATAGGCCTCGGTCTCCTGCAGCAGGCGCCGGATGCGCTCCTCGAGCGGCACCGACTCGTGCATCAGGTGGGTATGGCAGTCGATCAGGCCCGGCAGCACGAAGTGGTCCTTCAGGTCGACCACGTCGACTTCGCCGAGGCCGGTCGGCATGACATGGCCTTCGCGCACCTCCACGATGCGGCCGGCGCGCACCACCAGCGTGGCCTCGCGCAAAGGCGCTTCACCGGGCACCGCGAGCAGCGTGCCGCAGTGCAGTACGGTGACGGCGGGGGCCGCAGGCTCTTGGGAACTCGCGGCGACCGGAGCGGCGGTCGCGGGCGAGGAGCAGGCGAGCGCGGCCAGCAGACTGCAGACGGCGAGGAAGGGCGGGGGGGCATTCATGACGACGAATCGCGGCAGCGAGTCTAGCCCCGCGCCGCATTCCGCTTGCCGCAGACGGCGGCGAGGCATAGAACAGGGGCGCTCGCAGGGACTCCTACGTGCCTCGGACCTTACCTATCGCGATCCTCGGCGGCAGCGACATGAAGCCGTCGCAGTTGCCGCCGTCGGGTGCGGATCAGCATGCGCTGGTCGCCTACAAGGGGGCCGAGGTGCGGGTCGACGGGCGGCCGCTGGTCGCACATCTGGCAGAGCGACTGCGCGCAAGCGGCGGTTTCGGCCCGATCTGGATTGTCGGCCCGCGCCATGTCTACGAACCGCTCGGCGTAGCCGACGCGATCGTCGATACCGACAAGCACCTGGGGGCCAACCTGCGCGCGGCAGTCGAGCATTTCAAGGCGAACTACGCTGACGGAGCGATGGCGTTCCTGGCTTGCGACGTGTTGCCGACCGTGCCGGAACTGCGCGACGTGGCCGCGCATTGGCAGCGGGACGCCGAGCGCAGTGACGTCTGGTTCCCGCTGGTACGCGTCCCCGAAGACCCGGAGGAGCTGCGCGCCTTCGCATGGAAGCCGGAGTACCGCCTGATCGAGGAGGAGGGCCAGGAACCGACCTTCATCCTGCCCGGTCACCTGATCGTCGCGAACCCGCGCCGGCTGCGCATGCGCCTGCTCTACGCGGTCCTCGACGCGGCCTATCGGACCCGCAACCGCCCGATCGAGAAGCGCAAGGGGCCAATGGCGCGCGCGGTGTTCGGCGACCTGCTGTGGCACGACCTGATGCACCTGCTGAACTTCCGCAAGCCCGATGTCACCTGGACGGTGCTCACGAGCGGCCTGCGGATCGCGCGCAAGATGCGTGCCGGGACCATCACGCGCGCGGAGTTGGAGCGGCTTGGATCGGCGGTGGTGGTCCGCTCGCGTCACCTGCGCAAGCACCCGGAATGCGGCGCGCGCACGCCGCTGGTCGATGCGCTGGGGCTCGCCAGGGACGTCGACACGGAAGAGGAAGCCGCGGACCTGGCTCGGCTCCACGCAGCCGCCGCCGACGGGTCCGAGGGCTGATTCCGGCGGCGCATCGACCTAGACTGTGCGCGTCGCGTACCCGGGCGGGGGGCGCGGCGGGATCATCATGGACCGGACAAGGTGTCGAGGCGGCACAGCGCGTGTCGGCGCTGCAGCGCTGGCAGTCGCGTGGATGGCCGCGGCCTGCACCACGCCGCAGTCCCCCGTGGAGGAGCCAAAGCCGGTCTGGCCGCCGCAGGAGGAGGTCGTGCTGATCGAGGACTGGAGTGCCGGGGAGACGGCGGGCCAGGCTCACGGCTGGGTGTCGGGCCGCATCGAGCAGGCGGCCCGTTGGCTCGACGGCTTCCTGGCCACCGAGCGCGGCGAAGAGGAGGTCAACTACACCCGGCTGCGGCTGCGTACCGACACCACCTGGGAGGAGGGCGGTGAGGTCGACTTCGACTTCAAGGCGCAGCTGCGGCTGCGACTGCCGAAGACCAGCGACCGGCTGCAGCTGCTGTTCGCCGGCAACCCGGACGACGGCACCGGGATCGAGGGCGACCCGCTCGACGACCCCGAGCGCGAGCTGGTCGAGTCCGAGCGTGGTGACAGCTCGGCGGGCGCCGAGTACTTCCTGCTCGACGACCTGAAGCGCAACGCGAAGCTGGAAGCGGGGTTCCGCTTCCGCGACGGCGAGCCGACGCCACGGGTCGGGGCGCGCTACCGGCAGAGCTTCACCTTCGATCCGCTGTTGCTGCGCTTCACCCAGCGGGTGCGCGCGGAGGAGGAGGCCGGCACCGAATCGCGCACCACGCTGGAACTCGACCGCGTGCTCGCGCCGGACCTGTTCTTCCGCGCCAGCACCGAACTGTCCTGGTTCGAGTATCGCGAAGGGGTCTATCTGCGCCAGGCCTTCCTGTTGTCCGACCGCATCGCGGAGCGCAGCACCCTGACCTGGATCTGGAGCAACGACTTCCGCAGCGAGCCGCATGGGGAGCTGGATTTCGTGCGGCTGCGCCTGGCGTGGCGTCACGCGCTGTGGAAGCGATCGGCCTTCGTCGAGCTCGCCCCCGAGATGCGCTTCGACCGTGAGCGCGACTTCGAGGCCGCGTACGCGTTGCTGCTTCGCTTCGACGTCTATTTCGGGGCCGAAGACCGCTGACGGGGGCAGTCGTGGCGCTCCCCGGCATTCCTCGCCGCGCGGTAGACTTCGGGCATGACGCGTCGCGCCCGCAACGGTTCCCTCCGGCTCCTGCTGTTGGTCGTGATGAGCGGCCTGTCCCTGGCCGCCTGCGGTGCGCCTGAAACGTCTCGCCATGAGGCGGAGCCGGTGGCGCTCTTCGACGGTGCGACGCTGGACGGCTGGGAGTGCTTCCTGACGGAGGAGGGCGCCGCGCTCGCGGACGTGTGGTCGGTGGAGAATGGCGTCCTGGTGTGTCGCGGCGAGCCGGGCGGCTACCTGCGCAGCACCGCCGAATTCCAGGACTTCCAGCTGGTGGTCGAGTGGCGCTGGCCGGAGGAACCCGGCAACAGCGGCGTGCTGCTGCGCATTGCCGGTGATGAAGAGCAGATGTTGCCGCCGTGTGCGGAGGCGCAGTTGCGCAGTGGCAATGCCGGCGACATGTACGGCTTCCAGGACTTCCGCATCTCGGGGCCGCAGGAGCGGCTGTCGGAGATCGGCCTGCCGGGTTGGAAGCTGGCGCGCGCCGTCGACGCCGAGAAGCCGCCTGGCGAGTGGAACCGCTACGAGATCACCGCGAATGGCGGGAGCATCACGCTGAGGCTGAACGGCACGGTCGTCAACGCGGCGAGCGACTGCGACGTACGACCCGGCAACATCGGGCTGCAGTCGGAGGGCGGCGTGGTGCACTTCCGCCGCGTCGAACTCACGCCGCTCGACGAGGTCTAGCGGCAACGCGATCGCTCAGCGCTTGTCGTACAGCGCGGTGGCCTCGCGGCGGCGGATCCAACGCATGTCCGCGTAGCGTTCCAGGTCCGTCGGGTCGACGCGCCAGGCGCCGTCCTCGGCGCGCAGCAGCGTCAGCGTATGGACTTCCGCGCGGCCGCCGTAGGCGACGCGCAGGTGGATCCACGGATCCTCCTCGCCGCGTCGCAGCGTCCAGCGATCCGCCTGCGGGTGACCCTCGGCTTCCGCTGCCGCCTCGTCACGCTCGTCGCGTAGCGCCGTGAAGGCCTCGGTCGGCTGCAGGCGCAGGTCACGCAGGTACTGCCACACCGCGTCCACGTCCGGCCTGCCGTCGTCACTGGTGCTGCCGAGGAGCAGCGTGGTCTCGCCGAGCAGGACCTCGGCCCGCACCAGCCGGGCATCTGCCGCGTCAGGACGGACGATGCCGAAGAGGCCCGCGGCGAACGCGGCGGCTGCGGCGAAGCTAAGGACCGGGCGTACGCGCTGTCGCATGCCCTGATGCTAACCCACGGACAGGGGCATGGTGCCGCCGGCGACGTCAGTCCCGGCGCTTGCGCAGCGCTCGTGCCAGCGTCCACAGCGAGGCGGCGAGTCCGATCCCGTAGACCAGGCGCCAGAGCAAGCGGACGTCCGAGTCCAGCGGCTCCGCCGTCGCCAGGAGGCCGACGACGCAGAACGCACCGAGCAGCAGGGACAGCAGGGCCACGAGCATTCGCATGGCGGCAGCCTAGCCGCTTCGCAGCGCGATCGACGAGCGCAAGGCGTGCTGCGTGGCGGCTCGGCTCGCTAGGGGAGAATGCGCACGGTGCGCGCCATCGAGCTGAGGCGCCCCTGCAACGGCGCCAGGTCGAAGCTGACCGCCGCGAAGTGGACGACCTGGCCGATGATCGGAGCCAGCGCGGGGCCCGCGAACAGCACGGCCTGCGCGTCGCCGTTCGCGTCCAGGGCACCGCGCGTCCCCTGCAGAGGAGTGGGCGGCGTCGCGCCGACGGTGCGCTGGAACAGCGGGTCGGCGTTCAGCGGGATTTCCAGCCCCGCGAGCGTCACCGGACCGGTGCCGCCGAGCGAGGCGAGCAACGCGTAGTAGGCGCCGGCCTCGCTGCTCGGGAAGTCGATCGCGAACGACAGCGACCCGCCGCCGGAGGCGCTCAGGCTGGGCGCGGCGGGGGCCAGATAGGGGTCGACCGCCACCAGGTAGACCGAGCCCGCCCGGTTGAGCGCGCCGGGGTCCGAGCCGAGGGCGCCGAGCGCCAGGTCCGCGAGGCCGTCGCCGTCGACGTCCCCGGCGCCGGCGACCGCCGAGCCGAGTTCATCGCCGATCTCCAGCCCGTTGAAGCGGCGCAGCAGCGCGCCGGTCGCCCCGGAGTAGGCGAAGGCGGAGCCGGCGAGATAGCGCCCGCCGGGTTCGGCGGCCGGGGCGCCGATAATCAGGTCGGGAGATCCATCGTCGTCGAGATCGCCGGCGTTGCCGAGGGAACTGCCGAACAGGTCGCCCGCCGCGACGCCGTCGTAGCTGTGCAGCCGCACGCCACTCGCGCCGGAGTAGAGGAACACCGAACCGGCGTTCGAGAGCCCGCCGGGAGAGGCATAGGGCCGACTGGTGAGCAGGTCGGCGACGCCGTCCTGGTCCACGTCGCCGGCACCGGAGACGACCGTGCCGCCGGGGAGCGTGAGGAGCAGCGCGCCGCTCGCGCCGGAGTAGACGTAGGCGACGCCACTGAGGAGCGCGCCGCGTGCCCCGACCACCAGGTCCGCGAGGCCATCGCCGTCGATGTCTCCGGCGCCGTCCACGGATCCGCCGAGGAACTCGCCGGCGCCGGAGCCGAGCGTGCCGTCGAAGCGGTGGAGCAGTGCACCGCTCGCGCCGGAGTAGACGTAGGCCGAGCCGGCCTGGCTGATGCCGCCTGGGTCGGCGAGTTCGGCGCCGACGATCAGGTCGTCGAAGCCGTCACCGTCGACGTCGCCGGCGCCCGCCACCGCGCAGCCGAACACGTCGTCGCTCGCCTGGCCGTCGAACTGATGGATTTCCTGGCCGGTGGCTCCGGAGTAGACATAGGCCGAACCGGCCTGTTGCAGGCCGCCCGGATCGGCGAGCATCGCGCCGACGATGAGGTCGTCGGTACCGTCGCCGTCGACGTCCCCGGCGGCCGCCACGGCGATGCCGAAGTAGTCGCCGGCCGCCTGGCCGTCGAACTGGAAAAGCAGCGCGCCGCTGGCGCCCGAGTAGACATACGCCGAACCCGCGTTCTGGCGGCCGGCCGGGTCGGCGTACTTCACGCCGACCAGGAGATCGTCGAAGCCATCGCCGTCCAGATCGCCGATGCGCGCGACGGCCCCGCCGAACTGGTCCTCCGCGGCCTGGCCGTCGTATTGGCGCACCAGTCCCCAACTGCCGCCGCCGATCTGGGCGGTGGCCGGCGCGGCGGCGAGGAGCACACCGAACAAGACGGCGGGTAGGGGATGGAACAACAAGAAGAGAGTCGGGCGACGTCAAGTCCGCCCGACTCTCCAATCCTACCCCATGCGGCGCGATTCGGCCGCCGATGAGCCCTGCTACGGCAGGACTTCGACTCGGCAAGCCACCGAGCTCAAGCGGCCGACGAGTCCCGCTCCCACGTCGAAACTCACCGCGGCGAAGTAGATCGTCTGGCCGATGGCCGGAGCGAGCGAGGGACCCGCCGCGAGGCTCGCGAGAGCGTTGCCGTCGGTGTCCAGCGTGCCAATCCCGTTCTGCAGCGCGCTTGGCGCGTTGCCGCTCGCGAGGCGGTTGAACAGCGGGTCCTGCGTCAGCGGGATGTCCAGGCCGGCAATCTGGACCGGACCGGTGCCGCTGATCGAGGCCAGCAGCGCGTAGTGCACGCCGGCTTCGCTGACCGGGAAGTCGAGCTCGAAGTTCACGGTGCTTCCGGTACTGACGCTGACGCTCTCGGCATCGACGTGCAGGTAGGGGGCGAGCT
>Ga0316187_10004766_pt1 | contig 11737 bp, 7 predicted proteins | sample CroRivburrow1_MG_FD_204927 | JGI IMG/M metagenome (GOLD analysis project Ga0316187, IMG submission 204927) | Coastal sediment microbial communities from Maine, United States - Cross River worm burrow 1 | ecosystem: Environmental > Aquatic > Marine > Coastal > Sediment | place: USA: Maine...
GTGAGTGGGTGCTGGTTGATCTCGGTGATGTCGTGGTGCACGTCATGTTGCCCGATGTGCGCCGCTACTATGAGCTGGAAAAGCTCTGGGGCGAAGAACTGGCTGCCTCCTGAGATATCTCCTTGCATGCAGATACAGTTGATCAACGTTGCGCAGAAGATGCCGGCCTGGGTCGACGCCGGTTGTGCGGATTACCTCAAGCGGATGCCCCGCGAGCTGGGCCTGACACTGATTACGGTGCCGTTGGCGGCCTCCGGTTCACGTCAATCGGCCACTCAGCGCCGCGCGCGTGAAGCCGACTCAATTGCTGCAAAATTACGCCCGGGAAGCCTTAATATCGCCCTCGATGACAAGGGCGAAGACTGGAGCAGTAGCGACTGGTCGACGCAGTTGCAACGCTGGATGGCGGAATTTACCCATGTGAACCTGATTATCGGTGGACCGGACGGTCTTTCATCACAATGTCTGCAAGCCTGCCAGCGGCGCGTGTCGATGGGCCGTATGACAATGCCGCACGCCCTGGTAAGGCTGGTTTTGCTGGAACAGTTATACCGTGCCTGGACAATTTACCAGGGTCATCCCTACCATCGCGAATAGGTGGCTTGCGAATTTCGAACTGGCAGCCGGTCGGACCTGGTGAATCGCAGTGAGGTGCGTGGGAAAGCGAGTCCATTTTTTTTGCGGCGCAGGGCCTGCCCCATGAGCGTAGCGAATGCTTTGGGCATAGTGGAAACGGCGCAACGACAAATCTGCCAGGAGCAGAATTGGGCCGCGCAACGACCCCGCGGGGGGGTGTGCGCCAGGGAGGGAGCGCATCAAAAAGATCGGGAAACAGGCTGATTTGCGCCGTCGCAGTAGATTATCCCTAAGTCCGACAGGCTGCTATCATGCCGCGATGATTTATCTAGCCTCCCGATCGCCGCGCCGCGCTGAATTACTACGTCAGATCGGTGTCGAATACGTAGTGTATGCCAGCGACATCGATGAGCGCCAGTTGACTGCGGAATCACCGGAAGACTACGTATCCCGGCTGGCTCAGACCAAGGCCCGGGTGGCCGCCGCCGAAATTGCACAAAAGCATGCATCCTGGGTGGTACTGGCAGCGGATACTACCATCGCTATCGATGGTGAGATTATCGGTAAGCCGGCCGACTCCAGTCAGTGCCGGTGTTTTCTGCGTCGGTTGTCTGCCAGGGAGCACCTGGTGTTGACGGCGGTCGCCGTGGCAACAAGCGCAGGCCTTGATTTTCGCCTGACCCGCAATCGAGTCAAGTTCCGCGAACTGAGCGAAGTCGAGATGGCAAGCTATTGTGAGAGCCCGGAACCCATGGACAAGGCTGGAGCATACGCTATACAGGGTAAGGCAGCGGTGTTCGTGGAGCGACTGGAAGGCAGCTACTCGGCGGTAATGGGATTACCGCTGTGCGAGACGGCCGAGTTGTTGCGTGCGGCCAATATCGAGATTTTTTGAATATGACAATAAATGAAGAAATACTGATCAACATTACCCCCCAGGAAACCCGGGTGGCGATCGTGGAAAATGGCGCTTTGCAGGAAGTCAGTATCGAGCGCCAGGCCAGTCGCGGTATTGTCGGCAATATCTATAAGGGTAAGGTCAACCGGGTACTGCCTGGAATGGAGGCCGCTTTTGTCGACATCGGCCTCGACAAGGCCGGTTTCCTGCATGTATCGGATATCGATACCGTCGCTACCCACAGCAGTGGTGAAGAGAACGCCACGCGGCCGGTGATCAATGAATTGCTGCACGAAGGACAAACCCTGCTGGTGCAGGTGGTAAAGGACCCCATGGGTACCAAGGGTGCACGACTCACCACCAGTATTTCGGTACCATCGCGTTACCTGGTGTATATGCCGAATTCAACCAGTGTTGGCATTTCGGTCAAGATCGAGGACGAGACTGAGCGCGAGCGTCTGAAGACACTGCTGGAGGCCTGCCGTGCCGAAAACCAGATTGGTGGCTGTATAATTCGTACCGCCGCGGAAGGGGTCGATGAGAGGGAATTGCAGCGTGATATCTCGTTTTTATCCAAGGTTTGGGGCGCATTGCTGAAGTCTGTCGACACCATTCCGCCGGGAACCATTGTTCACGAGGACCTCCCATTATCGATTCGAACGCTGCGCGACATGGTTGGCGTCGATACGAATGTGGTCAAGGTTGATTCGCGCGAAACATTCCAGAAGATGAGCGATTTTGCCAGGCGCTACATTCCTGACCTGCCGTGCCGAATTGAGCACTATCCCGGTGAACGGCCACTGTTTGACCTGTACAACATCGATGATGAATTACAGCGTGCGCTGGCACGCCAGGTTGGGCTGAAGTCGGGTGGATACCTGATCATCGATCAAACCGAGGCAATGACAACCATCGACATCAATACCGGGGCGTATGTTGGCCATCAGAATCTGGAAGAAACCATTTTCAAAACCAACATGGAAGCCTCGCAGGCAATCGCGCGGCAACTCAGGTTGCGTAACCTGGGCGGCATCATCATTATCGACTTCATCGATATGGAGCGCGAAGACCACAAACGCCAGGTGTTGAATTCGCTGCAGAAATATCTCGACAAGGATCACGCCAAAACTCAGGTCTGTGAAGTATCGCCGCTAGGGCTGGTGGAAATGACGCGTAAGCGTACGCGGGAGAGTCTCGAGCACGTGTTATGTGAAACCTGCAAGACTTGCCATGGTCGAGGATCGCTAAAGACAACGCAAACAGTGTGCTACGAAATATTTCGCGAAATTCTGCGCGAGGCGCGATTCTACGAGGAAGCCCAGCAGTTGCTGGTGATGGCGAATCAGGATGTGGTCGATCGTCTGCTGGACGAAGAAGCTGCCAATCTCGCGGAACTGGAAACCTTTATCAAAATTCCAGTCAAATTGCAGGTGGAGGCGCATCTATCGCAGGAGTCTTATGATGTGGTGCCTGTTTAGCCGTCGCCGGCCAGCAAAATGGAAGGGTTGAAAAGACTGGGTCTGGCTGTGTTCGTCAGTGCCGTCATCCTGCTGGCCCTGATCATGGGTGGGATGCGCCTGGTGATCAGCAATATCGATTTTTTCAAACCCGAAATTGGCTATTTGCTGGAACGCGATGTCAGCAAGGGAATCGTGTTCAATCGTGTCAGCGGATCGATGAATCGCTTCAATCCGGTGCTGCTCATCGAAAATGTTTCGCTAAACCTGCCCGACCGCTCGCAGCCGTTGTTCATCGACCGTCTCGAGGTTGAGTTCGATTTTTGGAGTAGCCTGCGAAACCGTGCTCCCGTGGTACTGGAGGTCAGCGGTAAGCTCGAGAAACTGGAACTGATTCGGGATGTATCTGGATTGTGGTGGCTAAACGAGTATCAAATCGGTAGCGGTGAGGCTGTTATGCCCGGATTCTCGCAGTTCCTCGAATTGCTGCCGCGCTATTTGCAGCTCGACCTGCGGCGACTGATTATCCGTGATGAGACGCATCAGGAAACACATCAACTGTCTGGCCTGAGTGCTCGTATCAATCATCGCAAGGGCAAGTTTTTCACTCAGCTGAGTGTGGGCTTGCCGGCCGAGTTCGGACGCAGCCTGTTGCTCAAATCGGTAATAGACCCGACCTCCAGTTTGATCTACCTGAATTCATCTGATCTGCAATTATCCCCGGTGGCACGTCTTTTTGGCATCGATACGCGGGGTCTGAAAAGTGGCGGACTCGACGGCGAAGTGTGGCTCGACATGTCGGAGTATCGAATAACCGCGGTAAAAGGTGATCTCCTGCTAAGGCAAGGTATCCTGCAGGTCACTGCCGATAAGTCGCCACTGTCGATCGACTACCACGCAAAATTCAACTCCGCGGCGGGTAAACGGCATTGGCGCGTCAGCAGCAAGATCGATGGCCTGGTAATCGACGGCGACAAGGTGCCGGGGTTTGCTGCGCAGGTGGACATTCCCGTCGCAGCGGGTACCGATAAACTGTCTGCCTGGATTGACCGATTGCCGATCTCGAGCTTGCCGGTGGTCGCGGGTCAATGGTTACCCAATACGCTCGACAAGCAGATTTCTGATGGCCGGTTGCAGGGACTGATGCGCAATGTACTGTTCGAGATCAACTTCGATCAGGCCGAAACATTCAGGCTGGCCGCAAGCATTGAGGGCCTCAGTAGCCAGCGCTCCGCACATGTCCCGGGTGTGACCAATCTGAATGCAGACCTGGTGATGGGCAACAACCGACTTGCAGCGACATTATATGGCGAAGGTGTCAGTCTCGATTTCGGCGATCAGTTCCGTGGGCCGTTAGAAGCTGATTCGATCAGCATGCAGGCAACACTGGATCGTCAGCCATCGGGCAATTTGTTGCTGGCAGTCGATGACATTCGGTTGCGCAACCCGGATCTCAGTGCTATCGGTCGCCTGCGCCTGGAGACGGATGGGGATAACGCTCCGTTCATGTACCTGCGTGCCAGCTTTAGTGACGCAATCGCGAGCAGAACCGGGAAGTATCTTCCCGTCAAGCTGATGTCCGCCAAGATTACCGAATGGCTGGATCGAGGCATAATCGGTGGTTTCGTGCCTGCCGGAGACTTGCAGTTTCATGGTCGCCTGCGAGACATTCGCAAGCTGGCACGTGAGCGCGCGGTTGAGTTTTTCGTGGATTTCGGCGTTCGCAATGCCGAGATATTTTTTGCGCCGGGCTGGTTGCATGCGAAAAATGGGACGGGTCGAATACTGTTCCATAATGTCGGCGTCGAGTTCGATCTCGAACAGGCCAGCTTCGACAATATCCATGGATTGAAGGTCCAGGGCGGGATAGCCAATTTCCAGCAGGCCTCGCTGGATCTGGCCATTCAGGCTGACGCAGCAACCGGGGACGCGGTGCGGGTGTGGCGCGATACGCCGGTGGGTGCACGCTTTCGAGACGTACTGGACAGGTTGCAGGATTTCGACGGTGAGGTTAGTTGTGCCATCGACATTCGCCTACCCCTGGGCTCTGGCCAGGACGAACGCAAGGTGAGTGTCGAAGTCGATTTGCAGAACTCCGCTGCGCGCGTACCCGGCTGGGGCCTCGACCTGTCGCAGATCACGGGTCGGATCAAGGTCACCGATGCCAGCGTTGCCGCGAGTAATATCTCGGCGCGTTTTTTCGGTGATCCGGTCACGATCGACATCGATAGCGATGGTCCCGGAGTGAATACACGGGTGGCGGTGCAAGGAAACCTGGCCTCGGCAAACCTGTTGCGGCGTATGCCGCCATACCTGGCCGAGGCAGTATCGGGTAACAGTGACTGGCAATTGCATCTGGACATTGCCGGAGACGCAGCGCCGCCGGGATCTCCCTATTTACAAATCAAGGCCGCCAGTGACTTAAAGGATACCAGTGTCGCGATGCCGCTACCCTTTAACATCAACGCTGCAGAGGCGATCAGTATCAGCACCGAGGTGAATTTTTATCCACAACAGATACGATTCAGCAGCAAACTGGGAGCCAACATCCTGGGTCGTGGCTCCCTGGCGAGTATCGATGATGGTGAATTCCGTCTTGAGGCGTTAGAAATCGCATTTTTCAGCGAGCTGGCGGCAGCGCAGACTGCAGGCATCAATCTCCATGGCCAACTTGCCGAGCTAAATATTGACGACTGGCTGGCATTTCTTTCCGGCGGTGGCGCAGACGATCCAGCATTGCTGCGATCGGTCCGTCTCAGCGTGGATCGGGCGCTAGCCTTCGGTCAAAAAATGGAGTTTCTGGTGTTCGAGTTACAGCAAGTCGAGCAGCGCTTTACTGGTGTGGTCGATGCATCGATTGTTCAGGGCCGTTTCGACTTCCCGCTTGAAATATCCGCGCAGGATCCGCTGAAAATTGATCTCGATTTCCTGGATATTAAAAAACTGGATCAGGAATCCGAGCAGACGTTCAAGCCTTCCAGTCTTCCCGCTGTGCGTCTCGCCAGTAAGTCGGTTCGCTACGCTGATATGTTATCCAGCGATTTGCTGTTCGAAGCTAGCCCGACCGGGGAGATCCTCAAGGTCACCGGGTTCAGTCTGCGTCACGACGCGCTGCAACTGAAAGGTAGTGGTCAGTGGCAATACGACCCGCTCACGCACAGGCACCTGTCCAGCGCCAAGGTCAATCTCAAGGGCTCCCAACTCGGAGAGTCGATGGCCAAACTCGGCTTCGGCAACAGTATGTCGGGCGGCAAGATGGAATTTAATGGAGACTTCAGCTGGCCTGCACCGTTCTTCGACTTCAATCTGGATACGCTGGCAGGTGAGGCGCGCATGAAAATTACCGACGGTGTGATGAATAATGTGGAGCCGGGTAGTGGCCGATTTGTTGGTTTGCTGAGTTTGACCGCGTTGCCGCGGCGCCTGGGGCTGGATTTTTCTGATGTCCTCATCGGCGGCATGGCCTTCGATGAAATTACCGGTAGCTATCGTATTGGCGCTGGCATCCTGTATACCAAAGACACGCGCGTGGATGGTCCTGCGGCCAGGATCAAGATTAGCGGAAAAACCGGTATAATAACCCGCGACTATGACCAGGTTATTCGTATCGTACCCAAAATCAGGCAGACCTTGCCATTGATCGGTGCGGTTGCCGCCAGCACTACGGTGGGCTGGGGGTTATTGTTGTTACAAAACCTTTTTAAAACAGCTATCGACGACGCCGTCGAGGTAGAATATCACGTTACCGGCAGTTGGGATGATCCCGAAATAGAATTGATAAAGGCAGTCGATGAAAAGCAGCGAGCATTACCGAAGATTGACAAATAGCCTCTGCGCTTTTTGCCTGGTGTTTTTTACCCTGGCGGCGCAGGCGAACACCTCGCGTATCTTTGTCCTCAGTGCCGATGAGTGGGCAAGGCCGCGCAGTGGGGCTGTGATTGCAGAATTCCAGGCGGTACGTGCGGCGGTCAGGTACTGGGACAAGGTCGATAATGCGGTCATCATCGTGCACTATCCTGGCGAAGACAGCGGCGAACTATGGGCAGCCGAACTGCGTGACTGGTTGATATCCCTGGGTGTGCCCTCAGATTACATTCGTCTGGTCGCGGGTACGCAGGCTGCCGACGAAATCAGGTTGCTGGTTGGCGACCGCAACGAACTGGAGCAATAGCAAAACATGTCATCAATACTGGAAACCGTTGGTCGAAACATTCTCGAGCCGAGTGAACTGGGGATCGATCAACTCGGTGGATATCTCGATGCGCTGCAGGGCAAGTTCATCGATGCCGGCGATCTGTACTTTCAAACCAGTCAGCAAGAGTCCTGGGTAATGGATGACGGTATTCTGCGCGAGGGTAGTTTCAATATCGAAAAGGGTGTGGGCATTCGTGCCATGTCTGAAGAAAAAACCGGCTTTGCCTATTGCGATGATCTGCATGCCAACGCGATTACCCAGGCGGTAAACAATGCCCGTGCGATCGTGCGCCAGGGGCAGTCACGCAGCCACGGAATTTCGCTCGCAAGCCACTCGACCAGGGCTCTGTATACTTCGGAGAACCCGGTCGATGGTCAGCTCGCAGAGGACAAAGTCGCGCTGCTCAAAAAACTGGACGTTTATACCCGTTCCCTCGATACGCGTATCGAACAGGTCATCATATCCCTGTCTGGCGGTATCGATCATATCCTGGTGGCGGCGACCGATAATACCCTGGCTGCCGATATCCGCCCGCTGGTGCGCCTCAATGTCACCGTGCTGATGTGCCACCAGGAAAGGCGAGAGCAGGGTACTGCCGGCGCTGGTGGGCGACATGCCTATGATATCTTCTTCAATAGCGATAAACCTTACGAACTGGCGCGCGAGGCGGTGCGCCAGGCATCGACCAATCTGGAATCGGTTGCGACTCCGGCGGGTGCCATGCCCGTGGTACTGGGGCCGGGTTGGCCGGGTGTGTTACTGCACGAGGCGGTTGGCCACGGGCTGGAGGGCGATTTTAATCGCAAGGGAACCTCTGCATTCAGTAACCGCATCGGCGAGCAGGTGGCTTCCAGCCTGTGCACGGTAGTTGACGATGGTACTCTGCCGGATCGTCGCGGCTCACTCAGCATCGACGACGAAGGTGTGCCCGCGCAATGCACGACCCTGATTGAAAACGGCATTCTCAAAGCCTACATGCAGGACAAGATGAACGCTCGACTGATGGGCACCCACTCAACCTCCAATGGTCGGCGTGAATCTTTTGCCCACCTGCCGATGCCACGCATGACCAATACCTACATGTTGCCCGGCGAGAGCGATCCGCAAGAAATCATTCGCTCGGTCAAAAAGGGACTTTATGCGGTTAACTTCGGTGGTGGTCAGGTGGATATCACCTCGGGTCGCTTCGTGTTTTCACTGTCCGAGGCTTACCTCATCGAGGACGGCAAAATTACTGCGCCCGTCAAGGGCGCCACGTTGATCGGGTCGGGCCCTGAAGTCATGGGCAAGATATCGATGGTTGGTAATAACCTCGAACTGGACCAGGGCGTCGGGGTTTGTGGCAAGGAAGGTCAATCGGTGCCGGTTGGCGTGGGTCAGCCCAGCCTGAAAATCGATGAAATTACCGTCGGTGGCACCGATTAGCCGGGCGCTGCTGCGTCACGGGCTGCTCGCCGGGCCTGGCGGTGCGCGTCAGGTCACCGATAATGCACTGATTTCCATACCGGATTCGCCGCTTTGCAGGGTTAGCAGCCCGAGAAACTCCCCGGCGTAGCTGGAGCTGGTCAGACGCCATATTATGGTGACCGATTTTTCACGATGAATCGAATCGATAAATTCGAAATCATCCTCGATCGTTGTCAACAGTGGAAAGTCCTCACAGCTCTCACGGAAGTGATCTTCCGAAAGTTTCGACAGCAGGTCATTGGAAAAGCCGCGCGAAAAACGGGCATAGTCGCGCTCGCGTGCTGCGGCGATGATGTTTTTCCAGATGGGTTGCGCTACGGAGCGCAATTGTTCCTTTTGCAGGCGCGAAAATTGAGTCATGTGGTTTCCACAGGGGTTGAGGTTTCAGACTGTAATGCGGCGTGCGCGTCTTCATAGATCGATAGCATCGCTGGAATGACCAGCAAGATCAACAGGGTGGCGAAGGCAAGGCCAAAGGCGATCGATACGGCCATCGGAATCAGGAACTGGGCCTGGCGCGAGGTCTCGAAGAGCAATGGTGTCAGCCCGGCGATGGTCGTCATCGAAGTCAGCAACACCGCACGCAGACGTTGACAGGCTGCTTCCACCAGCGCCTCGTCTATGGCCATACCGCGAGCGCGAATCTGCCGATAAAAGATCACCAGGATAATCGAGTCATTGACGACGATGCCGGACAGGCCAAAAAAGCCAAACATCGACAGGATAGTCAGGTTCATGTCCAGCAACCAGTGGCCGAGGACCGCACCGGTCAATCCCATTGGAATGGTCAGCATGACCAGCAATGGCCAGCCATAGGATGAGAACACCCAGGCCAGCACCAGGTACATCAACACCAGTGCGATCAGCGCGCCGAGGCGCATGTCGGCAAAGGTCTCACGTTGACTGGCGGAACGTCCCTCGACGCTGATCTGTACGCCGTATTTGCTGGTGAGCGCCGGTAACGTGAACTGTTGCAGATCGGCGACGATCTCGGCGGTATTGTTAAGCGCTGCGTTAACGTCGGCGGAAACGTCGACCGACAGCATGCCGTTGAAATGACGCAAGGTTTCGAAACCTTGCGCGGAGCGCCAATCGGCGACGCTTTCAAGGGCGACAAAATCGCCATTGGCGAGCTTGATCGGTAAATGCAACAGGCTGTCCAGACGACGTTGTTCGGCATCTGGGAGTTGCAGTCTGACCTCGACTTCGTCAGCGCCTTGCTGAAAGCGTTGCAGGATAATGCCATCGTAGGCAGCGCGCAGTTGCCGTCCTATGTCGGTAATCGATAGCCCCATGGCTTCGCCCGCCGGACTCAGTTGGTAGATCAACTGTTCCCTGCCATAGGGCAGGTCGTCGTCGATCGCGCTGACTCCGGAGATGGTCTCCAGTGTTTGCGCGAGATCCAGTGCCGCGGTTTTTAGCCGATGGGCAGACGATCCGGTAAGTCGCAGGTTGAGTTCGCGTCGCGCCGGACCAACGGTACGCGAGGTGATCTGGAAACTCTCGACGCCGGGTGGAACCGTAATGCGGGATCGCCAGTTGTGGATGAAGGTTGCGTTGTCGGTACGCCGTTGATCCGAGCCGACCAGTTCGACGTACAGTGAACCCACCCGTTCACCGTTAATAGCCCTGCCACGCCCCACGGTGGAGGCGTGCGAGCGGTAGTAGGTCGATACGACCGTTTCGTCGATCTGCGCAATCGTATTCAGTAACTCGTCCTCTACCTGCTCAACAAAGCGGTCGACAACCGTACTGTCGGTGCCGGAGACAAAGCGTACATTCGCATAAACCGTGGTCGATTCAGGAGAAGGGAAAAACTGCCAGCCGGTCTTGCCACTGACGAATAGTCCTGCGGCAAGCAGCAGAAAACCGATAGCACAGGCGATAGTGGTCCAGCGAAACTCGATGGCAAGGGTGACCAGGTTGCGAAACCAGTGATCGCGCAGGCGGGCAAAGCCGCGATTGAGCCACTGGCGAATGCGCGATGGCTTTACCTCTCGACCCTTGACAAAGGCATGGCGCAGATGACCGGGCAAAATCAGGAAACTTTCGATCAGCGAGGCCACGATGACGCAGATAATGACGATTGGTATCGCAATCATAATACTACCCATACGTCCGCCGATCAGCATTAACGGCAGAAAGGCGGCGATGGTCGTCAGCGATGAGGCGAGTACCGGGGCGAGCATGCGCCTGGCACCTCCCTCCGAAGCCATCAGTGGGTCCTCTCCCATATCGAAATGCGCCTGGGCGTCCTCGCCGACAACGATTGCATCATCGACAATAATGCCGAGCGCCATGATCAGGGCAAACAGGCTGATCATATTGATCGACCCACCCACCAGGTACAACACCGCCAACGTCGCCATGAACGATACCGGGATACCGACCGCAACCCAGAATGCTACCCGCGTCGACAGGAACAGGTACAGAATAATCAGGACCAGCGCCAGTCCGCTGGCGCCATTTTTTACCAGCAAAAGGATGCGATCCTTGATCAGTTGCCAGCTCTCATTGAATACCTGGATTTTAATATTTGCCGGTAACTGTTGGCGGGCATTGTCGAGCCAGTTCTGCAGGATCTGCGCTGCTTCCAGCGAATCGCCAGTTTCGTTACGCCGCAATACCATCACCAACGCGTTGCTGCCGGCAAGACTAATGGTCGGCGATCCGGGTAAATGTCGCTGTTCGATGTGCGCGATATCACCGAGGTTTATGCGCTTGTCAGCCTCGCTGATGATCGCGAGGCTGGCGAAGTCCTGGGGAGTTCTGCGCTGGTTCTGGCTACGGATTTCGCGCGCGCCGTCCTCTTCACCAATCTGGCCAGCGGGCAGATCCTGGCTGTCGGCATCGATTCTGCGCGCCAGTTCGTCGATCCCGATGCCGAGGCGCTGCATTTGTTCAGCGGCAATTTCGATTTTTATCTGTTGCTGGGGCAGGCCCTGAATGTCGATCTTGTCGATGCCGGCATTGATCAATTCCTGTTCGAACTGGCGCGCGAGCATGCGCAATTCTTCGATGTGGGTCGGTCCACTGATGAGCAGGCGCGCCACCGATTCGTAACGCACGAGTTGGACTACCTTTGGCTGTTCGGCATCGTCGGGCAGGTTCTGAAAGTCGTCCACCTGCCTTTTGACTTCATCC
>Ga0316187_10004768_pt1 | contig 11736 bp, 13 predicted proteins | sample CroRivburrow1_MG_FD_204927 | JGI IMG/M metagenome (GOLD analysis project Ga0316187, IMG submission 204927) | Coastal sediment microbial communities from Maine, United States - Cross River worm burrow 1 | ecosystem: Environmental > Aquatic > Marine > Coastal > Sediment | place: USA: Maine...
CTCATCCTCAGTCTGGTGGTGCAGGTCGACGTCGACACCGATCTGCGGGCCGATCTGTTGTTGTTCGGTTATGAACAGCGGGTTGAGATCGACTTCGACGAGGTATCGGCCAGCCCGAGCAGGCAGGCTCCCGGGCTCGTCGCCACCGTGCTCGGAGCCAGGATCGACCCGGCCGAACTGGGAGCCGTCGCCTCGGTGGTGGCCGCCAGTGGCGGCAACATCGACCGCATCGTCCGCCTGGCCAAGTATCCAGTGATGGCGTACGAACTGACCATCAGCGGCAAGGACCGCGATCGGGTTCGGGCCGCACTGCTGGAACGGGCCGCCGACCTGGCCTGCGACATCGCCGTCCACCGCCTCGGTCTCGGCCGTCGGGCCAAGCGCATGGTCGTGCTCGACGTCGACTCCACCCTCATCCAGGACGAGGCCATCGAGCTACTGGCGGCCGAAGCCGGAAGCCTGGACGAAGTGGCCGACATCACCGAACGGGCCATGGCCGGTGAGCTCGACTTCGAGCAGTCGCTGCAAACCCGCGTGGCCACCCTGGCTGGCCTCGACGAGGCCGTGCTCGATCGGATCAACGCCCAGGTCCGCCTCACCCCCGGCGCCCGAACCTTCATCCGCACCCTGCGTCGGCTCGGTTACCGCACTGCCATCGTGTCGGGCGGTTTCACCTCGGTCACCGACCACCTGAGTGATCGACTGGGTATCGACCACGCCCACGCCAACCGTCTGGAAGTGATCGACGGCAAGCTCACGGGCCGCACCACGGGGCCCGTCGTCGATCGTCAGGAGAAGGCCGAATTCGTCAAGGCCATCGCCGTCAAGGAGGGCATCCCCCTGGACCAGGTGGTGGCCGTCGGCGACGGAGCCAACGACCTCGACATGTTGAGCACCGCAGGCCTCGGCATTGCCTTCAACGCCCGCCAAATCGTTCGCGACGCCGCCGACGCCTCGGTGAACGTGCCCTATCTCGACGCCATCCTCTTCGTGCTGGGCATCAACCGCCACGAGATTGAGGAAGCCGACGCCGAAGAGACCCGGGCCCAGCAAGCCCGGGCCCGACTGCGACCGGCCTGTTGAGGCTCAGCTGCTGAGCGCCCAGGTGGCGGTCAACCCCGGCTCAGGCTCGGCGGTGACCCGTTGCTCGCGGTGCAGGGCCAGCAGGTTGGAGTACGCCGAGTTAGCGGCCGCCCGCCACAGGCGCTTGTCGACATCGTGGTACATGTCGGGAACGATGGCCTTGATCGTGGTCGGCCCCGATCCGAGGGCGGCCACGATCTGCTTCTCCCGATTGAGCCGGTGGTCGAGGAAACTCTGCACGTAGACCTTGGGGTCGTCGATGGCGGGGCCATGGGTCGGCCAGTAGAGCTCGTCGTCACGGTCCAGCAGCTTGCGGAGGCTGTTGAGGTAGTCGAACAGGTCGCCGTCGGGGGGTGAGATGACCGACGTGGCCCAGCCCATGACGTGATCGCCGGTGAACAACACCTTCTCGTCCCGCAGGGCGAAGCACACATGGTTCGAGGTGTGCCCTGGCGTGTGGACCACCTCGATGGTCCAGCCCAGACCCTCGATGAGGTCACCATCGCCGACCACCACATCGGGCCGGAAATCCTGGTCGGGGCCTTCCCGCTTCAATTCGTCGGGGGTGTCGGCCCAGGCCTTGTCGATCTCGGCCTTCTCCTCGGCGGTGAAGTGCTCATCGAAGCTCAACTTGTCGAGGGGGTCCTCTTCGGGCACCTCACCGTGGGGGCCAAATCCGTAGGTCACCGCACCGGTTCGCTCCACCAGCGGGGCCACCCCGGCGGTGTGATCGCTGTGGGTGTGGGTCACCAGGATCCGGGTGATCCGCTCGTCGGGGCCGAGGGCGCTTTCCAGCGCGTCAAGGTGTTCGACCAGGGTCGGGCCGGGATCGATAACGGCCACCTCACCCCGCCCCACAAGGTAGACACCGGTTCCGGTGAAGGTGAACGGATTGGGATTCTCGGCCACCACCCGACGGATCAGGGGTGACAACTCGTCGACCTGGCGGTAGACGGGGGTGAAATCTCGGTTGAAGGCTACTGCCGCCATGGGTTGCTGTTTCCCTTTCAGGCCTGATCCCGGAACGGACCGACCGCTCCTACAGTGGCCCGTCGGGGTCGAGAATGCCAGTGAAGACGAGTCGATCGTTGTGACTCACCTCGGCCCGGTACTTCCGACGACCGTCGATGACGATGAACACGATGCCGTCGAAGGCCATCTCGACCTCAAACTCGGAGCCGAGGGAGGCAGCCACCTGGTCGCCTTCCTCAATCAGCTTTGTTTGCAGCTGGCTGTGACGGTTGCGCTCGAACAGGTCCATGTCGAGTTCGACCCAATCTTCTGCCCCTGCCCCAATGAAGCTCACACGAACTAGTCAAGCAGGGGTTGCAGGGCTGGGAACAACCAGTTCGGGGGCTTACACGGCTTTCCCATCCGATCGGTGATACCAACAATGACCTCGGCCGTGACCAGTAGCTCGTCGCCGCGGGTGATCTGTTGTCGCCAAATCGAGCTGGCCCGGCGTACCTGGGCCACCTCGGTGGTGATGGTCAGACGCTCGCCTGCGGTGGCGGCCCGACGGAAGCGCACCGCGATGTTGGTGACCACAAACTGGTAACCCTTGTGGGCCAGTTCGTCGAGCGGGAGCTCGCAGTGGGCCAACGCTTCGGTGCGGGCCACCTCGAAGTAGGTGACGTAGACGGCGTGGTTGACGTGGCCGTAGGGGTCGAGCTCGGAGAAACGAACATCGAGGGTGGTGGAGTGGGCCATAGCGGCTTGCCACCGTAGCGGCTGGGGGGCGATGAGGTGACCGTTGACAACTAGCCTGCGTCCATGCCTGCCACCGGTTCCCAGGAAGACATCACGATCATCGGCAGTCAAGGCCACCGCCTGGCCGCCCGGCTTCACCGCCCGGCCGGGCCGGGTCGGGCCAAGGCGGCCATTCTGTTGGCCCACTGCTTCTCCTGTTCCAAGGACCTGCACACGATGTCGCGGCTCTCCAACGGGCTGGCCGACGAGGGCTACGCCGCCCTACGCTTCGACTTCACCGGCATCGGCCAATCGGGCGGCGAATTTGCCGAGACCACCGTCAGCGCCAACGTTTCGGACCTGACCCGGGCCGCCACCACACTCATCGAGATGGGCTTCGGGCCCTCCGGACTGATCGGCCACAGTCTGGGTGGGGCGGCCGCCATCCTGGCCGCCCGCCGACTCAAGACCGTGAAGTCGCTGATCACCATCGGCGCTCCCGCCTCGGTCGACCATGTGACCCACCTCTTTGCCGACCACATCGACGAACTGGCCGATCGGGGCCGAACCGTGGTCTCCATCTCCGGCCGCTCGTTCGAACTGGAGGCTGGCTTTCTCGACGATCTGAACAATCACGATGTGCTGGCCCGCGCCGCGGAGCTCGATCGTCCCTACTGCGTGATCCATGCCCGCGACGACACCGTGGTGAGTTTCGACAATGCCGAGCGCCTGTTCGGGGTGGCCCAGGAGCCCAAGAAGCTAGTGACCATGGCCGCCGGCAACCACCTGTTCACTCCACGGGCAACGGCCGAGGAGTTACTGGATGCCGTCGTCGACTGGTTCGAAGCGACGCTGTGAACCGGCCGTCGGCCCACTCCCCGCTTGCCCCTGCGACCCCAACAGAGGAGACTCGGTGGCGATGAACGACTTGGTGGCCGATCAGGCCCGTGCGAACGCCCTGATCGATTCGACCGCGGGCTGGGTGGTGGCGGCAGCCACATTCGTCTCGACCTTCACCGTGTTCGGCGTGGCCTACAGCTTCGGCGCTTTTTTTGGCCCGATGGCCGACGAGTTCGGCAGCGATCGGGGCGCCACGGCGTTGTTCTTCGCCATCACCACCTTCTTGTACTTCGGGCTTGGGGTGGTCTCGGGTCGCCTGGCCGATATCAAAGGGCCCCGTCCGATCCTGCTGTTTGGGGCGGTGGCCATGGTGCTGGGGCTCGTCATCACCTCCCGGGTGCAATCGATCTGGGTTGGCTACCTCACCTACGGCCTCGGCGTCGGTATTGGGGTGGCGTGTGCCTACGTACCAATGGTGGCCGCCGTCGGTGGCTGGTTCGAGAAGCACCGGACAACGGCCCTCGGGTTCGCGGTGGCCGGCATCGGGGTCGGCACCCTGACGGTGGCTCCCACCGCCGAGTGGCTGATCGACACCTACGGTTGGCGCCAGAGCTACGTGATCCTGGCCGTTCTCGCCGGTGTTCTGTTGAGCCTGGCCGCCCTCGGCGCCCGCCGTCCGCCCTTGGCCCACCACCAGGCGGCGGCCGCCGTACCGCTGCGATCGTTGCTGTCGGGCAATCGGGTGTTCTGGGTGCTCTACACCTCGATCCTGACGCTCAGCGTAGCCCTGTTCGTACCCTTCGTGTTCCTGCCCGACTACGTCGAGACGCAGCAGATCAGCGGATCGGCCGGTTGGCTGATCGGCCTCATCGGGATCGCCTCCGTCGTCGGGCGCCTGGGCCTTGGTGCCCTGGCGGCACGGATCCCGGTCATGCACCTCTACCAAGGTTCGTACCTGGTGCTCGGCCTCAGTTTCGGGCTGTGGATCGTGGCCGGCACCAGCTATGGCGTGTTGGTGGTATTCGCCGTTGTCCTCGGGGTGGCCTATGGCGGTTTCATCGCCCTCGCCCCGGCGGTGTGCGCCGAGGCCTTCGGACCGGCGGGCATGGGCGCCATGCTTGGCGCCCTCTACACCGCGGCCGGAATTGGTGGGCTCGTCGGCCCGCCGGCCATGGGTCGCATCATCGACGGGGCGGGCTACAACGCGGCGTTGACGGTGGCCATGGTCTTCGGTCTGTTCTCCTTCGCCGTGCTGTTCCTGATCCGTCCCGAAACTGCGGGCCGCCGATGACGGTCGCCTGAGACGAGACCAGGCCTCAGGCCTCAGACCTCAGACCTCAGGCCTCAGGCCTCAGGCCTCAGGCCTCAGGCCTCAGGCCTCAGACAACGGATCGGACCCGGGACTGGATTCTTCGCCCCCAACTGGAATGATTCCCCTGGCACCATGGTTTAGTTGGGCCATGGATTTCGCCATAAGTGATTCGGCTGCTGAGTTGGTACGGGCCAAGGGCGGCACTGCCGCCATCGACTTCATACCCCCCACAACTTGAGGTAGCACCTCAGAGGTGTCGGTCGACACCTACCTCAAGGGCAAGAACACCAAGAAGTACCGGCGGATCCACGAAGACGACGACATCAAAGTCATCATCGCTCCCACCCTCGTCAACTACGCCCACAAGATTGAGCTGCTGACCCGCAAGAAGCTCATCGGCACCAAGCTGGTGGCGGTGGCCCACCATGAGCATTCCGCACGCTGCAACCACTGACCTCGAAACTCCGAGGGCAGGCCAGAGGTATACCCCAGGAGCACGTGAAGGCTCCGCTCCAAAGCCGTGGAAGCTCTAAGAACCTGCCGTCTCTGAAGATCTAGAGGCCGGGGAGCAGCTCGACGGGCTTGGGGCCACCAGTGTTGTGCTGTCCCGGAATGGCGTACCACTCGTTGGCAAACACCTGGGCGAAGCGCTCCGGCGGCATGTACAGGAAGAAACTCTGTTCAGAGATCTGGCTCTCGTGGACGGCCATTGCCGCCCGCTTGGCTTCGAGGTGGGCAGTGACGTCAACGGAGTAGGCCAGATCGGCCTCGACCATCCCGAACTCGTCGAACTCGTCGACGCTGGGGCCTTCGATGCCGTCTGCGGCCATCTCCTCCCCCATCTGCGCCATCGACTCCAACGCTCGATCGCGGTTCACCGTCGCCTCGTACACGTGGGCGACACCGGCCGACTTGGCCGCCGCCAGCCCGACACGGTGGACCTGGATGTGGTCGGGGTGGCCGTAGAGGCCATGGTCGTCGTAGACGGTCAACACGTCGGCGTCGACCTCGGTGAGGATGGCGGCCAGGCGGGCCGTTGCCTCGTCCATGTCAGCCTGCCAGAAACAGGCCGGGTCGTCATTGGTCGGCTCCCCCACCATGCCCGAATCCTTGTAGTCGAGGAAGCGGGGCGGCTCGGCCCCCAGGATCTCCGCGGCCTTGGCCACCTCGCCGACTCGGCGCTGCCACAACTCCTCGCCCTCGGCCAGCACCCCCGGTTGGGGCTCGCCCAGTTCGCCCCGGGTGGCGGTGACCAGCACGACCCGATGACCAGCGGCCGATGCCGCCGCCATCAAACCTCCGGTGGAGAGTGCTTCGTCGTCGGGGTGGGCATGAAAGCAGACGAGGGTTGACACAGTGTGTAACCCTACCGTCCGCCCGGTCCCCTCTCCGATATCGCCAGGCCGACGGAGATGTTCAGTGCGGCCTGACTACCGCAAGCCCATCTCCGTCCGACCCAAAGCCGTTCAGCTCGGGTTGATGGCCAACTCCTGGAACACCGAGGTGTTGATCACGACCATCGGGTAGTCGTCCTCGAAGCGGGCCCGGCGGGCCTCGCGAACCTCGTCAGACTGCATGAGCGTGGCCCAGGCCTCGCCACTCTCGAACTCGATGACCAGAACCGCTTCGCTGGTATCACCGGCCATTGAGACCATGAGCCGAACCGACGCCCCTTGGGCCTCGGCTCGGGCGGCCAGATCGGCAACCGCGGCCCGGGCGTCACCCAACCGTCCCGGCTTGGCCTTCAACGTGATTGCGTGAATGAATGCTGACATATTCCGCCTCCGTTTCAGCAGGCGGCTTCACCGCCTTACGACGCCACGCCATCCGCATGGCTTGTGGCAGACGCTAATCAGCAAGCCGCCGCCGGCCTAGAGGACAAGGTCCTTGTCGATATCTGTGGCTTGGCGGGCTCCGTTTGGGCCGCGCTGATTGCCTATCATTGTCGACATGGGTCGACGGGTGCGAAGGGTGTCATTGCTGACGCTGGGCGCCATGACGGCAGCAGTGGCCGCCAGCGCAACCACGGCCGACGACGTCACCGAAACAACAGCTCCGATCACCAGAGTGGCCAGCGTCGTCGGCGCCGATTCCGACGGTGTCGTTGCTGGCCCGGTCCCTGCTGGCCCGGCCGCAGCCGGTCCAGTGGATGCCGGCTCCGAGGGTGATCCGGGACCGCTGGGCGACCTCGGCCTGATCTTCAACCGGCCGAAACCGACTCAGGCTCGACAACGCCAAGCCCTGCCCACAGCGACGCACACCGTCTCGCCTCCGCTGCGCTCGATCACGATGGCGTTCACCGGCGACTTCCTGCCCCACACCAAGGTGTACCGCACCGCTGGCGAGCTGGCTGCCGACACCCCGGGCCGGGATCACGATTTCCGCCCGTATCTGGAACCGATCCGCCCCCTGGTCGAGAGCGCCGACTGGGCCGTGTGCCACATGGAGGTCAACCTGAGTGCCGACGGCACCCGTTTGTCGTCGTACCCGGTGTTCCGGGCGCCGGGGCAGTTGGCGTTCGACGCCGCCGAGATCGGCTACGACTCCTGCAGCCTGGCCTCGAACCACATCCTCGACAAGGGCATCGATGGCGTGGCCGAGACGATCTCGGTGTTCGACGACGCCGACCTGGCCTATACCGGTGCCGCCCGATCAGCGGAGGAGGCCGAGTCCCAGATCTGGCTCGACGTGAACGGTGTCAAGGTGGCGCATCTGTCCTACGCCTATGGCTTCAACGGCTTTCAGATCCCGGCCGAGGTGCCGTGGACCTCCAACCTCATCGACGAGACCAACATCCTGGCCCGAGCCGAGCAAGCCCGATCCGACGGAGCCGACTTTGTGATCCTCTCGCTGCACTGGGGCGAGGAGTACCGCCACCAGCCAAGCGCCTACCAGCGAGACCTTGGCCCCCGCCTGCTGGCTTCACCCGACGTGGACCTGATCGTCGGCCACCACGCCCACGTGGTGCAACCGGTCGACCGACTCGACGGCGAATGGCTGATCTACGGCCTGGGCAACCTGTTGTCGGGCCAGGGCCAGCTACCCCGCCGCGACGAGTTGCTGGTCGAGGTCACGATCGACGAGCAGCCCGACGGCAGCTTCGCCGCAGGCGACCTCACCGTCGCCCCGCTCTACCTCGACGCCCGGACATTGACCGTGCACCCCTCAAACCCGACCACGCGACCGCTCGACATCGAGCCCGGCCTGGCTGCTGAGCTCGACGCCAGCTGGTCACGGGTCAATGCCGTCCTGGAGACCGGGACCGGGTTCGACACCCTCAAGCTTGGCTGACTCGGAATCTTCAGATCCGGCTTCCGGTTTGGCCGTGCGCCTCTGCCGCCACACCCACCACCAGGCCACGGCCAGCGCAACGACGAGTAGCAGGGTTTCCCAGGGCTCGAGCGGGCCGACGGCGAACCAACCGACGGCGACCACGGGGCCGAGAAGAGCCAACCGGCGGGGCCGTAGCCCGAGGAAGAAGCCGGCACTGACAACCCACGCCAACACACCCACCACTTGCGCACCGAACGTCACCTTCTGCCCCAAAGACACCGCGTCGGCGTCGGCGACAAGATCGTCCCACGTCGCCTCGTCGACCCTCTTGAGCCGAGCGATGGCCTCCGAGGCCGGCCGAGCGAGGGCAGTGTCGTTCTCGACATGACTTGCCATCAACCGGTAGACAAACTCACCATCGACCCAGACAACCTCGTCGCTGTCGGGCTGGCAGCAGTCGATAATCAAACCCGACCGGCCCAGGACCTCGGTCTCCACTACCGAAACGGGTTCCGCATTTCCGCCGTAGCTGACCATGTTTCGGCTGATCCAGATCCACGGGCCGGCGCCGTTGTGAGGCTCGGCCTGCCACGTCACTGCATCGGCCCCGTCCTCAAAGTTGAACTGCCACCCGAACAGGAAAGGGTCTTCTTGGTTCGCGGTGAACCGGGCGACCTCAACCAATCCCGAGTTTGGAGCCATGACCCACAAATCGCCATCCCGGGACAGGTGGCGGGTGAAGGACTCGAGTGATTCCTGGCCCAGGTTGGCGCCCCACGGTTGGAAGCCTCCGCCTTCGAGCAGTTCCAAACTCACGATCACACCGCCAAACGGGTCCTCGGCATTGGCGAACACCAGGGTTTCAACATCCTCGCCTCCCTCAAAGCCAGAGTTGGCGACGAAATTCGGGTTGTCATCGGCGAAGTCGAACGGTGCCTGTATCCACGCCAGGTCCATGCCTTCGACGACCAGGCGATCCGGCTGCTCCCTGCTGAACTGCCCGTCGGTCGTCCGGTCATCGTCAGCCTCCGCCGGGTCGGACAGCTCGGGGTCGGACGGAGCGGGGACGCCATCGTTGGCGGGATCCAGATTGAAGGGCTGCGGATGAGTGGCCAGCCACCCGACGGCCCCCGCCGCGACCAGAACACTCAGTACCACCGCCAGCCGGAACCAGAGGACCGAGGGCGACCGGGGGCTCGGCTGAGCGGGAGTCGCTGATCGTTGGGCGTCAAACCAGACGCCGGCAGGCCCCCGCGGGATGCCCCGTTCGGCCCGGCGCTCAAGAAGATCGTGGGCAGTCATGATTTCTCCTCCTCCAACTCGGCAATCTGTTCGGGACCTGGCCCGGGAGACCAGGTGGCAGCGGTTTCGCCGTCCTGCTCGACCTGTTCGGCTTGCAGCGCGAGACGCAGTCGCTTTCGGGCCCTGCTGGCTCGCTTGCGTACCGCTCCTGCGGTCAATCCCAACTCTTGGGCAATGACCTCGTGTGGTTGACCCTCGACATCGGCCATGAAGATCACGGCTCGATCGAGCGGGCCCAGGGTGTCGAGGATGGCGAGATCGGACGGGTAGTGATCGGTCTCAACCGCCTCTGCAGTCTGGCGGTTGACAAAACCGCGGATCCGAGCCCCTCGTCGGCGGTGGGTGACGGCCGCATGGTAGATGGCCTGTTTGAGATACGCCGCCGGATGCCGTAGCTCGGAGAGGTTTTGCCGTCGCAGGGTGGCGGCCAGCGCGTCATGGACGAGGTCATCGGGATCCATGTCGAGATCGGCCACCACGGCGGCGAACCGTCGCAGCGACGGGTAGAGCTCCTCGAACACCCGATACTGGAGGTCGGGGGATTGGGGGGCCGACTCTGTTCCCCGTCTTCGAAGACTCATGCCTCTATGACGCTCCACCGTCCCCCTCTGTGACCAGATCGCCACCGAGGCCGCCGAATTTCTGGTGGTGGAGACGTCCGGCCCAGTGACCCCGGTCAGGTAACCGCAGTGACCCAGGCGCCGAGCATCATCATGGTGGCCAGCTGTCCCGTGAGCATCAGCTTAAGACTCGAGGCCGAAGCAGCCTTGATTTCTCCCCACAGCTCGGCCATTCCCCCCGCGCAGCTCACCGCGCAGTTCGGCCATCTCGCCCTGCAGTTCAGAACCAAGGGCGTGGAGATCTGCCTTGGTGGTGAGTTGGTTGTAGTCGATGGGTGGCATGGCATCCATGGCGATGTCGGCCAGTCGTTCGCTCTCCAGAACTCGTTCGAGAGCACTTCTCAGATCGAGACGGTCTTTCTCCGTGCTGGTCATTGTTTACTCCGGATCTCCCGTTTGCACTTGTGCAGATCGAGGGAGCCGTAGCTGGCGGGAATACCGTAGGAAGAGCTTGGATGACAGACTAGCCAATCCAACAGGGGCGCCCACCTTCAAAAAGTTCGTCGAGTTGGTGGTGCAACACCGCCGTTCGCTGCCTTCCTGGGTGTGACGACCGCTGATCGGCTCCAACCGTGAACCAGGAACTCGAAGATCGCTTCGAGGTGTTCTTCGACCAGGCCGAACCGCGCCTACGGGCCGCACTGGTGGCCAAGTTCGGCCCCGACCAGGGGCGCGACGCCGCGGCCGAAGCTTTGGCCTACGGCTGGCAGAACTGGGCCCGGGTCGAGCCCATGGCAAACCCGGCCGGTTACCTGTACCGGGTCGGCGACCGCTGGGCTCGGTGGCAGGTCTCACGACGGCTGCCGCTGAAGAGGCTGGACCTGCTACCGGCCGAGCCGCCGGGCGTCCACCGCTTCGAGCCCGGCCTGGCCGACGCCATGGCGCAACTCTCACCCCGGCAGCGCCAGACAGTGGTCCTGACCGCAGGCTTCGGGCTCACCCACCGCGAAACAGCGGCCCTGCTCGGCTGCTCACGATCATCGGTCCAGAACCACGTCGAGCGGGGCCTGGCCAAACTACGAACCGAACTGGGAGTCACAACGTGACGATCGAACAGCAACTCAGGAGTTACATCGACGATCCGGCACCGGCCCTCACCCTCGACGAGGTCAAGCAGCGGGGTGCCGGTTCACCCGACGGGGTCGGCTCCAGTTCGCCAACACGATCCCGCCCGTGGTTGGCGGCGGCCACCCTCGCCATCATCGTCGGCGTCGGTGGAGCCCTCGGCACCGGCATCATTGGGGGCGACGGCGACGAGGCCGTGCTGGCGGGAGACGGTTCGCTTAATCCCGCCGATGCCGCCGGTTCTTTGGAACTCGTTGCCGATGCCGCCGATGCCACCGTTGGTTCTTGGGAACTCGTTGCCGATGCCGCCGGGGCGTTCCTCCCCCTCGACATGGTCGAAGGAACCGTCGACACGAGCGACGAACCTGAAGACCGGATCAATGTGAACGCGATCACCGCCACCGACGATGGGTTCTTCGCCGTCGGTGCCGAACGTGAGCTCGATGGCTCAACAATACGGGCTGCGGTGTGGTCCTCCGTCGACGGACTGAGCTGGGAGCGGGTCGATCCTGAATCTCCACTGTTGAACGAATCGGCCGCGGAACCGGGAGA
>Ga0316187_10004771_pt1 | contig 11731 bp, 10 predicted proteins | sample CroRivburrow1_MG_FD_204927 | JGI IMG/M metagenome (GOLD analysis project Ga0316187, IMG submission 204927) | Coastal sediment microbial communities from Maine, United States - Cross River worm burrow 1 | ecosystem: Environmental > Aquatic > Marine > Coastal > Sediment | place: USA: Maine...
CGGCGGGGTACTGATCGAGACATGTAACACTGGCGATAACGAAGTCAGCGCCGTCATTGGCATTGGACTTAATCTCCGATTATCCCGGTCGGTTGCAGAGCGTATCGATCAGCCAGCGTCAGATCTGGAGGCTGCTGGTCTTGGTGTGGAGCGCAATGAACTACTGGCCCGTCTTTTGATCGATCTTAAAGGCGTGCTCGAACTGTTTTCTCGTGAAGGCTTTGCCCCGTTCCGACCGGAGTGGGAGCGATTGCACGCTTACCACGATAAAATGGTCCGCCTTGAAATGGGTGGCGAAAAGCAAGTGGAGGGAAGAGTGGTCGGGGTCGATGAATACGGCGCACTGGTGCTTGAAACCGTGTCTGGCAAGCGGGTGTTCCACGGCGGTGAGCTGTCCTTGCGCGTGGTTGGGACTGCAAGCCGGTGATTGATTACCGCTTTTCATCAGTGCATCGTCTGGTTTTGGCGAACCATGAGATTGCCGCTGCAATTGCGATGCTTCGGGAAACTGACATTTGACACGACCATCCCGTATTCTGGCAGTCGACGCAGGCAATAGTCGCGTCAAATGGGCGCTGCACGAAGGAGAGTCCTTCGTAACTGAGGGCTGGTGTGCTCACGACGAGCTCGAAGGTCTGGAAGCGCGCTGGGCGACCCTTGATTCGCCCGACTCGGTGGTCATTGCGAACGTAGCGGGTGAAGCGATTGGTGCATATCTCGGGCGCTGCTGCAAGCGTTGGAGTCTGGCTCCTTCGTGGGCACGGGCTCGGCAGGCTCAGTGCGGCGTTACAAACAGCTACGATGATCCGGCGCAACTTGGCCCTGACCGCTGGGCGGCGTTGATCGGGGCGCATTCGTTGCAATCCGGAAATTGTGTTGTCGTGTGCATGGGTACTGCGACAACGATCGATGCGTTAACTGGCACAGGGACGTTTCTTGGCGGCATGATACTGCCGGGCATTGACATGATGCATTCCTCGCTTGCGACGCGAACCGCGCGACTCGGGCCAGAGCGCGGCGAGGTGGTCGCGTTTCCGCATTCTACAAAAGACGCGATTACGACCGGTGCGATCCGGGCAACATGCAGCGCGATCAGTCACATGGTTGAAGAGATGCGGATCGCAGGGTACGAGAACACAGTGATCGTCTCGACCGGAGGGGCCGCATCTGCCTTATCTTCAGTCTGTAAACACGCGATTGTGCTGAGCGAGAAACTGGTTCTGCGCGGGCTGGTGTGTATCGGCGAGGCCGCTGGACGGGAGTCCCTGTCATGAGCGAATGGGGCTGCGTGACGGGGTGGTCGGACCTGATGCGAGCGGGCGCATGACATGAAGTGGGTGGTTCTAATTCTGCTGATGCTTAACGTGGCACTTGGCGGCTATGCCTACATTCAGCACACCCGCCCCCACCCTGATGCCAACATCGCTGATTTTCAGATGAACGCAGACAAGGTTCGCATCGTCGCCGAACCGCCACCGGCACCGAAGCGGGCTGTCGAAGAACGCACTGCGTGCCTGGAGTGGGGCAGCTTCGGCGACCTGGCACTGCGGCGCGTGAGCGACGCGCTGTCCTCTCTCAATCTGGGTGACCGGATTGGCGCGCGCAAGGAAGAGATCACGATGAACTGGTGGGTCCATATGCCGCCGCAGCGCTCGCGTGCGCGAATGCAAACCAAGGCAGATGAACTGATTGAACTGGGTGTAACCGATTTCGACCCGATCGCCGAAAAAGGCCGCTGGCAATACGCGATATCGCTTGGTGCCTTCGGCGATGAAAAGGGCGCACGCGAGTATCTGGCGCAACTCAAGTCAAAAGGGGTGCGCTCTGCCGACATCGCCAGACGTGAGCAGCAGATGATGCAAACAACCCTGGTGATCCGTGCGCCTACTCCGACTGAGTCAACGAAACTGGTCGAACTGGCCACAAGATTTCCCGGCAGTATCATGCGGGCGACGCAGTGCGCGAGTTAGCAGCCTTGCCAGTCTTTCGTCAGACCGCTTCGTTCAGACGTGAGCTACCAGAAAAGGGAAGGCGATCCCGGGCTTAGACGCCCGCCTCAATTGCGTCGGGCAGTTCGATATCGAACGCCGCCGAGATCAGGGCACGGGTATAGGGATTCCTCGGGTTGTCGAAAATCTGCTGAGCCGGGCCATGTTCGACCAACTTGCCGTCGCGCATCACAATCACTTCGTCACTCAGTGCGCGCACGACGCTGAGATCGTGGCTGATAAACAGATACGCCAGCCGGTGACGATGCTGTAGCTCGCGCAGGAGATCGACAATTTGTGCCTGTACTGACATGTCCAGAGCTGAAGTCGGTTCGTCCAGCACCACAAAGCGTGGCTTCAACACCATGGCGCGGGCAATAGCAATGCGCTGGCGCTGACCGCCGGAAAATTCGTGTGGATAACGGTGGCGACTGTCTGGATCGAGGCCCACTTCACTGAGGGCATTGATGATCAATGCTTCGCGCTCAGTTGCTGATTCGGCTAGCCGGTGCACCTCAATGCCTTCGCCGACAATCTGCCCGACCGACAGGCGCGGACTCAGGCTGCCGAACGGGTCCTGAAAAACGATTTGCATTTCGCGGCGCAGCGGTTGCAACGGTTTCGATCGCAGATGTTGAATGTCCTGGCCGCGAAACTCGATGCTGCCTCGACTCTGTTCAAGGCGCAGTAGCGCCAGGCCCAGCGTTGTCTTTCCCGAACCACTTTCCCCAACGACGCCTACGGTCTGGCCTTCGCGCACCTCAAGACTGATGCCGTCGACCGCCTTGACGTGATCTACCGTTCGCCTCAGGACTCCGCGCTTGACCGGAAACCATACCTTGATGTTCCGTCCGCGCATGATCATCGGTGAATCCGCATTAACCGTTGCCGGACTTCCGCTCGGTTGAGCGGCGAGTAGTCGACGTGTGTAGGCGTGCTGTGGTTCATTGAAAACGGATTCGACAGAGCCCGACTCGACGATTTCACCGCGATACATCACGTAGACACGGTCGGCCATCTTGCGAACGACGCGAAGATCGTGCGTGATCAGCAACATTGACATGCTCAGGCGCGAGCGCAACTCGTCAAGCAATTTCAGAAGTTGCGCCTGCACCGTGACATCGACTGCTGTGGTCGGTTCATCGGCAATGAGCAGGTCGGGCTCGTTGGCGAGCGCCATGGCAATCATGACGCGCTGGCGCTGCCCACCCGAGAGTTGATGTGGGTAGGAGTCCAGCCGTTGTTCGGCTTGCGGAATATGCACCAGTTCCAGCAATTCAAGGGAACGTGCGCGCGCAGCCTGCCGCGACATGCCTTTGTGGACAATCAGAATTTCACTAATCTGCTTTCCAACCACGTGCAGTGGATTGAGCGAGGTCATCGGCTCCTGGAAAATCATTGAAATCCGGTTTCCCCTGAATTGTTGCAGTGTGCCTTCCTTAGCGCCGACCAGTTCATGGCCGCGAAACCGGATCGAGCTGCCAGGGGTGTGCACCGCGGCGGGATAGGGCAGTAATTGCAGGACGGATAACGCCGTGACCGACTTTCCGGAGCCGCTTTCACCTACCAGTGCCACGGTCTCGCCCTCGCCGACATGCAGCGAGACCTTGCTTGCCGCGTTGACCGTACTGCCGGCCTGTCGGAACTGTACGCCCAGATTGTTGATTTCGAGCAGCTTGTCACTCATCGTTGGTTTTCTGGTTTTGCGAGGCCGGTATGGCGGTGTCGGTGGTTGCCGTCAATTCGTCTGGTTCGGGCGCTGTGCCACCAGCGAAAAGTTTGCGTGGGTCGAACGCATCGCGGACCGCCTCCCCGATGAATATCAGCAAACTCAGCATCAGTGCGATCACAAAGAAACCGGTGAGCGCCAGCCATGGTGCCTGCAAATTCGCTTTGCCTTGTGCCAACAACTCCCCGAGTGATGGAGAGCCGGCCGGCAAGCCGATGCCAAGAAAGTCAAGCGACGTGAGCACGGTAACGGACCCGGCCAGAGTAAATGGCATGAAGGTGATGGTGGCTACCATCGCGTTGGGCAGGACGTGGCGCAGCATGATCATCCTGTCACCCAGCCCCAGAGCACGGGCGGCGCGCACGTAGTCGAAATTTCGTGCGCGCAGAAACTCGGCTCGTACCACGCCGACAAACCCCATCCAGCTGAACATCAAAAGCAGAATCAGCAGCCACCAAAAATTCGGTTCCACCACGCTGGCAAGGATGATGAGCAGGTAAAGTGTCGGCATGCCAGCCCAGATCTCGATGAAACGCTGGGCAAGCAGATCAACCCAGCCACCGAAATACCCTTGAACGGCGCCGGCGGCAACCCCGATGATGGCGCTGACGATCGTGAGAATAAAACCGAATAACACCGAAATTCGAAAACCGTAAATCACGCGAGCCACAACATCGCGAGCCTGATCGTCAGTTCCAAGCCAGTGCCCTGCGTCAGGTGGTGAAGGGGCCGGCACCGGCAAATCCCAGGCGACTGTGCGGTAGCTGTAGGCGACGAGGGGCCAGACCATCCAGCCAGCAGCATCTATTTTTTCAGCGACGTATGGATCGCGATAATCTGCCTCGGTCTCGAATTGCCCGCCGAAAGTTGTTTCCGGATAAGCCTGGAAGATGGGCATGTACACGCTGCCGTTGTAGCCCACCATAATCGGCTTGTCGTTGGCGATGAATTCGGCCGGTAATGTTGCTGCCAGCAGCGCAACGAAAATCCACAGCGACCAGAAACCGCGGCGGTTGGCGCAGAAATTCTGGAGCCTGCGGCGAGTCAACGGTGACAAGCGTGATGGCTTCAAGGGTTGCTCCGTGATCCGTCGTCGTGCCAGTTCATGATTTGAGCAATGTCATGCGCTGCGGCTCTCGAAGTCGATGCGCGGATCCACCATCATGTACATCAGATCGCCAATCAGATTCATTAATAGCCCGAGCAGCGAGAAAAAGAACAGCGTTCCGAACATTAGCGGGTAGTCGCGGCTGAATGCGGCCTCGAAGCCGAGCAACCCCAGTCCGTCCAGCGAGAAGATGATTTCGATCAGAACCGATCCGGTGAATAGAATGCCGACAAAAGCACTCGGGAAGCCGGCGATGACGATAAGCATCGCATTTCGGAACACATGACCGTAGAGCACGCGTTGCCTGGATAGCCCTTTCGCACGTGCAGTCAGTACGTACTGCTGGTGCAACTGGTCGAGAAAGGAGTTCTTCGTCAGCATGGCAAGGCCGGCAAAACCGCCGATTACCATAGCCAATACCGGCAAGGCAATGTGCCAGAAGTAATCGCTTACACAAGCGATACTGGCAACGCATTCGCCAAAGCCCAGGCCGAGATACTGCTCGGATTGAAGACCGCGCAAGGGGAACCAGTCCAGATAGCTGCCGCCGGCAAAGATTACCAGCAGGAAAACCGCAAACAGGAAACTCGGAATCGCTGTGCCGATCACCAAAGCGAAACTGGTCCCGACATCAAAACGGCTGCCGTCGCGAACCGCTTTGCTGATGCCCAGCGGGATCGATACCAGATAGACGATCAGTGTTGTCCATACGCCCAGAGAGATTGACACCGGCATTTTTTCCAGCACCAGATCGACCACGTCGCGGTCACGGAAGAAGCTCTCTCCGAAATCGAAGGTCAGGTAGTCGCCCATCATTTTGATAAACCTTTCGTGCATGGGTTTATCAAATCCGAAGCGCTGTTCGAGTTCCTCCACGAATTCCGGGTCCAGCCCCTGCGCGCCGCGATAGCGGCTGGATGATCCCTCGGCTTGCGTTGGCGGTGTGAGTGTTTCACCGGTTCCGGAGCGGGTAATGCGCTCAGTGATAGGAGAGCCCTGACCGCTGAGCTGTGCAATCGCCTGTTCCACCGGGCCGCCGGGGGCAGCCTGAACAATAATGAAATTGATCAGCATGATGCCGACCAGTGTCGGGATTATGAGCAACAGCCGTCTAATGATATATGCGCTCATCGCGGTGTCTTTCCAGTACGTCTGCGCCGAAGCAACATGAATCCTCCAACACCGGCGATGATCAGCGTTCCCAGCACTGTTACCACGCTGAAGTGATTGCCGGTTTGTTCCTGTTCGTTCTTCGGCTGTGACTGTCTGGCGCTTTCCAGGCGAGCGGCCCGGGCATCATCGAACCACCAATAATCGATCGAGGTGCCACTGCGGGGCGTGATCACCGGGCGGGAAAATTTGTCCCAGTACAGCACGCGCTGCATTCGCAGGTGCCACTGCGGAATCACGTAATGGCCAAACAATAACATTCTGTCCAGTGCCCTGGAGCGCGCAACCAACTCCTCCCGGTCCGGCGCATTGATCAGCAGTTCGACAAGTTCGTCAACCACCGGGTCGCGTACGCCGGCGTAATTACTTGCTGCGGGTGAATCCGCCGCAGTGCTGGTCCAGAATCCGCGCTGTTCGTTGCCGGGTGATTCGGAGGCGCCCCAGCCTGACACGATCATGTCGAAATCAAAGCTGCGGATACGATTGATGTATTGCGACTGGTCCACCAGCCTGACGCGGGCCTCGATGCCGAGGCGTTTCAGATTTCGTACGAATGGCAGCACTATGCGCTCAAACGCGGGGCTGACGAGAAGGATCTCGAACGCAAACGGCTGTCCAGATTCCTCGTTCACCAGTTGCATGTCGCGTACTACCCAGCCGGCTTCTTCAAGCAGCGCAAAAGCACTTGCCAGATTCTGCCGAGGCCAGCCACTGCCATTCGTGGAAGGGGGCTGATAGGGCCGAGTGAACACGGCGTCCGGGATGCGCTCCCGATACCGATCGAGAATGGCCAGTTCACGCCCTGCTGGCAATCCGGTTGCCGCCAGGTCGGAGTTGGAAAAATAGCTTTCGGTGCGCGCGTATTGACCGAAGAACAGATTTTTGTTGGTCCACTCGAAGTCGAAAGCGTAGGCGAGGGCGGCGCGCACTCTTCGGTCGCTGAAAACGCTTCGCCGTGTGTTGTATACGAACGCCTGCATGCCGGTCGGGCTGTAGTGGCGTATTTCCTCTTTCTTCAGCCAGCCGTTTCTTACGGCCGGAACATCGTAGTCCAGGGCCCAGGCCTTCGCCTGATTCTCAAGCCGAAAGTCGATCTCACCGCTTTTCAATGCCTGGCGAATGACGGTGTCGTCGCGGTAATAGTCATACCGGACGCGGTCGAAATTATTCTGCCCGATGCTGACTGGCAGGTTTTTCCCCCAGTAGTCGGTTACCCGTTCAGTAATTACATAGCGGCCGGGCTCAAAACCTGTAATGCGATACGGTCCGCTGCCAAGAGGCGGCTCCAGCGTAGTGCTCTCGAAGTCCCGCGACTCCCAGTAATGTTTGGGCAGGATCGGAAGCTGGCCGACGATGAGTGGCAATTCACGGTTGCCTTTGTCGGAAAAGCTGAACTTGACCCGCCTGGGGCCGACCCGTTCCGCTTTGTCTACGCTGCCGTAATAAAATCGAAAAAACGGTTGCCCTTTGGATTTCAGGGTTTCCAGCGACCAGATTACGTCATCCACGGAGATAGGCTTACCGTCGTGCCAGCGGGCCTCACGCCGAAGCGTAAATATTGCCCATGATCTGTCCTCCGGTACTTCGATGTTTTCAGCAATCAACCCATATTGGGTGAACGGTTCGTCCGCGCTGCTGGTCAGTAGCGTTTCAAACGAGCCGCCGGCGCCGGCGTTACCCTTGGGAATGAACGGATTAAAGCTGTCAAACGTGCCCTGCAATGCGATTCGCAGCATGCCGCCCTTGGGTGCATCCGGGTTGACATAATCGAAGTGCGCAAAATCCGCCGCGTACTTCGGCGTGCCGTGCATTGCAATGGCGTGCTCCGGGCGCGTGGCAGCGTCGGCCTGTGGGGCGGAATATGCCAGACCGAGCGCAGCCACGACCAGCAGGCTGAGTACATACGCGAAAGGTTTGGTAGGACGCATTGGTCCGGGACTTGGTTTTTGCAAGTTGCAGCGCCGTGTTGGCATTGTCTGATCTTAACCGCTGCGGATACGCGACAACGTTTCGGTAGTCGATCGCTCGAACTCGAACGGGATAGAGTGAACGCTACCACCCCAACGCAATACTTCCTCGGCACCGACGATCTTTTCTACTGCCCAGTCACCGCCTTTGACCAGCACGTCAGGTTTGCAGGCAAGGATTGCTTTAATCGGTGTGTCACCCTCGAACCAGGTTACGAGATCGACCATTTCGAGCGCAGCAACCAGAGCCATTCGGTCGTCAAGCGCGTTGATGGGTCGATCTGGTCCCTTGCCGAGTCTGCGAACCGAGTTGTCCGAATTGAGTGCAACAACGAGGCTGGCGCCCAACTGTTTCGACTGGGCCAGATAGGTCGCGTGGCCACGGTGCAGAATGTCAAATACACCATTGGTAAACACCATCGGGCGCGCCAGCTGCGCAGAGTCTGCCTCCAGCGCGTCCGGGCTGCAGATCTTGTTCTCAAATTTTGCTTGCATGCCGTCTGGCTACCGGTAATTCACCATGTTGCCGATGCCAATTACGCGTTGCATCGGGTTTTCGGTTCAGGCCACTTCGGGCACGAGCTGTTTGCGGAAGCGATTGAGTTCCTGCACGGACGAAAGCGTGCGTCCGAAGAGGCTGGACAAGTTGTGCAAAATCATCCCGACAACACGGGTTTCCCATGTCTTGTCGAAGCGAATTTGCTGATCAAGCCAGACTTCCAGCCACCCTGGATCCGGTAGCCGACTCTGGACTGTGTCATTGGGAAACAAGGCCTTGTTGACGTGCAGATTTGTCGGGTGCAAAGGCTTGCGGTTGCGGTTGCTCGAAGCCATCAGCACACCAACTTTCGCGAATGCTGCTCTTGCGGTATCGCCAGCCTGGTCGATCGCTTTTTTCATGTAGCGCAAATACGCCCCACCGTGTCGTGCTTCGTCCTTCGATATGACTTCATAGATATGCCGTATCACTGGCTCGGTATGCCACTGCGCGGCGCATCGATACCAATGATTAAGGCGTATCTCACCGCAGAAATGCAGCATCAGCGTCTCGAGCGGAGGTGCCGAGTCGAACTCGAATCGAACTGCGTGCAACTCCTCCTCTGTCGGAACTAGTTCCGGGCGGAACCGGCGCAGATATTCCATCAGTACGAGCGAATGCTTCTGCTCCTCGTAGAACCACACTGACATGAACGCGCAAAAGTCGCTGTCGTGGCGATTGTCTCGCAGGAACATCTCGGTGGCAGGCAGCGCTGCCCACTCGGTAATGGCATTCATCTTGATCGTCAGCGCCTGTTCCTCGGACAGTTTGTCGCTCTGGAACTCAGACCAGGGAATGTCGCGATCGAGATCCCATCGCAGCGCTTCGAGTTGTCTGAACAATTCCGGATACAGCATGTTTGTTTTCATAGAGAGTGGCGATTACCGGTTGAATGGTAACTAAAGAGCGTCAACCGATTGTGACATCAAAAACGCGTCAGGATTCCCTCCCGGCGCACCCTGTGGCTATACGCTGCCCGATGCCCTGCTAATAGCTGGCATGCTCAGCGCGCCAGATTTTAGCAACTTCGCACATCTTCTCAAGATTGGCAATGAGCTGGATATTGTCGAGGCGACGGCGGATTCGGGCGACGCCCGCGCCACCGGCGCAAAGAATCAGTGAATCCGGGAGCATTGCGCGCAACTCCTTGAGCGCATCCAGTGCTTTGGACTCGGGGTAGGCTGCGCTAAAAGAAAGCGCGACGATGTCTGCCTTGTGTGCCTGGGCCGCCTGTACGATCTCGGTCACAGGTGTTTCTGTTCCAAGCGGAATGCAATGGGCGTTCTCCACGGCAAGCATTGCCTCCACCATCAACAAGCCGAGATTGTGCGGCTCGTTTGGCAGCGAAGTGAGCAGAACGCGGGGCGCATTCCCCTGGGATTGCAGGGCGGTGATTGAATTACGAATCAGGCCCTGCATCAATTCTGTGTACAGATGCTCTTCGAAAATCGCGATTTCGCCACGCATCCAGGCTTCACCTACGGTTTGCGTGAGTGGCGCGACCGTATCGACGATAAATCGCTGAAGGCCATGTCTCACCATTGCCTGGGACAATTGCCGTCGTAACTCTCTTACCTGGTGGGACTTGAGCAGGCGCAGGAAGAACTCAATATCCTGGCGCGGCTTGGCGTCGGTTGTCGCCGTCACAGCGAGCTTGGACAAATGCTCATCATCAAGCTTGATGATCTTGCCGGGACGATGTCCATGATCAAGCAACCGCTTGATTAATTGAAGTTTCACTACTTGTTCCGGCGTGTAGGCGCGATCACCGTTCTGGTCGCGCAGTGGCCTTGGAAAGCCGTAGCGGCGCTCCCATATGCGCAAGGTATCCTTGGATAAACCCGTGTCGCGTTCTACCGCGCTGATATTGAGCAGGAGTTTTTCCGAGCGGTCTTCAGTATCTGCTGCCATGCTTTATATTGTCCTAGACAAATATTTGACGAATGCCTAATCCGACGCTATCTTAGCAACGAATGTCTAATTTGACTAGGACAAACAGATGAATACTTTAGTGATGATGTTCTTATTTGTTACCTCGCAAGCGGATCTGAACTGCGGCCAGGTGGCTGCGCCTTCCGCTCGAACCCATCAATTGGTTGCCGCCGGACCGGCGATTACAGCTGGGCATGCAACCCCCACCGCGAGGCTGGTTGCTGCGTCCTTGCCGTCCGTCTCCAGCCCGGGTGTGGTTTCTGCGACAGCAGATGCCGACTTCCTGTACTACGTCGATTTGCATTCCCAGGCGCTCAGCGAAAATAGTGGCCCAAGCATGAACCCCTGGATTGAACTGCATCCGCTTGGTTCTACCGAGGGAACGCCGGACTTTGACCAGCACGCACCCGATGTGGCGCAGCGATCGGGCGAACGTTCGGGACTTTCTGGACAAATGCCTCGTCGCGCCAATGGTCATGCCTGCTCCTGAATCTTCAGCCAGGCTCGCACGGGAAATTTTCCCTGGCGCCAGCTTGCGCTCCCTTCCGTTATTGACGAAACGTGCTTCATTGAAAACTGAAGCCGCGATCGGTACTTGACTTCATGGGCAACAAGGCAATTGCGGTTATCGGGGCAGGAATTGCGGGATTGTCGGCCGCATGGTTGCTATCCAGGCATCACCGCGTCACCCTTTTCGAGGCGAATAGCTACCTTGGCGGACATACGAACACTGTTGATGCCACTGTAGATGGTGTGACTGCACCCGTCGATACCGGGTTTCTGGTTTTCAACGACCGGACGTATCCGAATCTGGTGGCGCTGTTCGATCACCTTGGTGTGTCCCATTGCGACAGCGAAATGTCTTTCAGTGTGCGTGTTGACGAGGAGAAACTGGAATGGGCCGGCAACAGTCTGGCAACGGTTTTTGCGCAAAAGCGAAACCTCGTCAACCTTGAATTCTGGCGCATGCTCAAGGAGATCCTGAGATTCAATCGAGAGAGTACCCAGGCGCTGTTAAACGGTCATGGTTGCGAGGGAACGCTGGGTGAGTTTCTGAAGAGGCGCGGCTATGGTCGGGCATTTCAGGACTGGTACCTGTTGCCGATGAGTGGAGCGATCTGGTCTTGCCCTACCCGGCAGATGCTTGACTATCCGGCAGAGACGTTTTTCCGATTCTGCCATAACCACGGCTTGCTGAGCATTTCCAATCGCCCCGTCTGGAAAACCGTGCGTGGCGGCGCGCGAGATTATGTCTGGAGACTGGCTGCCGGCGTAGGCGATGTGCGCCCCGCAACCCCG
>Ga0316187_10004772_pt1 | contig 11731 bp, 11 predicted proteins | sample CroRivburrow1_MG_FD_204927 | JGI IMG/M metagenome (GOLD analysis project Ga0316187, IMG submission 204927) | Coastal sediment microbial communities from Maine, United States - Cross River worm burrow 1 | ecosystem: Environmental > Aquatic > Marine > Coastal > Sediment | place: USA: Maine...
AGCCGTTTATACAATCAAGTTGTATATACGCCAATAAGTTGAACCGAATTCAGGCAAGAAAACTTTTCAGACTGCTTCCCATTTTTAACAGTTTCGGTGAGATGACCGAAGAACAGTAGGGTTGACTGGGATTCCTGTTGTAGTAATTTTGATGAGAATCTTCCGCTTTGTAAAAGATTTCAAGTGGAAGCAGTTCGGTAACAATGGGGCGGGCAAAACCTGGTGTGTATTCAGATATTGATTTTTCTGCCATAGATTTTTGATTCTCATTATGGTATAAAATAATGGATCGATATTGGGTTCCAAGGTCTGCCCCTTGTCCATTCTCTTGTGTTGGGTCATGAATTTTCCAGAAAATGGTCAGCAGCTCTTTAAATGAGATAATGCCAGGATCGTATTCAATTTGTACGACTTCAGCGTGTCCAGTTATTCCGGAACATACTTCCTGATATACTGGATCTCTTGTCTGACCTCCAGCATAACCGGAAACAACATTTTTTACACCGCGTATTTTCTGATAAGCTGCTTCTAGACACCAAAAGCAACCGCCGCCAACAGTAGCTTTTTCAATATTTTCTTCATGATTTTCCATTCTATCATTGGAATATATTATGAATTTACCTATCAGGCAACTATTGTTGCATATACAATAAATCAAAATTCCCAAAAGTTAATGAATTTACAGTGATATCGAAAATAAAAAGTTGGTATTATATAGACATGGGTACAAATAAAAAGATCTTAATCGTAGATGATAGTGTTATCGCTAGAATATTACTTGTCCGCCACATTGAAGAGAAATACAAAGATTGGACAGTTTTGCAGGCAGAAAATGCTGAAGCCGGCTTGAAGGTATTGGAAAATAACACTTGTGATGTTGTCTCCATTGATTATAATATGCCAGGTATTAACGGGTTAGAGTTCGCAAAAAAAATACAAAAGCTTTACCCCTCGCTTAAAATTGCTATACTTACGGCCAATATTCAAGATACGCTGCGAAAAGAAGTTGAGGACAATGGAATTGTTTTTCTTGAAAAACCAATTGTTTCTGAAACGGTTAAAAGGTTGGTGGAGCTATGATTGATATCACAGATTTACAACGAGATGCAATTACAGAAGCAATCAATATCAGTATGGGCAGGGCTGCTTCAACATTTAATTCGATGATTCAAGAGCATATCTCTTTATCGGTTCCCAAGATAAATTTTGTTTCAAGTGAAGCGGCTCTTGAAATATTAAAATTGCCTCATGAAAAAGAGGTCTGCTATATAATGCAAAAGTTTTCAGGCACTTTTTTTACGTCAGAGGCGATGCTGGTATTTGCCCAGGATGAAAGCATGGAGCTGGTTAAGCTTTTTCTCGGAGAGGATACTCCAGTAGAAGAGATGGCCACTTTAGAGCGCGAAGCAATGTCGGAAATTGGAAATATAATTTTAAATGCCTGTATCGGCAGTTTATCAAATATTTTAAAAGATCGTATTGCTGGATCTTTGCCGACATTTAGAAAATGCAAGGCTCAGACACTTTTTATAAATGAAAAGAAGAATGAAGTTTTATTGTTAATTTTTATTGATTTTGGTATTGAGTCCAAAGCTATAAAGGGTTATATTGTTTTAATACTCGAACTTGACTCGTTTATTAAATTTAAAGAGCAGTTATTAAAAAGTTTAATGGAATAGTATGCTTCCGGTTTTAACATTTCAAGATGTACTTTCGAATATACCAAATGGTGTAATTATTGTTGACCGTGAGGGTAAGATCCACCTGTGGAATCGATGGATGGAATCTTATACCGAAATATCTACAGATGAGGCAATTGGGGAGAATTTATTTACACTTTTTCCCGAAGTAAAAGATGGTCGTGTTGCTTTTGCTATGCAAGCGGCGATTGAATATTCTCAAAGTTCATTTCTTTCTCATACGATTCACAAAGGTATTTTTCCTCTTTTCGCCACAGGCCATGGAGATCATGGATATACTTGTGTTGATCAGGATATTCATATTACTCCCGCTCAACAAGATAAAGATACATACTTTGCAGCTATTGTCATTGAAGATGTTTCGGTGGCTGTTACAAAAGAAAAATTGCTTAAAGAGCGAGCTCGGGAAGAGCATGAGTTAAACCAAAAACTTCTTCAAGAAGTAAAAGAAAGAAAACAGATTGAAAAAAAACTTCGTTTAAGTGGCGCAGTTATTGACGCTACGATGGAAGGGGTTGTGATTACTGACGCGAAGTCGAAAATACTTTCCGTCAATCCTGCTTTCGGTCAGATTACAGGTTTTTTACCGGAACAAGCGATTCATGAAAAAATAAAAATTTTAAAGTCAGGTAAACATACAAAGGAATTTTATAAAAATTTATGGCACACATTGGTGAATGAGGGCCAATGGAAAGGTGAATTTCTAAACAAAAAACCCAATGGAGAGTTATTTGATGTAGAAGCTTCCATTACTGCGATTAAAGACTCTAATGGCGTTACTCAAAACTATGTGAATGTATTTCGTGATATTACAAAACGTAAAAAAAATGAAAAGCTTCTAAACAAGTTATCAAAAACAGATCCACTGACAGAACTGGCTAACCGCAGGGCATTTGATGAATCATTTGAACGTGAGTGGCGAAGGGGTTGGCGTCATTCTCACCTGGTAGGAATAGCATTAATCGATGTCGATTATTTTAAATATTATAATGACTTTTATGGTCACCCCGCTGGAGATAAATGCTTGCAAGACATTGCCAAGACTTTGAACAGTGTTATTAAGCGAGCTGATGATCTTGTGGCAAGATACGGGGGTGAAGAGTTTGTGGTTATTTTTTCTCAAAATGACCCGGCTGGTATTGTTAAATTGATCGAGTCTGTTCATAAAGAGATTTTCAACTTGAGGATACCTCATAATAGTTCCGAGATAAGTAAATTTGTTACCATTAGTTCGGGCATCTCATGGGTGATACCCGATTCGGAACACTCGTTTTCACAATTACTGGAAGCCGCAGATAAGGCTTTATACGAAGCGAAAGAGAATGGACGAGACCGAATAGTAAGTAAACCCCTGGACGTAGAGCGTTAACAGATACATTATAATGTTGAAGCATCGAAATAGAATTTTCTGGCCTTTGAATATAAAAAATATTTTACTTTTGTACTTTCCTCTCTCGGTAGTTTGCGGGATTACCTTTCTGGTCTTGATTAATTCATATATTGTTTATACTACGGAATCACTTATAAAACAAAATTTGAATAAACTGAAACCTGTACAGGCGGTTATCATTTTAGGGGCCGGAGTTTATAATAATAACAGGGTTTCATCAGTAATGTATGATCGACTGACGAAAGGTGCAGAACTTTATAAACATAAAATAGTTCGTAAAATTCTCGTTTCCGGTGATCACGGGCGAAAAAATTATGATGAGGTGAATACGGCAAAATATTGGCTGATGAAAATGGGGGTGCCTGAAAAAGATATTTTTACAGACCATGCAGGATTTTCCACCTACGATACTCTTTTCAGGGCCAAGGATATTTTTCAAGTCGACTCTGCTATCGTAGTTACCCAGAAGTTTCACTTGCCAAGAGCCGTTTACCTGGCCAGACAAAAAGGAATAAACGTTCAAGGGTACACGGCAGATCGCCGGGTATATAAATACCAGACTTACTACTGGTTTCGTGAAAGTCTTGCCAGACTCAAAGATTTTATTAAAATAAATGTATTCTATCCTGACCCGAAATACCTGGGAAAACCCATTCCCATTGAAGGAGATGGTCGGGCCTCTAAAGGATAGCAGTAAAAAATAACTATTTTTGTGTTCGTCGGTAAAACTCTATTGTTGTCGGATTACCCGCATTGCCGAAACTTTCAATTTCAAATACCAGGTATTCACCATTGGGGCTGATCTCCATATTTTTACTGCGATTGTTTTCAGTTGATACAAGTTGAATCTCTTTTGCCAATGATATATCCCAGACTCGAAATCGTGTACCTTTCTCATAGGCGCTGGATATAATCTGTTTTCCGTCGGCTGTAAATTTGACTGAATTTACAAAGGATGTATGGCCCTTCAGTTTAGTAGTGATTTTTTTTGTTGTCAGATTCCATATGAGTATTTCGGTTCCTGATGTTTCATTACCGCCACCTGACACCATGAATTTTCCGTCTTTTGTAAAGTCGATAGTATATGTGTCAGCCTGGGTTGGAAAAAAATTGGTTTGGGCGGTCTCTGTATCATAGAATAGAATTCCGCTTTTTTTGTTCACCATAGTGATCGCGAGTTTATTCGATACAGGCATAAACTTTATCCGGGTTGCCGTCCACTCTTCGTAATGTTTTGACGACCATATTGTTTTTACGGTGCCTTTACTGATGTCGATCAGTTGCGCAGCCCCTTTAATCATTTCGTAGGAGCCTGCTACTGCAATATGTTTTCCATTATGAGAAAAATCGATGGTTTCGGGTTTGCACAGGATTTTATAGGTTGCAACAAGTTTACTGTTTTCTACTTCCCAGACCAAAACCATCGACTCTTTAACTTTCGTGTCATAAATCCCGGCGGCAATATACTTTCCCGTAGGTGAAAATACCATGGAGTAGATAATACGTTCTTGATTATCGTGAGCCTCTATTGTTCCCATGGTTTTCCACGTATCAATATTTTGAAAAACAATAGTATTCGGCCATTTGGCCATAGCAACTACTTTTACCTTTGGATGGAAAAGGTTTACTTTACTTACTATTTGGTTGTGACTTTTTGTTTGAAATGGTTTGCTTTCAAAAATGGTAGAAACCGCAAATATACTGGCGCTAAAAATAATTGAAAGCAGAGTAGTAAGAAATATTTTAAACAATGGTGAAAATTTTTTTGAAGGCATCTCTTTTCTTCGCATATGGTTATTCCTCAGTTAAAATTATGATATGAATATATAAGCTTCTTATAATGCAAAGTTACATACTTTGGTTTTGGTGACAACAACATTTATATCCTGGTGTGTCCATGCAGTGAAAGATTGTATAAAATTATTCAGAATTGAATACAAACAGAATATTACGGTAGCATTCCGCAGAACGTACACCGATGTATGGGGTTGTCTAAAAAGTCGCGATTTTTTAGACAGCCCCCTTTTACACTTCAAAAAATTCTCAGGACTTCGTCTGCCTGATTTAAATCTTTGTTAATATTTAGCTGTGCCAGTCAATGCTATCTGGTAATTTTGTACTATAGCGGTCTCGGTCACGCCGGTGTCTGTTCCGATTTCTGATTTTCCTGTTCCGTATTGGTAAAATCCGGAAAGTGTAATCGATGAATTTCGAGACTGGAGACTGATGCTTGTCGATACACCGTAAAGATCAACGTGCATGTCTTGGCGTGTTTTTGTTTTCACCATTTCGGGAGTATTCGCGAAGTTGGTAAAAAAGCCGAGGCGTATGGGCATGATGTCGGTGATGTAATATTCGGTACCGATAGCTCCATTAATTGTATTCTGCACTTGTGTGTCAAAATTTGTAGTCCCAAAATGCCCGATAACGTCTGCTGTTAATAATAGCCTGTTGCTTGGAAAGTATGCGGTTCCCAATCGAACTTCGACAGGCAAGGCGCTACTGGATACATTACCTTTGGATGTTGAGAGTGCACCATTTTGCAGGGTTTGAGTCTCATTGAAATGGGAAAAAAATCCACCTCCACCTATCGTCAGGCCGAAAGCTATTTTGTTCATGGGCATCCACTGTATTCCAAATTTACCTAACATACCCCAGAACTCGTCTGTCTGGTATTTGTTTGTAATGAAAATATCACCCGCAGTATATACGGCGGCCGGGTCATTCACAATAACATTCATTTGGTTAAATACTTGTTCTCTTTTTCGGTTCAACGCAAAAAGAGAAAACCCCAACGAAGTTTTTTTGTTCAAGAAAAATCCACTGCTGAGTCCAAACAAAAACGTATTATCAGTATTGTTGTAGTTGATATGCGTGTCGGCTGTAATATCTCTTGTTGGCCCGGTTTCAGGAATTTTGATTTTGTAATATCGGTCATCCTGGTCTAGAATTTCATTGTTTGTGTTTATAAAGACTAATGCAAATTTTGCTTTACCAATTGTCTGCACGACTCCGAAAAAACTGGGATAAAAAGAAGAGATTTCCTGGTTATAATCATTTTTTGACCAGACGGCTTTTTCGTATACAATACTTTTACCTTTAAATGTATTCACGGAAAGTGAAATCTGGTTATCAAAGGCGAAGGCAAGCCCGGCCGGATTATAATAAGCTCCAGAGGGATCGTCCGAGATAGCAACATACGCGCCACCCAGACCCATGGCCCGGTCACCGACCAAGTCGTTGATGTAGTTATAGTTCGCACTCGCCAGCCCCGCAAGCAAGCTACCTGTGGTTGAAAAAATAAGAGACATTGTCAGGGTTATAGTTATTTTCCGAAAAAACATTTTACTCTCCTAGCTTAACGGATTTTTTCAAATGCCCCATATTCTTCTCAAAGCGGGTTTTTACTTTTGGTCTTTTTTCAGGGTATTTGTTTTCTTTTATAATTTGATATAATGCCGCAATTCGCCTGGTTAAAGGAGGGTGAGTATTGTAAACCTGGTTTGCCTTTTTTGACGATTTCGCTTTTTTCAAAATTTCAAGGTAATCTGGCAGTGCGCCAGGACCGTAACCGGTTTCCCCCAAATAGGCCATTGCTGCATGGTCGGCTTCCATTTCTGCCTCCACCTTTAGTCCTTTTTCAAGTAAAAGTTGTATGGCTTTTTCAGCAACTTGATCCATGGCGGTGGAGACTATAGTTCCCCGAGCTGATAAAATTGCCGAAGTTCGGTCTATGACTCCCTGGGTATCTCGGGGTGGCGGTAGTTCGTTGAGAATATGTTTCAGATTCACATGGGCAATTTCATGGGAGAGTACAGCCGCCAGATGGCCTTCATTTCGCATTAAAAGTATCGCCCCTTTCGTCACAAAAATATAACCCCCGGGCGCTGCAAAAGCGTTGATGGAGTTACTGTCGAGAATGGCAAAGTGGTATTCAAAATCGGATCGTCCTGCGAACAAAGCTATGCTTTTACCAACCTGGTTCAGGTAGTAAGTTGCCTTTTTGTCTTGCACAACTCCGTAACGGCGAATAATTCTCAGTGCTATAGTTTTTCCGTAGTTAATTTCCTGACGAATTTCAAGCTCATGATATTTTGCGTCGGCGGTATCAGTTTTTTGGGTACTTTTACAAGCTGATAGCACAAACACAAAGCATATGCAGTAGATGATTAATTTTTTTATGTTCATGTTTATCCATCATCTTTTAAAAAACACGGGAGATGAACGGACAAACCGGTTCCTGGTCAGTTTTGTATTCTTTCTTCTTTTAAAAAATCCAATAAATCTTCTTCATCAATGGTAAGCACTTCCATGGTTTCCAGAATCGCATATCCTTCAGAGATCTCAAGCATGGACTTATCTCCTCGAAATCTTGCAGATACTCCCTCGTTACTTTGCGAGAGTCCCCTTGCAGATGCGGCTGTTACATCAGATGAAGCTCTTTTTCTAATGTGTACATTTTTATTGGTTTTGGATTCAGAAAGAATGGAGACTTTATCTCCGGGTTTTTGTGTGCTTACAAACAATTTTTTAACCCACCCTTGTTTGCTGTCACTTTTAACTAAAACCCAAGAGCCTTGCTCTTTTACAAGAGTAAGGCGATCACCGCGTTTAAGTTCTGATATTTTTTTGGCTTCAGAACTTGCTTCGGAATATAAATTTGTTTTAGCTGATGACACATAAAGGGTCTGAGCCAGGATACCGGCACTTAGAAATACAGATATAAAGAATAATATCACTTTGTATCTCATTTATCTCCCCTTATACTTATTATACGAAAGAATCTGGAAAATAACTAATAATAATGAATTTTCTTTAACCCAAAATACAAATTTTACTTCGTTGTGCGGGTAAATACTCCGTCCCAGGTATCCAGTGGACTATGTTTCTGATACCACTTGCACCTTTCAATGAGCATGTCAGATGCTTTATTGTCGCCACCATAGAGTATTTGGGCCTTTTTAAAGAGTTCGATTGCCATCTTCCAGTCTCGGTTTAGGTAATGGTCGTATCCTTGTTCGTATAACGTGGCTGCTTCGCCAATGACTGGCAGCTCTGATCCTTTTTGGGCTATAAGTTCGTAAATTTTTATTCCGTGGGCTTTACCTTTTACTCGCACATTATCGAGAAAACGGGTAAACATTTGCTCTTGAACATGTTCATAGGTTGTTTCACTTATTAGAATCGATACACCATAATCTTTGCCAGCCGATTCAAGTCTCGCCGCCAGGTTTACTGTATCACCCATCATCGTATACGAAGCAAGTTCATTCGTGCCCATGAAACCAACCTTTGCAGAACCTGTATTTAATCCGATTCTAAATTTCATTTCCCAGGCTTCGGGGCAATACATTTGGTCTGTTTTCCATTTATTCCGGAGTTCGACTATCCTTCGCATCATGGACAGGGAGGCGTTCGCTGCTTTGAGCGCGTGATTTTCTACAGGCAGAGGAGCGCCGAAAATACCAACTATGGCGTCGCCGATATATTTATCGAGAGTTCCCTGGTTCTCTTTTAAAATACCGGTCATTTCAGAAAGGTAATCATTTAATAGCGCTCCTAAGTCTGTAGGTGAAAGTTTTTCACTTATTGTTGTGAAGCTGGCAATATCGGAAAAAAACGGGGTAATATTTGCTACCGAACCTTTTTTTAAACTTTCAAGATCATTCAATGCCTCTTTTACAATTTGAGGGTCGACCAGATTACCTAAGATTTTACTGTATTTTCGTTTCTCTTTTCCTTCAATAATACTTTGGTAACCAAAGCCAAAACCGGTTGAAATAAAACCGACTGTAATATATGTAAAAAAAGGAATTAGTATATTAAATGAACTAAATAAAAGTATAGAGGTTACGCTTAGAATAAAGGCAAGCAAAAGTGGAATACCAATTTTAATGTATTGAAGTTGCGAGTAAAGTATAATGACAAGCGGTAGCAACATGGAAAAAAGTATCATTAACCCGTGAATAAAAACCGGCGTCTGTATGATATGGTTGTTCTGTAAAATATTGCTGATCAATGTTGCGTGAATTTCGGGCCCGGGCATGCGTGAGTCTACCGGGGTCGATTTTAGATCCTGGCAGCCTACAGCGGAGCAACCGATAATTATGATTTTATCCTGGAATTCATCCGGGTGAAGCTTGAGGTCGCTGTCTTCACCCTGGCTTATTTTATACGCTGATTCAAATAGAGCGCTCATGCTGTAACTGTAGTTGATTACACGGTCTTTATAATAGTTAATAAGATAGTTACCTCGAGAATCAACAGGTATTGTGTATTTTCCTACGGTGAGATTTCGTGGTCCGGTTACCTCAATTTCGAGTTCTTCAGGATTTTCTGGAGTCTCTTGTATCGCCATCACAGCAGCGAGACTGACAGAGGGGAAAAAGTTCCCATGGTAATCAAATAAAATATGTCCTTCTCTGTGCAAACCGTCCGGGTCGGGAACAAATGATGCAACAGAGAGTCCTTTGGCGATAGTCATTGTCTCATTTTCGTCATAGGTTATACCACAGTCGACTGCCAAACGCAAGCATCCGATGGGGATGGTAAATTCATTCATATTGACTTTTTTATAACCAATACGTTCAGGGTTTCGAACAGGTATGGAATAAACCGTTTTTAAATCGGGTGGAAGCGGTTTTAACTCTGTACGTTCATTGTCGAAACTAAAAACCACGTTATGGTATACATCACCATAGTCATAAATTTTAAATTGAAATGCCGTATCGCTTAAAATCTCCCCGTCCCAGGCCATTGTTGAAGAGGCTTCAGAAAACAAAATATCGAAGAAGACACCTTTTGGAGTAGCGCTCATATGGATATAATCCAGTATCTCTGCGTAGATTTCCCGTTTCCAGGGCCATCTTCCCAGGCCAAATTTTTCTTCCCCAACGGTAATTGCATTTTCGTCAATCAAGATTAACATAATATCGGGATGTGGTGTACTGTTCACACCACCAATGCTGGAAGTTAAAAAGTCATAACTTTTATGAGAAAAAAAACCTCCGAAAAGAATCATGATTAAAGCGACGAGAGGCAATAGAAACGCTGAAATTGTTCCAATTTTTTTAAATCGGCCCATACTCTATCCTGTTACACAAAATATGTTATACTATTATAATAAGAAGAATTTAAAAAGTGGCGAAGAAAATTTTGTATTATGATTATAAGATTATTTCAGGCAAATATGTTATAGTTACACATTCTTATTTTTTGTTTTTCGAAGATACCTGCCAATATTGAATAGATTACCCAATACCGCTTTGATTCCGTCGAATAATCCTACTTCCGTATAAGTAATACCTTGTTCATCGCAGAACTCTTTCATGATTTTTGATCCTTTACGCAGGTTATTGACGCCCACACCAGGAAACAAGTGGTGCTCAATGTGAAAATTTAATCCACAATAAAAATGATCAAAGATTTTTCTTAATCGAATATTTCTTGAGTTTTGTATCTGGTCTTTCCATGATGGATATTCTTGTTCATCTTTAACATACTCCAGCCCTGCATGATTGGGTAAAAATAACAACAGAAAATACAAGGATGTGATGATAGTGAATAAAAGATAATTTAAAAGAGCTGTATTTATGTCGAAATAATAAACAGGAATAATTATCCATAATACATTATGAACTAAAACAGATAATATTTCGATTACTAATATTTTTTTATTTTTTATTAAAAAGTTTATACCCTCAGCCCTTAATGCAAAAACGTAAAATATTGCAATCACCGGAAAATAGTACCCTTGAAATTTATGTAACTTGCGAACAAACCCGGTTTTTCTATCACCCGATTCTTTGTAAGATGAAAACCAGGCATTATCTTTTAAATCAGGATCACATTTTTTCGGACTTCCAGGTTTAATCTGTGTAAATGTATGGTGTTGGTTATGGACATTATGCCAGAGACGATAACTGGTGCCATTAAAAAGACTAAAACCAATTATTCCAAACAAGTCGTTGATGTTACGATTTGAATGTACCACATTATGTGTAGCATCATGCCCTATCCCTCCCATTAGTGTCGCACTCAAAGCACATAGTATAATATAAAGGTACTGTGAGTATTCACCTTTTTCAGAAAAATATAGAGCTAAACAATAGAAGGAACAGTATGATAAAATAATAATCGTACACTTTATTGCATAATAAGTTGTACTCGGTTTAAAAAAACCTGCTTTAGATAAACGTATTTTTAACTCTTCTAATATTACGTTTTGTTTCATGGCTGCTTACCCTGAGGTTTTTATACTAAGAAGCCTTTTGGTGTCAATAAAATTACTTTATTTTTTTTTGGTGATTATTACTACTGTTATTTGATCTCCACGAATTTATTTTCAAATGTAATTAAGAGGAACTGATGAGTATAATAAATTTTTCTCTTGCCTTATTCTGCACGAGAAATAGCATCTAATACGGCATTTCTCAGTTGGTGGTAGCCAAAGCTCGCCAGTGGAATACCATTTATAAAAAACGATGGCGTCTTTTCTACATGAAAGGTTTTGGCATCTTGAATATCGGTTTCAATTTGAGACAGTATTCCAGGGTCTTCCATGTCGGTTTTGATTCTATTGATATCGAGACCAAGTTCCGGTAGATAATTCCATATGAGTTCCGGTTGTGGATTGTGGTGA
>Ga0316187_10004773_pt1 | contig 11730 bp, 9 predicted proteins | sample CroRivburrow1_MG_FD_204927 | JGI IMG/M metagenome (GOLD analysis project Ga0316187, IMG submission 204927) | Coastal sediment microbial communities from Maine, United States - Cross River worm burrow 1 | ecosystem: Environmental > Aquatic > Marine > Coastal > Sediment | place: USA: Maine...
TGATGAATAACGCCGTGCTCAAGATAATTGCGCAAGTTGTCCGCCACCATCACGGCGCAATTTGATTCCGCCTCATGAGTCGACGCACCAAGGTGCGGTAACCCGATCACCTTGTCGTTACCCATCAATTCACGACTTGGGAAGTCGGTGACATAGTTTGAAAGCTTGCCCTCGGCAAGCGCTGCGAGAACCGCCTCGTTATCCACGATGCCGCCACGCGAGAAATTCAATATGACGGAACCGTTCGGCATCAGGCCGATGCGCTGTTCGTTAAGCAGATTCTTGGTCGCATCAACGAGAGGAATGTGCATTGTGAGCACATCGCAACGTGCGACCAGGTCGTCCAGACTGCGAGCCTGCTCTACACCTGAAGAAAGCTCCCAAGCGCGCTGCACGGTCATCTGCGGATCAAAACCGATCACCCGCATGCCGAGCGACAACGCAGTATTGGCAACCTGCACGCCGATTGCGCCGAGACCAAGAACGCCCAACGTGCGACTTGGCAGCTCATAACCCACAAACTGCTTCTTGCCCGCCTCGACTTTCTTGTTCAGTTCCGCACCGTCACCTTCAAGTTCGTTGACGTACTGCCAGCCCTGGCAAAGATTACGCGCAGCCAGCAAGGCACCGGCGATTACCAGTTCCTTGACCGCATTGGCGTTCGCGCCCGGCGCGTTGAACACCGGAATGCCGCGCGCCGCCATCGCATCAACGGGAATGTTGTTGACGCCAGCGCCAGCACGCCCAACCGCGAGCAGCGACTCAGGAATTTCCATGTCGTGCATGTTGTACGAACGCAGCAAAATCGCGTCGGGATGCGCAATCTCGGAGGCGACTTCGTAGTCCTCCCGCGGGAGCCGGTCGAGTCCTTCGACGGCGATGTTATTCAGTGTAAGTATCTTGTGCATGTCAGATATCCGTAACAGTCAGGGCCGCAATTGCCCGTCGATTAACCAGGCCATTCGTTAGACCATTCGTCAGGCGTTGGTGCGTTCAAATTCGGCCATGAAGTCGACCAGAGTCTGCACCCCGCCGATCGGCATCGCATTGTAGATGCTCGCACGCATACCCCCAACCGAACGATGCCCCTTGAGATTCATTAGACCTGCCGCTTCGGCCTGCGTCAGAAACGCGCCGTCAAGATCGGGCTTGGCCAGCGTGAACGGAACGTTCATCCACGAGCGATAGGGCTTGGCCACCGGGTTCGCATAGAAACCGGATGCATCGATCGCGTTATAAAGCAGGTCCGCCTTTGCCTGATTCTGCGCGGCAATTGCGGCTATACCTCCCTGTCCTTTGAGCCACTGGAAGACGAGACCGGCGAGATACCACGCAAAGGTTGGCGGAGTATTAAGCATCGACCCGCCATCGGCGTGTGACTTGTAGCGCAGGATGTTCGGCACGTCATCAGGCACGCGCTCAAGCAGGTCCCGACGCATGATGACGATGGTCAGTCCGGCCGGACCGATGTTCTTCTGTGCACCGGCGTAGATTGCACCGAAGCGATCTACGTCAATCGGGCGTGACAGTATCGTGGATGACATGTCAGCCACGATTGGCACGGCGCCAACCTGCGGTGGCTCATGAATCTCGACACCACCGATCGTTTCATTCGGCGTGTAGTGAAAATATGCGGCATTGGCATCCAGCCGCCAGGTATCGAAGGCCGGTACGTCCGTATAGCTCGAATCGGCCCCGTCAGCGACCACATTGAGTGTGCGCACGACAGCCGCTTCCTTGGCGGCCTTCTTCGACCAACTCCCGGTCACGAGGTAATCGACCGAATCCCCGGGTTGCGCCAGGTTCATAGGCATGAGGGCAAACTGTTGCGTGGCTCCGCCCTGCAAAAACATGACCGCGTAGTCATCCGAAATGCCCAGCAGGTCGCGCAGATCGGCCTCCGCCTGCTCCGCGACCGCAATGAATGCCTTGCTGCGGTGGCTGACCTCCATCACCGACATGCCCGAGCCCTGCCAGTCCGGCATCTCTGCCTTTGCCTGCTCCAGAACCTCAAGCGGCAATGCCGCCGGTCCTGCGCTGAAATTGATTACTCGAGACATAAGCCTTTCCTGAGAAAACTTCCTTGTAAAATTAGCCGCCGCTTGCCGTCCACCGGCAACCGGGTTGGTCAGTCATCGTTAAACCGGGTCCGTTACGCGTCGCCGTCGCCGTCGCCTTCGCCGTCGCCTTCGCCTTCGCCCTGCATCGAAATGATGCGGTCGAGCCCAACGAGACTCTCCTCGTCAGACAACCGAATCAGGCGCACGCCCTGCGTATTGCGGCCTTGCACCGATATACCTTCAACCGGGGTTCTCACCAGCGTGCCACGATTACTGATCAACATGACCTCGTCGTCATCATCGACCCGCACTGCACCCACCATGCGACCATTTCGAGTCGTGGTCTGAATGCCGATCACGCCCTGCCCGCCACGACCATGCACCGGGAAATCCGCGAGCGGCGTACGCTTGCCGAATCCGTTCTCGGTCGCCGTGATCACATTGCCGTCATCTGCACCGGGCTCGACGATCAGCAGTGCGATCAACTCATGTCCGTCGCTCAGCTTGATGCCGCGAACCCCGGCCGCGACCCGCCCCATAGCCCTGACTTTTTCCTCGTGGAAACGCGCGGCTTTACCTGAACTGGCAAACAGCACGATGTCGCAATCGCCACCCGTAATCTCGACGCCGACGAGGCGATCGTCGTCACGTAAATCGACGGCGATGATTCCGCTCGTGCGCGGTCGTGAAAATTGCTCAAGGCTGGTCTTCTTAACCGTGCCGTTGCTCGTGGCCATAAACACGAAATTCTCGGCGCTGAAGTCACGGATTGGCAGCACTGCGTTCACCCGTTCGTCCGGGCCGAGCGGTAACAGGTTCACCATGGGCCGCCCGCGGGCACCGCGACTCGCGCGCGGCACCTGGTAGACCTTAAGCCAGTAAACCTTGCCCTGACTGGTGAAACACAGCAGCGTGTCGTGGGTATTGGCGACAAACAACTTGTCGATGAAATCCTCGCCCTTGACCTTGGCTGCGGCCCGACCGCGTCCACCGCGCCGCTGCGACTGGTAGCTGTCGAGACCCTGCGACTTGGCGTAGCCGCCATGAGAAATCGTGACGACGACATCTTCCTCGGGAATCAGGTCTTCAATCGTCAGTTCGTCTTCCAGCTCGATAATCTCGGTGCGGCGTTCGTCGCCATAGCGTTCCCGGATGTCGGCCAGTTCCTCACGGATAACGGTCATCAGTTTATCCGGGTCGGCAAGAATCTCAGTAAAGCCTTTAATACTTTCTAGCAGGTCTTTGTATTCATTTATTATTTTATCCTGCTCGAGCCCCGTCAAACGGTTGAGGCGCAGGTCGAGAATCGCCTGCGCCTGAGTCAGGGACAAGCGATAACCATCAGCCGTAATGCCGAACTCACCCTCGAGATCGTCGGGTCGTGTCACCACGCCTCCGGCCCGAGCAAGCATGTCCGTCACGGCACCCGGTGCCCAGGCGCGGGCCACCAGCCCTTCGCGCGCCTCAGCCGGTGACGGCGACCGCTTGATCAGGTCGATAACCTCGTCGATGTTCGCGAGCGCGACCGCCTGCCCTTCCAGCACATGCGCACGGTCGCGCGCCTTGCGCAGTTCGTAGACGGTGCGCCGGGTGACAACCTCACGCCGATGCTTGATGAACGCGTCGAGGATTTCCTTCAGATTCAGCAGGCGTGGCTGGCCGTCGCGCAGCGCCACCATGTTGATGCCGAACACGCTCTCCAGCTGAGTATGTTTGAAGAGATTGTTGAGCATGACATCGGTGTTCTCACCTCGCCGCAGCTCAATCACGACCCGCATGCCGTCCTTGTCGGACTCGTCGCGCAATTCGGTAATGCCTTCGAGGCGTTTCTCGCGCACCAGATCGGCGATCTTCTCGATCAGCCGGGCCTTGTTCACCTGGTAAGGTAATTCGGTGACGATGATCGCCTGCTTGTCCCGCGTACCCGTCTCCTCGACATGGGTGCGGGCGCGCATCGACACCCGGCCACGCCCGGTGTGGTACGCCGCATAGATCCCGGCGGCGCCATTAATTATTCCGGCAGTCGGGAAATCGGGCCCCGGCACTTTCTCCATCAAGCCGGCGATGGTGATATCTGCGTCGTCGATCAGCGCCAGAACCGCGTCGATCACCTCACAAAGATTATGCGGCGGGACGTTCGTCGCCATACCGACCGCGATACCCGACGAGCCGTTAACCAGCAGGTTCGGAACGCGGGTAGGCAGGACTACCGGCTCTGATTCGGAGCCATCGTAGTTTTCAGCGAAATCGACCGTGTCCTTGTCGATATCGGCCAGCAGTTCACTCGCGATCCGGGCCATGCGGACTTCGGTGTAGCGCATGGCCGCCGGCGAGTCGCCGTCCACCGAGCCAAAGTTGCCCTGCCCGTCGACGAGCATGTAGCGCATCGAGAACGGCTGCGCCATGCGGACAATCGTGTCGTAGACAGCGGTATCACCATGCGGGTGATATTTACCGATGACATCACCGACAACGCGCGCCGACTTCTTATAGGGCTTGTTGTACTCGTTGCCCAGCTCCCGCATCGCGTGCAGAACTCGCCGATGAACAGGTTTCAGCCCATCGCGGACATCGGGCAGCGCCCGGCCCACGATGACGCTCATCGCATAATCCAGGTACGACTGCCGCATCTCGTCCTCGAGATTGACGGGCAATACTTCGTGAGCCGCTTCTACCATCGGTAATATTCAGTGCTTGAGTTGAATCCGGTTAACCCGACGGTCCGATCTGATGCTTCGGGAAGCGCCTCGCGGCTCGGCCGGAATGGGTTATTCGTTGTTTTCAGCGCAGTCCCGGGACACAAATGAGGGTCCAAAAATTAAGCGCGTATCGTACCACAGCGATCAGCCCGACCCTAGTGTGAAATGGCCCGCAGCCGTGGGTTCCGGCCAATCCGGCGATTGACTGTAAACCGCGATCAGGCATTATCCACTGGCCCCCGATTTAGGACGGATTCCCCGGCACCCATGCAACAGGTCGATCTCATAATCAGCGCCGGATGGGTCGTGCCGGTAGAGCCCAGAGGCACCGTCCATCGCGACCACGCCGTGGCAATCACCGAAGGTCGCATCACAGCGCTGGGGCCGACAGACGAGGTAACGGCGCGCTACACGGCGCAAGCCGTGATGGAACGCCCCAATCACGTGATTCTGCCGGGCCTGGTCAATGCTCACACCCATGCGGCCATGACCCTGTTTCGCGGCCTCGCCGACGACATGCCCCTCGAACGCTGGCTCGGAGAGCACATCTGGCCCGCCGAGGCGCGCTGGGCGTCGACCGAATTCGTGCGCGACGGCACGGACCTGGCGATCTGCGAAATGCTGCGCGGCGGGACGACCTGCTTTCAGGACATGTATTTCTTTCCCGATACGGTGGGCGAAGTCGCGATCGAACGCGGGATTCGCGCAGCCGTCGGCATGATTGTGCTGGAGAGCCCGACTGCCTGGGCGCAGACCGCCGAGGAATACATCGACAAAGGTCTCGCAGTCCACGACCGGTTTCGCGGCAATGAACTGGTGCGCGCCACCTTCGCGCCGCATGCGCCCTACACGGTCGCCGATAACACCTTCGAGCGCATCCGGATGCTCGCGGACGAACTCGATACGCACATTCATATGCATGTGCACGAAACCGCGCAGGAAGTCACCGAGTCGGTTATACGCACATCGCGTCGCCCCATGGCGAGACTGGCCGACCTTGGCTTGCTCACATCGCAACTCGCGGCCGTCCACATGACGCAACTCGACGATGACGAAGTGGCGCAACTGGCCGACAACGGTATTAGCGTAATTCACTGCCCCGAATCCAACCTGAAACTGGCCAGCGGTTTTTGCCCCGTGCAGCGCTTGCTCGATGCAGGCGTTAACGTTGCGCTGGGCACTGACGGCAGCGCGAGTAACAACGACCTCGACATGTTCGGAGAAATGCGCACCGCCGCATTACTGGCCAAGGGCATTGCAGGGGATGCGGCCGCGGTCACGGCTGCGGACGCAATCGAAATGGCGACGCTGGCCGGCGCGCGCGCAATCGGACTGGCCGATGAGATCGGCTCGCTCGTGCCGGGCAAGGCCGCGGACATCATCAGCGTTGATCTTGCGGTTCCGTCCTGTCAGCCGGTTTACCACCCGTTGTCACAACTCGTCTATTCAGCCGGGCGTGACCAGGTTACGGATGTGTGGGTGGCCGGACGCCGGGTATTCGGCGACGGGAACTTGCTGACGGGTGACGAGGCGGACATCATGGCACGAGCAGCGGCATGGCAACGGCGAATTGCGGAAGGCGATGAACAAAGTGACTGACACTGGGCTGACTGATAAAAACGCGACCAACGCAGATCCGATCGAGATCGATCGGTTCAACGACTGGGCGGACGGCTGGTGGAACCCGGACGGTGAAATGAAGGCGCTCCACAAACTAAATCCCCTGCGCGCCGACTACATCGATCAACGTGTTGCGGTCAGCGGCAAGACCTGTCTCGATATCGGTTGCGGCGGCGGACTCCTGAGCGAGGCCCTGGCAATCCGGGGAGCGACAGTCACCGGCATCGATCTGGCGCCTGCTTCTCTGGCCGTAGCCCGACAGCATGCAGAAGATTCCGGCGTTGAAATCACCTATCTCGAAATCGCCGCGGAACAACTCGCCGAGGAGAGGCCAGGCGAGTTCGATCTGGTCACCTGTCTCGAGGTGCTGGAGCATGTCCCCGACCCCGCGCAACTCATTGCCTGCTGTGCCAGGCTGGTTCGTCCGGGTGGCGATGTCATTTTCTCAACCATCAATCGCAATGCAAAGTCGTTCACGATGGCGATCGTCGGCGCGGAATACGTGCTCGGACTCGTGCCCAAAGGGACGCATGAGTACGCAAAATTTATCCGTCCGGGTGAACTCGATGATTGGGCCCGACGAGCCGGTTTGCGGATACAGGACCTTACGGGAATGCATTACTGGCCCGTGACCGGCAGCTTTTCAGTCGGCGGCAATGTCGACGTCAATTATTACGCGCACTTCCACACCCGCGAACAGGCATGACCGCCGCTACAGGCTATCGCGCCATCCTGTTTGATCTCGACGGTACGCTGCTCGATACGGCGCCGGATATGGTGGCGGCGTTGAACCGATTGCTCCGCGAATCCGGTGAAGGCCCCGTTGACTACGCACTGGCGCGCGCCCATGTTTCCAAGGGTGCACTGGGACTCATCGACCTGGGCTTCGGCCAACTCAAAGAGGCTCGCCGCATGAGCCTGCGGGACCGTTATCTTGAGGTTTACCGGGGACAACTCGCACAGGAATCGAGGTTATTCGATGGCATGGAAGAGGTGCTGCAGCATATCGAAGGAAACGGACTTGTCTGGGGCATCGTCACGAACAAACCGGGCTTCCTCACCGATCCTCTGCTGGACGAACTGAGCCTGCTCGGGCGCAGCGCGGTGACGATCAGCGGGGATACACTGCCGGAGCGCAAACCACACCCGCAACCCCTGCTCCACGCAGCCGCGCAGATCGGCGTCGCACCCGCACACAGCATCTATGTCGGTGACGATGCCCGCGACATACAGGCCGGCAATGCGGCCGGCATGACCACCGTCACCGCACTGTATGGCTTCATTACGCCCGATGACGACCCTGCCGACTGGCCTGCCGACCATCAAATCGAGCGGCCGGGCGATTTGTTAACTATCATCTCGGGACCTGACCACAATACGTCATGACCTGATAGCTATCTAACGGAATGACCGGCGCGAAATCGCACCTGGAGACAGATCATCGACATCGCCATATTGCTCATCAATGACATCGCCAACGACCTCCGGTTGCTCGTACTGCTCGGCGTGTGCCTCCTGTTGGGCCTGTGCGTCGGAGCGCTCGGCTGGGGCCTGTGGGTTCGTCGGCGGCGTCTCGGACTCGAAATGGAGATCGCCACGCTGCGGGGCGAACTGAAGTCGCAGCAAGCCATCGCCGAGGAACGTGACCGGACGATGGCGCATGCCGAGGCTCGCCTGTCCGCTTCTTTTGCTGAACTGGCCTCAAAGAAATTCAACGATCACAGCGAAAGCTTCCTGCGTCTTGCCAAGGAGAACCTTGGCGCACAGCAGGAACGCGCAACATCAGACCTCACCAAGAAAGAGCAGTCGATCGCGCAACTCGTCGAACCCATTCAGGAAGCGCTGAAAAAAACCCACGAGCAAATCGGCAAGATAGAAAAATCGCGCCACGAATCGTTCGGCAGCATTGCTGCGCAACTTAAACTCATGGCCGAAAGTCAGGAGACTCTGCAGGGCGAAACGCGCAATCTCGTCACCGCTCTGCGACGACCGGAAGTTCGCGGTCAGTGGGGTGAACTGACGCTGCGACGAGTCGCGGAACTGGCCGGTATGGTCAACCATTGCGACTTCATCGAGCAGGCACACACTGAAACCGACACCGGCGCGGTTCGCCCGGATATGATCGTGAGATTGCCCGACGAGGGCATGATTGTCATTGACGCAAAGACGCCCCTGGACGCTTACCTGACGGCTGTCGAAGCCAATAATGATCAGGCACGGAAGGCGGCGCTGCAAAGGCATGAGCGTAAGGTAGCGGAACGCATTCGCGAACTTGCCAGCAAGGCGTATTGGGCGCAGTTCGAGCAGAGCCCGCAGTTCGTGATCCTCTTCATTCCGGGCGATCAGTTTCTCGCCGCTGCGATGGACGAGAACCCCAACCTGCATGATGAAGCCCTGCGCCAGAAAATCATTCTCGCGACCCCGACCAGCCTGATCGCGCTACTCAAGACGGTCGCGTACGGATGGCGACAGGTACAACTCGCGGAGAACGCCGAGGAGATCAAGCGACTCGCGCAGGACATGCACGACCGACTGAGCACCTTCACCAGCCATCTCGCGAAACTCGGCAAACAACTCGAAGGCAGCGTCAAAACATTTAACAGCGCCGTTGGCTCAATGGAACGCAACGTACTGCCCGGGGCGCGCAAGTTCGTCGAACTCGGCGTGCAGGCCAAGACCGAAATTCCGGAGTTGAGCGAGATCGAAACCGCCGCGCGCGAAATTGAGGACCGTTCCGACGCAACGTCAGACGAGCGACCGCAGATTGAGTCCATCGACGTCAACAGCGATTCCAAAGATAATCCGCCCGCCCATTGAAAACCGCCGCATGAAGATGACGACAATCGATCCGAAAGACTACCAACCGCAAAGCAACGCACTCGAAGGACGCGTGATCCTCGTAACCGGCGCAGGCGCCGGCATCGGGCGCGCCACGGCCATGGCATGTGCACAACATGGAGCATCTGTAGCGCTACTCGGCCGCACGCTCAGCAAGCTGGAAGCCGTCTACGATGAGATCGTCGAGGCCGGCTGGCCGCGGCCATCGATCGCACAGATGAACCTGACCAAGGCGCAGGGGCCCGACTATTTCCAGTTGGCCAACAGCGTCGAAAAGGAATTCGGCCGGCTGGACGGTCTGCTGCACAACGCCAGCATGCTGGGACAGATGTCGCCGATCGAGCAGTACGACGTTGGCGTATGGACCGAAGTCATGCACGTCAACCTCACGGCACCGTTTGTAATGACGCAGGTCATGCTGCCATTACTAAGAAAATCTGCCGACGCATCAATCCTGTTCACCTCAAGTGGTGTCGGCCGCCAGGGCCGCGCTTACTGGGGCGCATACTCAGTCTCCAAGTTCGGTACCGAAGCACTGTCGCAGATCCTCGCCGAGGAGACTGAGCAATACGAAACGATCCGGGTCAACTGTATCAACCCCGGTCGGACGCGCACCACGATGCGCGCGGCCGCCTACCCCGGCGAAGATCCATTGACGCTGAAAGAACCGCACGAAATCGTGGCGGCCTATCTCTACCTGCTTGGACCGGACAGTCGCGGGATCTCAGGTCAAAGTTTGGACGCGCAGTAGTGACTCGTTGACGCGACGGGTTCCATAACGACAATCACACCGCAGGGGGCAGCGTTCGCAATCGGGTCGAACTGCGCAGCTTTGTTGCGCGTGCATCACGATCGCAGCATGCAGGTTGGCGTAATCGATTTTTGAGCGGCGCAACCCGGTCTCGACATATGCCTGGCAGGTCTCATATGTCGAAGCGTCCGCAAACCCCATCCGCGCAAGCCACCGGCGTGAGTAGGCGTCCGCAACAAACTGCCGGCGTGAGAACCCAAAACACAAGATAGCGTCAGCCGTTTCAGGGCCGATCCCATGGACATTCAGGAGCCCCGTTCGCAGGGCCGGCGTATCGATGCCTGATAATTTGCGCAGACCGCCGGCGGCCAGCACCCATTCGGCCATCGCGAGCAGCCGCCGTGCCTTGATGCTCTGGCAGCCTGCCGGCCGGATGATCGCCGCCAATTCCGCGGGCGGTATCGCCGCGATGGTGGTCGCACTCATGCAGCGTCGAGTGCGCAAGGCGCCGATGGCCGCAGCCACGTTATCCCAGCGGGTGTTCTGCACCAGCACGGCGCCAACCATGACTTCGAACCGAGAACGCGCGGGCCACCAGCCGCGGACGTCGTACATACCGAGCAAACGTCGGCAGGCAGTCGCCAACGTGCAACCCGGTGCACGCTCGGCCAAGCTCACTTGGGTAGTTCGAGACTCATCGCCTCATACAGCACTTCCAGGTCGCGTGGACTCAGAAAACGATGCTTCCCAATACGCAAATCTCGCGGCAAAGAGACAGGCCCGTAGCGCGTGCGGATCAGGCGACTGACCCTATGCCCCTCCGCTTCCCACAAGCGGCGAACCACACGATTACGACCCTCGGTGACGACAACCCGGTACCAGCGATTACTGCCCTCACCGCCGGCGAACTCCAACTCGTCGAAATGGGCCTCCCCGTCTTCGAGTTCGACACCCTCTCGCAACCGGCGCAACGTGTGTTCGGCAACCTCGCCGAGGACGCGAACGGAATACTCACGCTGCACCTCAGATGAAGGGTGCATCATGACATTGGCCAATTCGCCATCTGTCGTCAGCAATAACAACCCCGAGGTCTGAAAATCGAGTCGACCGACCCCAATCCAGCGGCCGCCGGACAGCCGCGGTAACTTGTCATAGACCGTCGGGCGACCCATCGGATCGGATCGAGTGCAGATTTCGCCTTGCGGCTTGTGGTAGATAATGACTTTGGGACGGATGACGCGCTGAGGAGATCTGACCAGTCGCCCATCGACCGAAATGCGCTCCTCGCCCGAGACCTTGGTGCCGAGCTTGGCCACCTCGCCGTCGACGACAACTCGCCCCGCCTCGATCCAGCCTTCCATCTGCCGACGTGAGCCGAAGCCTCGCTCAGCCAGCCATTTTTGCAGGCGCAGCGACATGCGAGTCGTGAGCCCGACTTAGGGCTGCTTCAGCGGAATGACCGTTGCCGGCTCCTGCTCATCAGCCACCGGCTCCTCAACGGGCTCATCCAGCCCAGCCTCTTCGTCCTGAGCCGCGGCGCGCGCGTCATCCAGCGATGCGACGTTATCGAGCACGACATCTTCTGCATCGACATCGGACTGATTGGGTACTTCAGCCTCGCCTTCGGCGGAGATCGCAGCGTCGCCCGGAAGATCGAGCTGAATATTCAGGTTCTCGAAATCCTTCAATTCCGACAACGGCGGTAAGTCATCGAGCTTCTTCAGACCGAAATAATCAAGAAACTCTTTCGTCGTGCCAAACA
>Ga0316187_10004775_pt1 | contig 11728 bp, 6 predicted proteins | sample CroRivburrow1_MG_FD_204927 | JGI IMG/M metagenome (GOLD analysis project Ga0316187, IMG submission 204927) | Coastal sediment microbial communities from Maine, United States - Cross River worm burrow 1 | ecosystem: Environmental > Aquatic > Marine > Coastal > Sediment | place: USA: Maine...
ATAGAAATTGTAGTTCTGATGGAATATAATTTTTTAATTCTCCTGAAATATCTGGTTTTTCATGAGTGAAAAAGATTATTCCATACAAATCTCCATTTAACTTAACATCAAAACCATTAATTGATCTAATCTCAAAAGAGCCTCCTCCCAAAGAAACCGCCACTATTTGCACTTTCTTTTGCGATATTCCCATAAGGGTAAGTCGAACTGTATTTGCGTGATTTGCTTGAAAAGAGTTTACCTGATAATCAATTTCAATACTTTTTTGGCGGGCATAGTCCTCCGTATCTTTCATTCTTTCATCCGTAATATCAAGCCCTAAAAGACCGCCCTCTATTCCCATCGTTGTCCCCTGCTCATGATAATTTGGTGCCCATGCCCCATCACGATCAAATTCAACAAGGGCTTTCTCTAAAGGATCATTTAAAATGTCCAGTGTGGTTCGTGCAATTCGCCAAGAAGCGGCCGTATGCGAACTGGATGGCCCACGCATCACTGGACCAATTACATCATTGAATATACTGGGTAATTTTTTCATGATCATTTTTTTGTTTTTCCACACCAAACATCATCACTGAACAAAATCCAACAGCAACTGATCTTTATTTATTCCCGAATAAGTTTATAAAATTCTCCTTTTATTGTTTTGAATTCAATGGAACCATCCTGGTAGGATTTTGAAGCAATCCTCTTTCCATCTTTTGTAACCATAAAGTTGCTTCCGGCATCAATGCGGCAGTTTTTCCCAGCTGTAGATAAAATTTCTACTTCTGTAATGGAATTATTCTGCCATTTCATGTCCAGTTCAAAACCACCGCGAGCACATACACCTTCAAACTGACCCTCGCTCCATTCATCAGGTAAGGCAGGCAGCAAGAGAATGGTACCCTCGTGCGATTGCATCAACATCTCTGTTATTCCTGCAGCAACGCCCATGGTCCCATCGATTTGGAGAGGCTCACCACATTTAGCAAATAATTGTGGATAACATTGCTCTTGGATATATCCCTTGAAAATTTTGTTGGCTCTATTCCCATCATACAATCTGGCCCATAGAGCCATCTTCCATCCTCTGGAAAAACCTTTCGCACCATCACCACGTTGGTTAAGCACAGCTTTACAACCGTCGATAAATTGTGGAGTCTTATTTGCAGATATTACATTTCCAGGATATAAGCCATACAAGTGTGAAAAATGACGGTGTTTGTCCTCCATTTGCTCCAGATCTTCTGTCCACTCTTGTAAGGTGCCGTCCTTTCCAATTTGAGGAGGCGCAAGGCGTTTTCTGACCTCTTTTACTATTGTGCTGAATTCGCGATCTAATCCCAGTAATTTTTCAGTTTCAATGAAATACCCAAACAAGTCGGTCAATATTTGAATATCAATAGAAGCACCATAGCAGATGGTTGTAAAATAGTACATTCCGGTAACTTCGTCGAAGAAATATTTATACCCAGGTCCTTTAGGTGGATTTTCCGGGGAGGTAGAAGGATTTGTCACCAGCCATTTTCCACTTGGATCTTCAACAAGAAAATCCATAAAGAATTGAACTGCGCCCTTCATTATCGGATAAATTTCTTTTAGGTATGCGATATCTTGTGTGTAGAGATAGTGATCGTATAACTGATTGGTTAGCCAGGCACCTCCAACTGTAAAAGTTCCCCAACAAGGTCCATCCATTGGAGCAGCGACCCTCCACAAATCCGTATTTTGGTGAAATACCCAGCCGTTGGCGCCATAATGCTTTTTCGCTACTTGCGAGCCCTGATCAGTTAATTCCTTGACCATCGTAATTAAAGGCTCCACAAATTCGGATAGGTTGCCTGACTCCGCCGGCCAATAGTTCATTTCCGTATTTATGTTGGTGGTGTATTTTGAATCCCAGGCGGGATTCATGTCTTCATTCCAAATTCCCTGCAAGTTGGCGGGTTGGGTTCCCTGCCTCGATGAAGCAATTAATATATAACGAGCAAAATTATAACAAAGTGATGCCAGGCTAGGATCCGGACTAACATCAATTGTTGACATCCTTTTATTAGTTGGAAGATACGAGCTTTCTGTCTTGGGCAATTCCAAAGAAACTCTTTCGAAGTATTTCTGATAATCGTTTATGGAAGCAGTAGCCATTTCATGATACGATTTGCCCTTTAATTGTTCCAGATAGTTTGCTACTCGTTTTTCCTGATCTGCGCTTACATCCTTATAATCTACAAAATTAGTAGCTGCGACAATGGTCAATGTTACTGCGTCCGCCTTTTCGATCGTCAGATAATCATCAGCTACTTGCATAATTCCTCCTTCAGGAATTGCCTTCAATTCAGCTTTATATCGTATTCTACCTTCAACACCTAAATAATCGGCAGATTTTCCATTAACCATGAGACCATCTTGTTCAACTCCATCCATTGTAAAGTAATCAGTAGCGTAGTTTGAGTGCGCCTGATTTCTGCATCCCCGTAGTTGGGCTTTGAAAGAGATACTGCCTGGTTTGCTTGCTGTTAATCGTACTAAAATCACCTGGTCAGGAGCAGAGGAAATAACTTCCCTGAGATAGGTTATTTCATCGACTGTATATTCAACACAAGTTACACCTGAAGTTAAGTCCAACCAGCGTTTATACCCACTAATCTCATCTTGATCATCAAAAAAAAGGTGCAAGTTTGCCAGCGACTGATACTTTTGCTGCTCTACTGGATATCCCATAATATGCCTGCCGAACAATTTATGTGCTTTTATGGGCTGACCCTCAAAGATGTATTTCTGAATCTCGGGCAACAATTCAGCACCACCTTCCACGACCGTTGAATAGGGTCCTCCAGACCAGTACGTTTCTTCATTCAATTGAATTCGCTCTTCTCCATATTTCCCGAAGACCATGGCTCCTAATCTTCCGTTACCAACAGGTAATGCTTCCTCCCATACTGCTGCCGGGGCATCGTACCACAATAGGGCAGCAGGATCAAAATTATTGTTGTCTATTTCGGATGAAAAATTTGGCTGCTGTGCATTAGTATTTATAACAATGCCTACTAATATTGAGACTGAAATGAATCTCCATTTATTCATTTTAAGTGGTTTTACAGACTACATTATTACTCTATGCCGTTTTGCATCCAATTATTCTAAAGATAGAAAAGCAGATCCAATAGTATATATGAAAGATTAATTATTATTAAACAAGATCAAAACCTCATTTAGTTAGGCTTGACAATCCATGGAAGGAAATTCTGGCCAGAGCCCAGGTATTTCCAAATCCGCAATCAGTAAAACAAAGTTTACCTCCGGCAGTACGTGAGCTGGATGGACCATTCATTACAGGACCGGCCACATCATTAGATATACTGGCGGCCTTTTTCATTTTTACTTAGATGTCTTTGTCCTAGTTGGAAAATCTATGATCAATCTGGCACATATTTGCTGTAAATTAAATATCTATTTCAACCGATTAGCTGTAAATCCTTGAACTGAAAACCCTAAAACCGAATCATTCTCCAGAGTAAATCTGAATGGAGTGCCATCATCCTCATCAAAGAATACAGAATCATTTTCAGCCAGGATATGTACAGTATCACCAATAAATTCTGCATAAACACCAAGATGGTCCTCAGTCTTAAAAATATTCAGCTCGCCTAATTCATCAATAATATATTGACCGATATTTAAGGGGATTAACACAAGAAAAGCAACACTGAGTATTATCTATGTATAACACTTTCTGATGACTGCAAATTTTGATTTTGAAGAAAAACCAATTTCTTTTATTGATATTTGTTTAGGATAATTCAGATGAGAATCGAATGGAAATTGTTATCACTATAATTATATGGGCGGCAGTAATTCAAGGCCTACTGTTAGGTGTGATTTTCATTATTTCCAGGAAACACCGAAGCCTCGCAAACCGATTGCTGGGTTACTTTTTACTTTGCTTCGTCCTTGTAGCCTTAACAGATCTTTTACCTTTCAATGAAATTGGGAATTATTCCATTTCAGGATATTTCACTCTACCCGAGATAAAATTATTTTTCCCTATCCTATTTCTACACTTTGTACTTGAGAAAGAGGGTAGAACCTCCGCCTATCAACCATATCTCAAAATCCATTATTTCATTGCCTGCGGAATAGTAGGTCTCACATTAGTTAATATCCTGCTGGCCCTGTTTTTTGATCGTACGCTATTGGAGGTGTTCGGCCAGATATTACTTGATCGTTTTTATATGGGACATCAATACTATGCATTTATATTAACTGTGATTGCATTTGTAATTGCCCTTCGTGAAACATGGAGGTACCGGAATATGGTTAGAAATGAATTCACAGATCTAATCATGATGGATATCAATTGGTTATGGCAGTTTATATTTGTACTTGCCCCCATTATTTTGTTCTGGGGAGCCGAGTTAATCCGAATAGTCCTCGGCGGCAGGGGTCAATCTGAATTGACAATAGCGGTATATATATTCATTGCCATTTTCAATTATTTTGTGAGTTTTAAAGCTTTTACTCATCAAACCCTGTTTGAAGGATCTGTCGATTCATCGCGAGCATTAGATGCCAAACCTGTAATGCCTGACAAATCCAACATACCAGCAGACCACGAAATTTGTACTAAGATTAAAAGTGAGATGGAAGGAATGGAATATTTCCTGAATCAAAACCTTAGCATCCATGACTTTGCCAAAGAGATACAAATTTCAGCACGAACAATATCCTCTTGTATAAACCAAAGTATTGGATCAAATTTTAATGAATGGGTAAATAACTATAGAGTTGAAAAAGCGGTGTCCATGTTAACCGACCAAAATAGCAATCATTTATCCATTGAGGGTATTGGTATAGACTCGGGATTCAGATCCCGATCGGCCATGTATGCGGCCTTCAGAAAAAAACTTGGAAAATCTCCTGGACATTTCAGGTAATATTTTGTCCTGATATCAGTATCTGGCACAAGGGCACACACCAAAAATGCAACTTCACTTTCATGTTTTAGTCTGATACTATAAACACCGAAAGACGGTGCATCAGATTAAAACGAATTAATAGATGATTTTCAGACAATTAATAATTCTAATAACACTTAGTATCCTAAGTGTCTTGAGCCTATATGCTCAGACAGACAATCCCGAACTTGACAATTTTCTGACTAAAAAGATGAAGAAGTCTGGTAGGATAGGAATGCAGGCCGCCTACATCTCCGATGGGGAATTAACCTGGGCAGGAAGCTATGGAGTGAAAACATTCCAAACCGATGATAAGATCAATGATAGTACTTTGTTTATGATAGCCTCCACATCCAAGCCAGTGACTGCCCTGGCCATAATGAAGCTATATGACAATGGCAAATTAAAACTCGATGACGATATCAATGTTTATTTGCCCTTTGATATCCGCAATCCAAATCATCCGGAGGCGAAAATCACCTGTCGCATGCTACTCAGCCATGTTGCCTCCATCAGAGATAATTGGGAAATGATCGAAATCGGATATACCATCGACCATGGCGGCGACTCACCAATGAGTTTAGAAGACTATTTAAAAAGCTACCTGCTGGAAGGTGGCGAATATTATGATAAAGAGAAAAATTTCCTTTCAGAGGCTCCTGGAATGCACGCAAGATATTCAAATGTGGGTTATAATTTGATTGCCTATCTGGTACAGGTAATATCAGGCAGACCATTTAACAAATACATGGCAGAGGAAGTGTTCAAGCCATTGAAGATGCAAAACACATACTGGTTTTTAAGAGAAATTCCACATGAAAATATTGCCACCCCGCATAACATGCCTTATAAAGAAACTGATTTTAAGGGTACTCAAATACTCAAGCATTTCGGGTACCCGGGATACGCTTCAGGGCAGTTAAGGACAACTGTTTCTGATTATGCACAGATTCTCAAACTGATGGTGAACGAGGGGAAAGTAGAGGGCAATCAGTTTCTTAGTAAGAAAACAATGGAAGAATTTCTAAGGGTTCAGTATCCTGAAGTTGCTAAATGGCAGGCAATCTCCTGGAACTATAATGAGTTTGAGAATCCTATTTACTACTTGCTCATGCCTAGACTCCCATCACACACAGGTCTTGACCCTGGCATGTCCACGATTGTTTCCTTTGATCCGAAAACAAAGACTGGGATGCTGATCTTTTCAAACTCCCCAACAACAACTTTCCGAACTGAGAAAATTATTTATCTCGACATGATTAAAAAACTGTACAAGGAAGCTAAAAAGACCAAATAGAAATCAGGCCAATTATCTTATATCTTAAATCACTAAATTATATCAAAATGAAAACATACATCATCATTATCTTCTCCATATTTGCTAATAGCTACCTCTACAGCCAGAATCGATTGAGCTCCATAGTGTATTTTAATAGTGGCGCGGAAACCATTGAGGGTATATTAATCAGACCAAACAACGATAAAAACACCCCTGCAGTCGTATTCCAACAGGGATCGGGAAACCACTCGTTCGAGGGATACGAAACCGAAGCCTGGGGGCCACATAAGTTTTATATAGAGGATGTCTTGCTTGAGCTGGGATATGCTGTGTTGTATTGCAACAAGCGTGGTCTGGGAAAATCTACTGGCAACTGGAAAAAAAATAGCTTTACTGGAAGAGCAGATGACGCTTATGCAGCTGTCAATTATTTAAAAACCCTGGACTTTATTGACCCTGAAAGAATTGGTATCAGTGGCCACAGCCAGGGCGGGTGGATAGCACAAATTGTTGCAGCTCAGCATGAGGATATCGCTTTTGTGATTGCATTAGCCGGTCCAACGGTAAGTGTGAAAGCACAGACTGGTTCTAATGATAGCTTACGATACATGTGCGAAGGATATGCGGGAGACAAACTGACCAAGCGAATGAAGAAAGACAGGAAAAATAAAAAGTTAGGTTATAAGGTAGGCAAGTCTTTTGGATTCATTGGTAGTGCGCGATTCTGGTACCTGATAGCTGATTATGACAATGATGAGACACTGAAATCCATCCATTGTCCAACCCTGTTTTTATTTGCAGAGCACGATATCAATGTCAATCCCGAACAGAATATCGATCATTTCAATAAGGTGTTTGACAATAACCCTCCGGCTAATTTTACTATTAAAACAATGCCGGGCGGGCAGCATGGATTCTATGTAGTATCCGACGGATGTGTAAGTTGGGAATCTGCTGAAAAACAAACATTCGATCCACCGTTTCAAAACGAAGTCCGAAATTGGATAGTACAATTGGAAAATTCAAAATACTAAAAGCCCTCTTCACGCTACGTAAAGAGGGTTTAAAATCTGGATAACAGGATTAATTGAATTTTCATAATAAACTGGTTATCAAGCCACCCTGAATACTTGAGTTATTATCTTCACCGATTGTTCACTTTTGATAGTACAATTATAGAAAAGCCAAAGCCACGTAATAAAAATAGTACTAACCATATCAAATGAGTCTTTAGTTCAAACAATCATAAACTCATTAGATTTATTTTGCTAAAACTTATGAAATAATCATTTTGAAACAACACATTTTTTCAAAATAATAAACTTGAAAGTGAATCTTGAAGCATATAAATAAAAGCACTAGTAAATCAAAAAATAAGTATGTTCTAAGGTAATTGAGTTAATTTGTCATTGGATTGAAATTGCTAGTACATGAAAAGAAGAACATTTATTAGGAGCATTGGTGCAGTATCTGCTACAGCAGGTATCACGCCGGTATTTGGATTAATCCATAATGAAACTAAGATTCAAGGATTCAATCCCATTCAACAACTGACCTTAAAAGAATTTGAAGATGAACATGAAGAATATCCTTCGTTAGTAACCAATCACCAAGGTCAATCATGGCTGTTTACATTGCGAAGATTACCTTATCCTGAAGACAGAGAGCTTATTTCTGCTTTTCAACTAGAAGGAAATTCCTGGATGGAAATCAATCCGGTAACCAGCCTGGCTGGGCAATACGAATATCCAACCGCTGTGTGTACTCCTGAAGGATTTCCTGTAGTTGCCTGGACAGCATTTAGAAATAACACATGCCTAATAGAATCTTCTATTGGATCCGAAAGAGGATTTAGTGCTCCTATCACTTTTCAGCCAAAATCAGGAAAATATATAAACCCTGTTGTGACTGCCGCCTCAAAGAATAGAATCTGGCTGGCATGGGAAAAATATGATCATGGGAAATTTTCAATTTGTATTACAAAAAACGAAAATGATCATTGGTCGGATGTTGTTGAAATAGGTAACAAAGAAAATAGCCTTTTTGATCCGGCTCTTGCTGAGGATACTGAAGGCAACTTGTATGTCGCTTATGGAATAACTGACGGAGTGCATCAGAATATTGAAATGAAAAAATTTGATGGTAATTCGCTTGAAGTAATCGATCATATACCGATAGCTATTGGCGGAGGCCTGAAAGATCGGGTCAATATGAATGCACATCCTGCCCTTGGAATGGATAAATCAGGAAGGCTATGGATCTCATGGGAAAACAACAGAAAGACACATCGCCTGGAAGATGGCGACAATTTCACTGGAGACAGGATTTGTGCGATGGTATGCTATGAGGATGGTACATTGAAGGAATCTACTGTTGGTGGGAAATGGCTTTTCAATGATAAAAATGATCATTTGCCAACTTTTATCTATGACAGTGACGGAGAGTTGTTTGCGATAACGCATTGCGGAGGAGACTTCACAGGTAATCCATTTTGGAAATACCGGATATCCAAATTGAATGTGAATACCGGTTGGTCAGAACCTGAATTGCTTTTAGAAATTAAGCAAAAAGGCCAAACAAGCAGACCAGCACTGATCATGAATAATAACTCTGAATGCTGGCTGGCAACCAGGCCTGAAAAATGGTTTGAGGATGGTTTGGAAGAATCAAAAAATGGTCAACACCGGTCAAGGCTAAGCAAACTGGAACTCCATCAATTCAAATACAATAAAAATTCGACACCAAAAAAGCTGCAACCCCTAAGCTTGAAACCAACGGTAATCGAAGAATATCATCCTGACAGAGACTATTTACCGAAAATAAGTGGTCGTCCTTGGATAAAAAGAAAAACCATGGAATACAATGGTGCAACCTATACACTTCTAATCGGGAACCTTCATGAGCATACGGAGATTTCGAGCTGCTGGCCAGCCGGATGTGATGGCACCATACATGATGACTACAGGTTTGGAATATATTCGGAAGGATATGATTTCATGGGCATTACAGATCATGGATACTCGCTTAATGAAGTCTATTGGCGAAAAAATCTTCGCATGACAAATTTCTATACTGATAATGATCACTTTGTGGCCATTCCATCGCTTGAATGGACCCTGTCCAATGGAAGAGGTAATATTGATATTAAACCTGGAGTAGGGCATAAAAACATCATTTTCCCCTCCGATGAAGAGGCACTGAAATTTATCCGAAATAAAGATGAAATTTACTCAGTGAGGAATAATGAAACCAAAGATGCCACGGCATTATGGAATTTCCTCCATGAAAAAAACATTGATTGTATTACAATTCCACATCATCCTGCAGATGAAGTGCACCCAACAGATTGGGAAGTTCATGATCCAACTTACCAGCCGATTGTTGAAATTTTTCAGTGCAGAGGCAATGCCGAATATCCCAATTGTCCACGAGAAATTAATGTGTCAAGGCACGTACCTATTCCAAATTCAAACGCATACATCGATTATGCATTGGTGAACAAGAAATGTCAAATGGGTTTTATAGCAAGCGGTGATCACAACAGTATTGGTGTAGGTTTGGCAGCAATCTGGGTTAAGGAGATTAGTCAAAAAGGAATAGTTGAAGGGTTGAAGAACCGCCGTTGCTTTGCGACTACTGGTGATAAGATATTTGTTCACATGACCATTAATGGCTCCTGGGCTAATGAAGAAGCAAAGATCATGGAGACGGCTCCAGAAATTAACTTTGAAATCGAGGCAGTTGATAAGATTAAATCTATTGAAATTCTTAGAAATAGCAAGGTAATCAAGAGTATCAGTGTTGGGGACAGGTTAAAACAACAAGGAAGCTACACGGATACAGATTTTCCCAAATCCTCAGAGGTGTTGTATTACTATCTGCGGGTCATTCAGGAAAATGAACATATTGGATGGTCAAGTCCTGTGTGGCTTACTTAACGCTCTAGTTTTACAATTATATAAGGTGTTTCTACTTCCAGATCAGGATAGATAGCGCCATTTCCATTATTGTCGATCACTTCGATGAAATACATAAAGTCAAAAGTAGGATCAATTTGATCAGCTAGTACAGTTACCTGAAATAGTTCATCACCTTCATTGGCAACCATTGGCAATGTGAGATAATCCTGCGTTTGATTAACAGCCCGATAGCGTAGCCTTACCCATTTGACTCCATGCTTTGCTTTCACTTGTGCATTTATTTTTATTTCCTCACCAATGGGAGAACTATCAACTCGTTGATGTACTATTTGAAACAGTTCCTGGTTATCGGACAATGTAGCATCTTTATATTCAGGTGATGATCTCGTGGTTACAGTATGCTGTATGGCATTTCTGTATGATTTTAGTTCATCCAGTCCTTCTTCAAGATACCCATACTCATCCCGCCAGTGACCAGTAAGATGATGAATCATATCACCGTGCCCAGCTTCTCTCACACCCATCATTAAGTTCGGTGCGTAGATATCATCTGCTACCTTCACTATTTTTCCCCATGCTTCAATAGCCTTATTCTCAAAAGCGATTGCATCATCTAATGCATATAGATCATTTGTCCTTAGATAGATCCGATAGCTGACCGCCGCAGGAATCCGATACGAATGATACAGTGCCAGGTTAGATAGTATGCTCAGGTCAGTTATAGTTGAAACAAATTCTTTATTGGATGCATCTGACATTTTAGTTTTGGCGCTTTCAATAAGACCCTCTAGCTCAAAATGTGTTTTCCTGAACCAAAGACTTGTTGCAGAAGGCAGACGTTTCGCAGTTTCGCCACCTTCTATCAATAGTTGAGCTTCAGTATCAAAGCTAGCAAATTGCTGGATGTCGCTGCCTTCAGCCCTGGCATACTCAGGCAAGTTGCCAAATCGCTGCTTTTCAGCCCATCCCCTTGTTGTAGGGAATTTTCCATAAGGAGAACATGCCGACACAATCCGCGGTAAGATATTGCTCGCCCTATCTAATGCCTCTTGCACGACGGATCCTGCCTCGTTTCCAAACCGTTTGTCAAATTCGTGGCTCCATACTTTAGGTGAAGTATTTGGATTGTAGGCTACTCGCCCAAATGTCATAAAAAAATACCAATAGCGTTCAAATTCATAATCATAATAGACATATTCTGGATTCAACAAATTGAAAGGCTCCATATCATGTGGTTGAGCTTCCATCTTGGTAGCAAGTGGTTCGTTTATTTCAAAACCTTCCCCATCATAAAGATGGCTACTTTCAGCAAAGCGACGAACATATTCGGGATCACCCCACAGTAATATACGTTGCGTCCCTCCGGTCCATATGCGCCAGTGCAACTTATAACTTCGCGGATAGCGGAGCATGTCGGCATAACCATGACGACGATCATGTTGATTTTCCCTATTGATATGTGTTGGGTGAAAAGGCATCCCCATTTGCTCCATCCAGTATTTGGTGGCAACTGTAAAATTTAGTCCCATATCGCTCGCTACCTGGATGATCGATTCGGGTAATTCTTTTGCCCGCAAATCAATTTTTATATC
>Ga0316187_10004776_pt1 | contig 11728 bp, 8 predicted proteins | sample CroRivburrow1_MG_FD_204927 | JGI IMG/M metagenome (GOLD analysis project Ga0316187, IMG submission 204927) | Coastal sediment microbial communities from Maine, United States - Cross River worm burrow 1 | ecosystem: Environmental > Aquatic > Marine > Coastal > Sediment | place: USA: Maine...
GCTGAAGTCCAATTGAGTCAGAAGCGCTCTTGTCCGAGCTGGCAAACTTTCGAAGATGGATCGTGCCAACCCGTGATCCTGGTAGGAATGGAAGTACATGAGGCAGCGCATAACATCGCCGATTGGCACACTTTCGGGCAACACTTCCGAGCAGAGACGCTCGCATCCGGCACAGTAGTCGCCGCTGGTTTCCTTGGCATATCGGGCCAGCAAGTCATGATCTGACTTTGACAGACGGGTTTGTTCCACTGCCGCCACTGCGTTTGTGGCCATAATGGTGAGGTTGGGCATTTGTGAACAGATGCTGGCGATACGCTCATCTTGCCAGACAGCCATGAGTTTTGCCTGATTGTCTGAAAATCCTTTCTGAATAAAGCGGCCCGCCATTTTTATCTCAAATTCACTGTCGCTTTTGACCGGACCGCCGCCCTGGGTCTTCATCGCCGTAAGCCCGATACCGGCTCGGTAACAGGCTTGAACAGCATCTTTCATGCGGGGCTCGTGCATCAGGCGATAATTGTAGGTAAACATGATGCCGTCTACCCATGGAAGCTTGGCTGCTCCCTCAAGGCAATCTTCCATATTGGAATGTGTGCTGAAGCCGAATAACTTTATCTTGCCGGCCTTCTTCATGGTTTGTGCCCAGGATTTTAGACTGGATTCCATCTCGCTTATGTCACGTATTCCGTGGACAAAGAATAGGTCCACATAATCGGTGTGCAGCCTTTTGAGACACGCCTCCAGCCGAGTAGTAAAATCGCCGGGTCTTCTCGTGGAAAGTTTGGTTACCAGAAAAACCTGCTCACGGGTATCGGGATTGCGAGCGAACCAGCGACCGATGCCCTCTTCGCTGCGGCCCCTGCCGTAGCCCTCCGCTGTATCCCAATAGTTGATCCCCCAGTCGAGCGCCTTTGCGAGCGCCAACCGATTGTTCAGAATGTCGAACATCCCGCCCAGTGAAAGGGTGGAGACCATTGTTCCCGAACGGCCAAAGGGTCTGCGGGGCATGGGCGCCTTGGGAATGGTGACCTGGGCCGCGGTCTGGCTGGGTCGCCAGAAAGAGGAACCACCCACTGTGGCCCCCACTCCGATGGCTGCAGTTTTTTTGAAAAAGTCACGGCGATTGAGTTTTTCATCTTTATTTTTATGGGTTGACATGATTCATCTCTCCTTAGATATAGGTTACTGGGTCTCGGCAGCCGAACCCAGCCAGCGACCGGCGCTAAGGTCGAAAACCGGTTGGAAACTGTATCGTTTCATGATCACGTCCTCAGGGGATTCTAAGCTGATATCTCCTTTCTCTATAAAGAAACGAATCTCAGCTTTAATTTTAAGGCCTTGGCTAAGAGCGCGCTCCATCATACTTTGGGTCTTTCCGTAATAACCCTCAGCCTTTCTCCCATGGTATGCACGCCTGGCAGCGAACCACTCTTTGGCGCTTTCATAGGGCAGTATCACAAAAACCCAATATTCAGTATGCTCTGGTGAAACAGCCTCCAGAAACAATGAATATTCTATGGTCGTTCCTTCTGCCGAGGCCCGCTCGAGGCGCTTTAATTCCAGGTCCTCGATCAACCATGTTGTTTTGCCGTCTATAGCCCGAACAAAGTCCTGCACCAGCCCGAAAACGTAACCTGGATTCCTTTCCCGAGCAATGAAATATCCTTCTAAAAACCAGGCGGGAGGCGCATAGGCCAGAAGCCCGTTCTGTTGTCTAAACGACTGGGCAGACTCCCCGGCATCAGCCGTAGGAGTGATCATCAAGCTGGTCAGCATGATTATTGATGCCGCCAGCGACCATATTTTCAACCTTTTCAACATAATTCCATCTCTTTCTGTGTTAAAGATTGGTTCTGAACCTGGGTCTGCATAGGACACGATCCGGTATTCGCCTCATCGCGATAGTTGCCATCCTTGTCCATTCATTTGCAGAATTTTTTTGATCACTTGCGATTCCCTTTCGGGTCGGGATGAAACAATGAATAAACAGCCGGGATAAGTACCAACGTAATCAGCGTCGATCCGGTGAGCCCTCCAACAACAGCCCGTGCCAGCGGCGCCTGGGCGTCGGATCCTTCGCCGATGCCCAGTGCCAGCGGCATCAGGCCGAGGATGGTGGTCAACGTCGTCATCAGAATCGGCCGCAATCTGCGACGACCGGCCTCGGTCAGGGCATCGCGTGTGGGCATTCCGTCGTGAACCAATCGACCGGCCTGGTCCACCAGGAGTATTGCGTTGTTGACCACGATCCCGCCCAGCATAATACAGCCGATGTAAGACTGCACATTCAGCGTCGTTGTCGTCAAAAACAACGTTACCAGCACGCCGACCGCTGCCAAAGGAACGGAAAACATGACGACCAGCGGATCCCGTAACGATTCATATTGACAGGCCAGCACCATATATACGAGAACCAACGCCAGCGCGAGTGAGATGACTAGTTCCCTGAAGGCCTTTTGCTGTTCCTCGAAATTGCCGGCAACCGTTAGATCATAGCCGACGGGGCGCGGAATTTGATCCAGCAGGGCCTGCACATCTGCGGCCACTGAACCCAGATCGCGCCCCGCGACGTTGGCACGGACCGTCACCCTTCGCTGCTGATCTTTGCGATCGATCAAAATCGGACCGCGGCTTGGCTCGGACGCGACGACGTTGCGCAGCGCCACCTTTTCACCGGATGCGGTTGTCAGCGTAAGGTTGAGAATTTCGTCTAAGGAGCGCTTCTCGGCATCTTTGAGCTGTACCAGAATGCGATAGGAATTGCCCCCCGCTCGGTACTCGCCGGCTTTGGAACCGGCCACCGCGGTTTGCAGGAGTTGGGTGACGTCGCGAACGCTCAGGCCAAGATCGGAGACCTTGTCACGGTTCACGCGGATTTCCTGCTGGGGTATGCCGGCTTCGAGACTGGTCTGAACGTCGGTGATGCCTGCTACATCCACAATCGATTTCGCAACGCTTGCGGCCAGAGCGTCAAGCGTGGCAAGCTCGTATCCGCGGACTTCGATGGTCAGCCCCTCGTCACCGCCCAGGAGTCGTTCCAGTAAAAACTGCCCCTGGGGGGCCCGCACACGGATCTCCATACCGGGGACGCTGTGGTCCAAGCGGCGCCGCAGATTTTTGGCGATTTCTACATTGGAGCGTTTGCGTTGGGCGGCCGGCAACAGAGACATGCGTATTTCACCCTCTGAGCCCGCGTCAGCCCTCCAGCCGGAAGCACCGACACTGACTACCGACGCCACAGTCTCTGGCACGGCCGGTTGAACGATCTGCTCCATTATGCGTGTTTGCCGATCGACCAGCTCGAGTCGAGTACCGATTTCCATCTTGCCGTTAATGCGGACCTCGCCCTCATCACTGGGGGGCAGAAATTCACTGCCGATATGGGGCAAGAGTAGTAGACTTGCGCCGAGTATGGCAGCAGCAGCAACGACGGTGACAAAACGATGGCCCAAGACCCAACCCAACAAATCCAGATAAGCGTCTTCGAGAGCTGAAAAAACTTTATTGGCAGCGGCCGTCCAGCGGTTCACTCGAATCGCCGGTGCCTTGATGCGCTGTCGGCTTGAAGCCAGGAGCCGGGACGCCAGCATGGGCACCAGACTCAGCGCCACCGTGAGCGAACAGATCAGCGCAAAAATGATCACGTACGCCATTTCCTTAAAGAGGATGCCCGAGACGCCACGCACAAAAATCAACGGCAAAAAAATTACCAGCGTAGTTATGGTGCTGGCGATGATTGCCGGTCCGACCTCCTTGGCACCTTCCACCGATGCTTCCTCCGGAGTCTCGTCATTTTCGGTGCGCCGGCGGTAGATGTTTTCGAGCACGACAATGGAACTGTCGACCATCATGCCCACTCCCAGAGCTAGCCCGCCTAGTGTCATCAGATTGAGCGTGAATCCCCCGAAAAATATTAACGCAAACGTAGTCACGATTGAGATCGGAATCGACAGGGAAATCACCAGCGTGCTTCGGATATTGCGCAAGAAAAACAGCAAAATCACGATTGCCAGCCCGCCCCCGTAAAGCACCGAGCGAGCAACGTTGGCAATTGACCGCTCGATAAAGTTCCCCTGGTTGATGACCGGGACAATTTCGATTTGTGGAAAGATCTGGTTGACCGCTTCAATTTCAGCCAGGATGCGCCTGGACACTTCGACGGTATTGGCATTGGCTTGTTTGCGAATAGCTACGCGCAGTCCGCGCGCACCGTTGACACGAACGATGCGCGTCAGTTTCTCATAGGTGTCTTTGACCTCGGCGATTTGACCCAGCGTTATGGCGGCCCCGTCGCGATGGACGATGACCGTGTCTCTAATCTGATCGAGGTTGATAAACTCAGCCGGGGCGCGCAACATGACCTCATAGCGTCCCTGTTCGATCTTGCCTGCTGGAAGATCGAGGTTCGCGTCGCGAATCGCATCAAGCACCCGGTCCAGAGGCAGGCCTGCAGCTTTGATCCGGTCCGGATCCAATTCGATCCGAACCTCGCGGTTGAAGCCGCCCCAAGCGTCAACCTGCGCGACACCGGAAATACGGGCAAAACGGTAACGGATCTGGACTTCAATCAGTTCGGTGAGTTCTACGGGATCGAGGTTGCTGGAAATTCCCAACAGTACGACCGGAAAACTGGCGATGTCGAATTTACGGATGCGGGGCCTGACGATATCGTCCGGTAGCTCGTTGATCTCGTCTTCGAGTTTTCCCTGAACGTCAATCGCTGCAGTGTCGATTTCCGTACCCCACACGAAACTGACCTGGACTCTGCTTCGGCCCTCTGAGGATGTCGATCTGATTTCCTCCACGCCGGGAACGGTGGCAACGATCTCTTCAATAATCTGAGTCACCAGCCGTTCCATAACTTCAGGGCTGGCACCCTCGTAATCGGTGCGGATGCTCAGCGTCGGCAGTTCGATGTTGGGCAGCATATCGATCTGCAGCCTGCTCAGAGAGACGGCTCCCAGGATGATAAAGATCAGGGTCACCATTGTTGTAAAAACCGGCCGCTTGACGCTGAAGCTCGGCAGATTCATGGTGTGCTCACTTTTTTGCGGCCGGAACCGGTTTTGTTCTGCTCGGCAGGGATCGTGATTGGGGAGCCTTCGTCTACCAGTTGCTGTCCCAAGGTCACAACCCGGCCGGACAATCCCTGGCCTTCGACCTGAACCCGGCCGCTTTCGCGGATACCCACTTTTACTTCACGCCAGGTCACCGATCGACCATCTTCACTGATGATGAAAATACCGCTTCTGTCATCACGTATGGTCAACGCTTGCTCCGGGACAATGGTGGCCTCCTTCACCTGGGTTAATACCACTGTGGCTCTGATGAACATGCCGGGTTTGAGCCTATGCTGTGGATTTTCGATGGTCATTTCGACCCGCGCCTGCCGTGTGGACTTGCGAAAGACGGGGGCAATGCGATCAATGCGACCCGTATATTTTTCGCCCGGATAGGCGTCTGTCGTTAATGAAACAAGCTGTCCGGGCTTCAGACGTGCGTAGTCTCTTTCGGTCACGAAAACTACCCCAACGATCGGATGTAATTCAACAATCAAGAGCAGTGGCTCATTGGCGGCTACGGTCTGGCCTTCGTCCACATAGCGTTCTGCGACAACACGGTGATCGTCGCCACCGGACCATCCCGCTGTTACCTTGGTGTAGCCGAGCCGAATATTTACGGTTTCCAGCGATGATTCGGCCTTTGTGACCTGAGCCGCTGCGACTTTAAGTTGAGCCTGCTTTTCCAGTTGCTCCTGCCTCGCAACGTCGAATTCAGAATCAGATGTGACCTTGCGCTTTAAAAGTGACTCGCTGCGTTTAAACTCGCGATTGGCAATTTCCAGGGCGCTTTTGGCCTCGGACAGTTTGGCTCTGGCTACTTCCAGATCAGCCTTGGCCTGGGCGACAGCCTGGACATATTCATCGTTGTCCAGTTCGGCCACTACCTGACCGCGCTTTATCGTATCGGCGATATTAACGATCACACGCTCCACGCGACCGCTGACTTTCGGCGCAACCACAAACTCGGCCAGGGCTTCCAGTTCCCCGCTAAATGTCCGTCGCAACGCGATCGGCCCGTGCTGAATCTGAGCCACTTCTACCGGCACCGGACGTAAAGTCTTACCGCTTTTACTCAAGATAGTCCGGTCCTGGAACTGACCGAAAATCACCCAGCCTATTCCCACTGCCGCTCCAATTAGCAGAACCGTCAGAACAAAAATTTTGGGTCCGCCCGATTTCATGGTAAAATAGCCTTTCCGTTGTCATAAAAATGGGTACTTCTCAAAAATATGTAATGTTTGACCTGATACAGGGAACATTGCAACTTTAGGGCAGATATTGCAACGAAAAAAATGGTCGATGAAAGTATCCATATGGCGATCAGTTCGTGCCGTTTTTCCCTGTCTAAAATAACCATTCCTCTAGATATTTTCAAAATTCAAAGAATCTTAGGGTAAAGGTCATTTCCAAGGTCATTTTTTTTGGAAATAATAAACCTTGACAAAACCATCCTGGACAGGGATTTTCAAGACATTTATCAAAAGGTCTACGACACCTACCTGGAGGGCATGAAAACGATTATCCAACACGGTATTGCCGCCGGTGAATTCCGCGACCTGGACCCGGATGAAGCCGCCTACGGACTTATGGCTCTGATAGAAGGGATGGTGATGTATCGTAATATCGGTTTTCGTCCCCTGTCCCCCCAAAACTATAGAACCGTGTGCAAAGATTTCGCCCGACGGTATCTGAACAATAGATAGTTACTCAAAAAATGGAGGAAACCATGTCCAAACCATCCGTTATTATCATTGGTGCCGGGCTGGGGGGCTTATCCACCGGGATCTATGCTCAAATGAACGGCTATCAATGCCAAATATTCGAACATGCCCGGCATCCCGGCGGGGTGGCGGCTGAATGGAAACGGCAAGGCTACACCATCGACGGCGGCATTCACTTTTATATGGGCTACCGGCCGGGACGACCCGACCATGATCTCTATCGTGAACTTGGCATCTATCAAGAGGACCAATACCTTGAGATGACAAACTACGGCCGCTTTCTGGACCCTGCCGATGGGCGCTCTCTGGATATCACTCAGGACCTGGATCAACTCGCCGCAACCCTGAAGGATATCTCCCCTAAGGATGCCGCTTTTATCAACAAAGTCCTCACGGGGGCTAAGGCCTTCAGGCATTCAAATATGACCGGATCCATGCAAAAGCCACCGGATATGAACAGGTGGTGGGACACACTCAAAATGATGATCAAAATGAAAGGGACCCTCCGATACTATTCAGGGTGGTATATGCAGTCGCTCGACAAGGCCACTAAAGCGCTCCATGATCCCTGGTTGGCCCATGTCTTTAAGCACCTCTTTCTGCCTGAAGTGCCGGTGGTCTTTATCATGATTATTCTTGGTGCACTGTCAGGCGGCAACATGGCTGTTCGCAAAGACGGCTCCGGAGGGTTTGCCCGGGCCTTGGAAAAACGCTACCTGGATTTGGGTGGTGAGGTTGCCTATAAATCAACTGTGGAAAAAATTCTGGTTGAAAACGATCACGCCGTGGGTGTGCGTCTGTCAAACGGCGAAGAATATCGGGCCGATCACATCGTATCGGCTGCTGATGGATTTTCGACGCTTTATGGCTTGCTGGACGGCAAGTACTTAACTGCGGAACTTAGCAAGCTGCACGATGAATGGCCGCTTTGGAAGCCCGTCGTCCTGATTAATTACGGCGTGGCCCGTGATTTTTCTGATGAGCCCTCCATTACGATGCTTAAGCCCACATCGAACATAGGGGCCGGTTATCTTGCCAGTAATTGCTGGATCATTCGTATTTTCAACTATTGTCAGAGCTGTGCACCCGCGGGACGAACCCTCGTGCAGGTCATGATCGAATCCGAATGGCAACCCTGGAAAGATACCAGGGAGGATAAGGACGCCTACAACGCAGAGAAAGAAATGACAGCTAAGCAGGTATTGGAACGGCTGAATGATGTGTGGCCCGGAATCAAAGATCAGGTTGAAATGACAAACGTGGCCACGCCCCATACCTGGTGGCGCTTTACCCGGAATCGTCAGGGTGCTTTTGAAGGTTTTGCTATTATCGATAAAATATTTACCACAAGCGTAAAACGAATTCTTCCGGGCCTGGACAATTTCTTTATGGCCGGCCAATGGGTGGTGCCGGGTGGCGGGGTTATACCGACCCTGGTATCAGGAAAACATGCCGCCATGCTCCTGTGCCGCCGGGACGGCAAAGTGTTTAACACCACCTTTAAAGAGAAGTAGTCTTTTCGAATTTATTTGGGACTGTGAATGGTTTCGAAATAGATGATTTTGGGTAGCCGATTCCATGTACTTCGCTTTCTTTGAACTAGAGCCTATTATCAAAGGGCAATTGGCATTCTTATTTTCCCAGCCCGAATCAGCTTAGACAAAATAATATCAATTTTGATATCAATAATGATTTATGCTATATTCATCTGTCTGTAGATGAAAAGAAACATGGGCGATTTCTGCGGGGAAAACCGCCCATGTATAAAGGTAAACGACGGGAGTTCGTTTACGCGATGGTATATAACACTTGGCTTTATATTATGTCAATATTGATATAGTTAATTTTCGATAGTTTTTGCATAAAAATTATAATAAGGCATTACAAAAACTTATAATGACGAAAACGAACACATTTGTTGGAGATTAAATGGTGAAAAAAAGCACAGCGTTTGCGATCCGATCGAAGATTTGGATAGAAGACATGGAAGGGAATGTCGTGTTTGGGCTTGGCCGTTATCGGATATTGGACATGGTTCGTCGTTCGGGTTCGATGCATGCGGCTGCCAGACAGTTGCGGATGAGTTACCGAGCGGTTTGGATGCGCATACGGACATCCGAAGAACGAATCGGTAAGCCGTTGGTTGTGCGGGAAGGTAAAGGTTCAAAGTTAACGCCGTTTGCGCACAATCTCATTAAACAGTTTAAAAGATTGCACACGATAGTCGAGGCAGAATCAGATGAGGTCTATAATAGCCTGATGTCGGCTCATTTATCTTAGGAAGTTTCCACATCGAAATCTGAAAAGGATAAACTCACATGTGAATGCTAATTTATGCTTTTTCGAGGGTAATTTTTCTAAGATGTGCAGATGTAGGGTACAAATTATGGTACATTTAATTTGGCAATCCTAAAAATCTTTTCATGTGATGGCAGAACCATTGCCTTAGGAAAGAAATGCCACCAGCCGTTTGGATGCCTTGCGAAGATGGGTAGTAAGTTGTTTGGTGGCAGCATCGATATTTCGTTTTTGACAGGCGTTGAATATGGCCAGATGTTCCTTTTGGGAAATATCCTGCGCGGATAGCCGGTCGAGATAAATGATCAGGTAGCGTGTGACGTTGTTGTGAAGCGTTTCAATTGTATTCAACAATCGGGGCATTTGGGATGCCTGGTACAGTGTGGCATGAAACTCCCAGTTCAGCTCACTCCATTGGGTACGGTCCTCTTCTTTTTCAAAAATCTCCAAAACACTTTTGGCCCGAATAAAATCCGCAGGACGCAAATTAGGAATCGCTCTTTCCAGCGCCTTGGTCTCCAGCGCAATACGCATGGTGAAGATTTCATCGACCTCTTTGGCGGAAAGCTCGGTTACCACCGCACCACGATTCGGCATGAAACTGACCAACCCTTCTGCTTTGAGTTGTACCAATGCTTCACGTAATGGAATTTTGCTGACTCCTAATTCCTGAGCTATGTGGTCTTGACGAAGGGGTTGGTTAGCTTTATACCGCCCTTGCAAAATTGCGTTGCGCAAAGCATTTGCGATAAGGTCGGGTGTATTCGCAGGATCTTTCTGAAATAATGATGCTTTTTTATTCATTGGCAAATAGTATAATCGAATACTCTATGAGTTAAAAGATGTGTTGTATTTTGCTTTTAGCTTGTTAACGGTCATTTCGGACATTAGCCGTTTCGATAAATATAGCTATACGCGTTAATTGCCGGTACACCGCCAAGATGGGCGTAGAGGACCTTCGACCCATCTGGGAAATAATCCTTTCGGACTAGATCAATTAGACCCTGCATGGATTTTCCTTCATAGACCGGATCTGTCATCATGCCTTCCATGCGAGCACAAAGCCGAATAGCTTCATTTGTTGCTTCTGACGGAATTCCATAAGCCGGATAGGCGTAGTCCTCCACCAAAACAACATCATCGGCTGTAATTTCCCGTCCGAGTTCAACCAATTCAGCTGTTTGCTGCGCTATTGAATGTACTTGCGTCTTGGTTTGTTCGGGTGTGGCAGATGCGTCGATACCAATAACATTTCGAGCTCGGCCATCCTTGGCAAATCCGACCAGCATCCCGGCATGTGTGGACCCTGTTACGGTACAGACAATAATGAAGTCGAATTTGAATCCAAGATCACCCTCCTGCTGGCGAACTTCTTCGGCAAAGCCAACATAGCCAAGTCCGCCATATTTGTGCACAGAAGCACCGGCCGGTATGGCATATGGTTTCCCGCCTTTTGCTTTCACCTCTTCCAAAGCACGCTCCCAGCTTTCGCGGATGCCAATATCGAATCCTTCCTCGACGAAGTTAATCTCTGCTCCCATCACGCGGCTCATCAGGATGTTCCCAACCCGGTCGTAGACAGCATCCTGGAATGGAACCCAGCTTTCTTGGACGAGGCAGCACTTCATGCCTATTTTAGCGGCGACGGCCGCAACCTGGCGAGTATGATTTGACTGTACGCCACCGATCGATACCAACGTGTCTGCATTCGAGTCTATGGCATCGGGCACGATATATTCGAGTTTTCGAATCTTGTTGCCGCCAAACGCGAGCCCTGAGTTGCAATCCTCCCGTTTGGCATAGAGCTCGATATTGCCACCGAGACTCTCCGACAGACGATTTAGTTTCTCAATCGGTGTTGGACCGAACATAAGTGGATAGCGTTCAAATTTTTTCAGCATTGTAAACCTCCATCACTTATTTATAGTTAAGGTTTAAAAGGCACGCGAAAGGATTCACCATAGCCAATTCTGCAATATAATTTTCATTTTTGCTATTGGCGACATAGACTATCTTCCTATGAGTAGCGTTAACCTTTATGTTTAAACATATTAATAACGGTATAATTGTATACGATTATTAAAATAATATAATTGTATACGATAGGTCAAGTGTTTTTTCTGCCAATGAAAAATAATTGATTTGAATACAATATCAACCCTCTGTAAACCTTTCTGAATTCATTTGCGTCATATTTGTCAAACAACCCTGATTATAGTGCCATTAATCTTATTAACGAGGAGGAAAGCCATGAAAAAAATGATTCTAATAATATGCGTCATAATGATCGGTTCAATTCTGTTATTAACAAGCAATTCATTTGCAGCACGAGAAAAGCGTGGCCATCATCATGATCGAGCAGGTCATTATCAAAAGTGGAATAAACCAGTACATTACAAACATGGCTGGGCCTGGGGGCATCATCCCAAACTGCACCATTATAGCCCGGTAAACAGTTTCAGATACAAACACCACCGTTGGTATCGCCGCCCGGTTTACCGGCATGGTCATCCCAGAAGCCGGCCCAGTCACACGGTGGTGCAAGAGGTTAACAACTATTATGGCAGCAACGAGAGTTATGCTGAGCCTGAAGACGAGTTCAACGCTTCGGCCTCGATATCGGATACTGGGTTCTCATTCTCCGTC
>Ga0316187_10004777_pt1 | contig 11727 bp, 6 predicted proteins | sample CroRivburrow1_MG_FD_204927 | JGI IMG/M metagenome (GOLD analysis project Ga0316187, IMG submission 204927) | Coastal sediment microbial communities from Maine, United States - Cross River worm burrow 1 | ecosystem: Environmental > Aquatic > Marine > Coastal > Sediment | place: USA: Maine...
GTCCTCGTCCACCAGGCCCGGGTTGGCAAAGAAGCCCAGGGTGTCCTCGAACGGGGTCAGCGTCAGACCCAGGGCCTCCCAGATCCGCGGCGAGGTCAGCATGACCGGCAGGTTTTCCACCACCTTCATCTGGGTGTAGACCACGGTGCCGGTTTCGCCGGAGAAGGTCAGGAAGGCGTCGTCGTTGAACTGACCGCCCGAGACCGGCCCCATCTGGTGCCCGGCCGGCCCGAAGTTGGTCGGGTAGTCGACGTCCAGGCCCAGGCGCACTTTGTTGGCCTCGGTGCTGTCGCCGCAGGCGCCGCCCACATTCGGAATGTCACAGTCATCGTCCGTGTGACAGGCGACACTGGTGTCGTTGACACACAGGCGCGTGCCCTCGGTATCGGCATAGATATACAGGTGGTTCCATACCGCATTCTGGTAGTTATCGATCGGGACCTGGAAGGTATTGCCGATGGTCCCGTAGTTGCCATCGCCCTGAACCACATCCGTCGCTGCGCCGGCCGGGTCGCTGCCGAGAATCAGCTTGTTGTCGCCATCCTCGGCGGCAGCATCGGCGCGGGTGTTCCAGGCCAGCAGGCTGTGAGATTCCACGTCGCTGATCAGGGTGCTGCTGTTCAGGTAGCCGGGCAGGCCCGGGATAGTGGTGCCCGGAACCTGTGGCTTGCCCTGGCCGTCGTTGCGCGACTGGGCATCGTGCCAGTACTTGACGACGTATTTCTGGAAGCCATTGGGTCCATCCAGTTCCGGAGAACGCACCACGGTTTCGCGGTTGAGTACGTCGAGGTTGCGGCCCAGGTTCGGGTCACCCTCCAGCAGGTGCGGCCAGTCGGTGCCGTTGTCGCGCTTGGCTATCTGCGCCACGATGGAGTTGTACGCCGGCAGCACACAGCAGTAGGCAAACTCGAAGCCGGTGCAGTGCATGCCGAGTTCATAGTTCATCATGAACTTGAAGTCCGGCTGATCGGGCAGCACGCGGACATTGACTGTGGCGACGTCGGTCAGTTCGCCGTTGATGTCCTCGCCCTGGTAGGTGAACTGATCGTCACCCTGGAAATCGTTGCTCGGTGTGTAGCTGAACGAGCCGTCCGAATTGAGGGTGAGGTTGCCGTTACTCGGGCCGCCCACCTCATGGGCAGCAACCAGCGGGTCACCGTTGACATCGAAGTCGTTGTACAGCACGCCCGACAGACGGGTCGCGACCACGCTCAGGGTTCGGTTACGCGGCGTGGTGTAGGAGTCGCCGCGGGCTGTCAGCCCCGCTACCGCAGGGCCGTTGACCGTAACGGTGACGGTTGCTTCGTTGGAGGTCAGCGGCGGTAGGCCGTTGTCGTCGACCGTATAGGTGAAGGTCACATTGGGCGGACTGGTGAAATCCTGGGCCGGTGTGAAGGTGACGGTGCCGTCGCCGTTGTTCACCACACTGCCTTCGTTGGCCGGGGGCGGTGTGACAATCACGACAGAAGCTGGATCGATAAGACCACCAGGTTGTGCGTCGGGGTCATTATCCACATCGTTGGCTACCACATTAATGATGACCGGTGTATTGACCTCGGTGCTAGCCGGATCGTTGTTGGCAATCGGGGGGTTGTTCACCACGTCGCAGCCCGGCGGGTTGCCGGTCACGGCAAACGGTTGGTCCGCTGTCGACAGTCCACCCTGCACCACGTAGACGTTGCACGCCGGCGTCGGGACTACAATCGTATACCTGTTGTTGTTGCCGATATCACCACTAGAGCCGATCTGCACCTGGGTGTCTGCGTCGAACAGCAGGACATCGGGGGCCTGTTCGGCGGTGCCCTTGACGGTGAGTGTTCCGCCCTGTTGGGTTTTCCAGCTGGCCGAGCTGACAGTAAGCCCCTGCGGGTGAGCGGCCCAGGCGCTTCCACTGGTGGTCAGGATGAACGTCATAACGCCCAGTAGGGCTGTGATACGTTTCAGCAGCCCGGCGCCGGTGGCGGGGCAAAACGATCTCCAGTGTGCGGCATTATTCATCGACTCTCTCCTCGGTGCTTAAATGCTCGAGCGGTTGTTCAGGGCTCAAGTCACGTTTTAATTTTTTTCCGCCGTGTAACTCAACTGCCAGTTACCGACCACCATTTAGGTTTCTGTCAGTGGAACAAGCTTGTTACCACCAATATTAGCCAGATGTAGCAAGATCAAGACCACCTTGCAATATACTGCAACTGACTGAAAACATTGATAACAGCATTTCATGAAATAGCGATATCATGTCAACCATGTCATGACCGCTTGTCATGACAGTCAGATGATGTTGCCATCGATTTTAGAGGTTCAACAGAGGTTCAACAGAGGTTCAATCTGTATTTCTTCAATTTGCGGTACAGGGTACGCTCGCAGATACCGAGAGCAGCGGCAACTCTGCGCCGGTTGCCTTCATACTCAATGAGCAATCGGGAGATATGACCCGACTCTATTTCTCCCAGCGTACTTTCTCCCGCTGACAGGCTGCTGCAATAGCCTTCCCCGGAGATCGGTATCCCCGCAGGAACTCCCCTATGCTGCCGAGTGGACTCCATACGCCGGATAGCGGTGGCGACCTCCTGTGCTGCTACGGTTCCACGCCCGCATTGGGCAGCAGCACCCGTGATGATATTACGCAACTCGCGGACATTGCCCGGAAAATTATACCGCTGCAGCACACCGATTGCCTCGGCGTTAAACTGATAACGGGTTCCAGTCTGCTCCTCGATACGATCGAGCAACGCCTCGGTCAGACAGGGAATATCTGCAAGACGGTCGCGCAATGGGGGAACCCGTATGTGCAGACAGGCAATTCGATAGTACAGGTCTTCCCGAAACTTCCTTGCCCTGATATCCGCACCCAGCTCACGGTTGGTCGCGCAGATGATGCGGGCGTTCATGTGGATAGTCTTGTGGCCACCGAGGCGACGAAACTCACCGGTCTCCAGCACCCGCAACAGCTTGGCCTGCAGATGCAGGGGGATCTCTCCGATCTCATCGAGAAATACCGTACCTCCATCGACGACCTCTAGCAGACCCTTTTTCTCGCCCACACTGCCGGTAAATGCACCGCGTTCATAACCATACACTTCCGCCTCGAATAAGCCTTCCGTCAACACCGTACAGTCAAGCGTCAGGAAGGGCTTTGCTCCTCGACTGGAATGCTCGTGAATAAAGTTCGCCGCAAGGTCTTTTCCAGTACCGGTTTCACCTTGCAGCAGTACCGGCGCATGGCTGGCTGCTGCCAGTTTCAATTGTTCGATCAGGCTTTTGAATTCCGCTGACTCACCGACCATCCGAAGCTGGCTGGTTTTGCGCACATCCGGCTCGCCAAGCTCCTGAATTGCCTCCCCCATGTACATCTCACCATTCTCGCCCTGTACCGAATAGGCGCTGATACGGACACGATGCGCTTTTCCCTGTCCGTCATAGTGAATATGCATACAGGAAGAATTTTCACCCTGACTGTAGATGCTCTGATGCGGACAGTCCTCGCCATTTTCAAAGCACGGTCTGCTGTTGTGATGACTGACCTGGTAACACATCTGACCGACCATCTGCTCGCGTGGCAAGCCATAAGCCTGTTCATACGCATGATTCACGGCAACAATTCTGAAGTCTTGATCGATGAGCACAAAAGGCCGTTCGTGTGTATCGATCATGGATTGAAGGTTTACGTGGCTTACTCTGGTATCCATCTATCCTCCCCGGCCGGCAGGCTGGTTATCGATCAGTGGTCATGACATTTATGTCACACACCTGACAGTTTGGTATATCTAACTATAGACGTTCCTTGACTTCAATGATCCTGCTAAATAACCAATCCTTTGTTATTTAATAAAATAAAAAAATGTGCCTGGCATGGTACGGCTGTTGCTACGCCAAACGCAAAACTGAAACCGTGCGTCTGAGGAGACCTGGATCAATGAAAATGTATGACATTCGTCTGTTGGTACTGCTTATCTTACTGGTTCTGCCGGGAATTTCCGCTGCAAACGCCGTTGTGCCGCCCGAGATCCAGTTACCCGGCACCCAGCCCAACGAAGTCAGCAATTTCGAATCACCAGACAAGTGCGACAACTGCCATGCCGGTTACAACAATGCAGACACGGCGGCAGCAGGGGAAGGTGAGCCACAGGATGAACCTGCCACAGGCTGGCGCGGCGCCGCCATGGGCAATGCCGGCCGCGACCCGGTCTTCTGGGCAACCATGGCTATTGCCGAGCAGGACTTTGATGGTGCCGGTGACCTGTGCATCCGCTGCCACAGCACCGGCGGCTGGTATGGTGGACGCTCCACCCCGACCGATGCTTCCGGCCTGGCAGCCGCTGACTCAGACGGCGTCGATTGCGATACCTGTCACTCGATGACCAACCCCGACAATTCCGAGCACATTGGCGTCATGAATTCGCCGTTTATTGCCAACTGCACGGATGATCCGGTAGATACCAGCGGCGCCACTGCATCCTGCCAGTCTGCAACCGAAGGTTATTACGGCAGCGGCATGACATCCATGTGGGCCGGTTCCGACAAACTGGGGCCGTACAGTGATACGGACGCACGCCACCAGTTCATGCAATCGAAGTTCCACCGTGACGTGGATTTCTGTGGATCCTGCCACGATGTATCCAATTCGGCGGTTGGCGATCTGGCGCCCGGCAACGGTGCCCAACCCGGCGCACCCCACGTGGTTTCCAGCCAGGATTTCCATGGCGGCGCGCCAAACCTGGGTGGCCCCATCGAAGAAAAGGCAGGATTCAACAATCCACCGTATGCCTATGGTATCGTCGAGCGCACCTTCAGTGAATACAAGTCCAGCGCCTTCCCGACAACCCGTGTTTCCGCGTTCGATACCCTTCCAGCCGATCTGAAAAAACCGGGCGGTTCTATCGAGGTCACCTACCAGGCTGCACAGGCCGCCGGTCAGGGGGGCGATTACGCCGATGGAACGCCGCGTTTCTTCAGTTGCCAATCGTGTCATATGCGCCCGACGACCAGCGCGGGTGCGAACAAGCGTGGAGTACAGATACGCACTGACCTGCCACAACATGACCACACCGGCGGCAACTACTGGCTGGCCGATATGATTAAATACCAGGACTCCAAGGGTCAACTACGCCTTGGCGGTGACCTGTCATCCACCCAGATAACAGCCATCGGCCTCGGCCAGCAGCGTGCCGTGGAACACCTGACCCAGGCAGCCGCCCTGGAAGTCAGTGTCGACACCCTGAAAGTCATTAACCTGACCGGTCACAAGCTGATCAGCGGTTACCCGGAAGGCCGCCGCATGTGGCTGAACATCAAGTGGTACGACACCAGTAACACTCTCCTTCGTGAAGACGGTGGCTATGGTCCACTGTTCGACGGAACCGGTGACCCGGTTATGGTTGCAAATCCGGCCGGTGGACCGGACGTGCAAGTGGAATCCATTCTGGATCTGAATGACAGCAACAGCCGCATCTATGAAGCGCACTATGCGATGACCAAGGAGTGGGCCGACACCCTTCTTGCGACGGGCAAACCCGCAGGCCTTGTCTTGAGCTTTGATCGCAACACCGGCGCTGCGGATTTCACTCTGGGGGAGCTGGCTGCACAAACCGCTGGCGGCTACCACGAGACATTCCATTTCGCACTGAACAACCATGTCGTCAAGGACAACCGCATCCCGCCCTATGGGATGAGCTACGATATCGCCAAAAAACGCAATGCCCTGCCCGTCCCGGCCAATCAGTATGGTGGTGGTACAACAGGCAGTACCTACGACTACTGGGATGAAATCAATCTCGGCACACTGAAACCGGCCGGTGCTGTATCAGCGGAAATCACGCTGTACTACCAGGGTACCAGCTGGGAATACATCCAGTTCCTCAACAATGCCAACAACCAGCAGAATGCCTTCCTGGGTCAGGAAGGGGTAAACATGCTGGAAGCCTGGATCAACGCCGAAGTGCCGGTTGCCATTGAAGTTGCCGGTGACCGCAAGATGGTCCCGCCAGTGGTAATGACGACTGCGAGCTGGGGCACTCCACCGACCGGCAATGTGCCTCCGGTTGCTGTCGATGACAGCTACAGTACACAGCAGGATACAACATTGACCATGGCTGCACCGGGCGTACTGGCCAATGACAGCGACCAGAATGGCGACGCACTTACCGCAACACTTGTGAGTAGCGTTAGCAATGGTGCGCTGACGCTGAATGCAGACGGCTCCTTCACCTATATACCGAATACCGGGTTCACGGGTACTGACAATTTCACTTACCAGGCAAAGGACGACACTGCTCTGTCTAACCTGGCAACGGTGCTCATCACAGTCACTGCAACCGGCGGTGGCAACACGGCTGGTGTCGACAACATGGAAACCGGCCTCATAACCGGCAAGGGAAAGAACCAGACCTTCACAGCAACAACGGTCTTTACCCAGGGTGATACTGTAGTCATCCGTTCTCTCGTTCTTGACAGTGCCGGCAGCCCGGTGTCGGATGCCACGGTGACGACCAGCATCACCGGGCCTGAAAGCACCAGCGTCACCAGTGAACCCAGCGATGCATCCGGTATCGCCGAAGCGACCTGGAAGACCAGCAGCCCCAAGAAAGGCAACGGCGGGACAGCAACAGGCAGCTATACCGCGACGACTTCAGATGTAACTGCAAATGGATTTACCTGGGATGAAATAACAACCGCTGTCAATTTCACCCTGCAGTAATGGGCCTGCAGGCCTGTTGCGGGGCCGGAAACATCCATGATGAATCCGGTCCCTATTTTACAAGGGTGCATCCGTCGTGTCGGTGCTGAACCTCCCGGATCTGGCCGGGCGCCAGCACAATATCGACAACTACAGGGGATAGTTGGTATTGGTCAATTTCTGGTCAAGCTGCTGCTTGCTCGACTCGATCCCGACCCAGATCTTTGGCCAGATAGAGGCCCTGGTCAGCACGCTGCATCAGGGTATTCGGCATATCGCTCATACGGAACTGCGCAACACCAATAGAAATTGTAATTTTACCGTAAGTTGACTCGTTCTCCTTATCAACCAGCTTGCCACTGGAAACCGCCAATCTGATTTGCTCGGCGACAGAGCAACCACCAACAAGATCGGTTCCTGGCAATATGATGGCAAATTCCTCGCCTCCATAACGGGCTGCTGTATCCCTTCCCTTCAGGCAGCGTTTAAGTGTTGACGCAACGAACCGGAGGACTTTATCTCCAACGAGATGACCGTAGGTATCATTAAATTGCTTGAAGTGGTCAATGTCTGCCAGCAATACACAAAAACTCGACTTCTGCTCGCGTGTTGAATGAACAGTTTTCTCCAGGACCGTCTCAAATGCCTTCCGGTTTGGAATCCCCGTCAAACAATCGGTAAGCGATTCCTCCTTGATCTGAAAGAGTTCTTTTCGCAGTGATTCAACTTCAGTTAAAAGAGTATCTACCTGTAACTCCAATTGGCGCTGGGCTTTTTCTGCTGCGCGCGTATCGTTTATGACCTTTTTAACTTCTGTCTCCATCAACTCGGACGGCATCGACGTATCCAGTATATCGGCAAACCGGCCAAGTGTTGTCGCGTAGCTGGACAGGTTTCCTCCCGATCTCTCGAACTCGCCTTGAACATTCAAAATGACGCGTCGCAATTCCTGGCGCATCATTTCCAGCGCCTTTTCATCCTGTACGAAGAATTTACGGTAGAGTGCCCACAGGTTCTTCTGCGACTCATGTTCCGGCTGTGTGACAAGCTCGTCTAATGCCTTAATCAGCGTTTCATTATTACCGGACACATAGTCGTACCCGATCCGGAAGTTCATAGGTGAAGGTGGGATTTTGTGACCGGCCAGGAGCGAAACCGCGAGACGGAGAATTGACGACGCTTCCCCAAAGTCTTCTGGATATGGATTTTCCTTCATCATTGGTTCCTTCCTTGTGGCGCCCTCACGCCGTGCTTACTTTAACCATCTCGCGTATAGAGCTAACGCTGCCTCTTTATCGGCCCCGACACCCTTAAGTTAAGTGATGCTTATTGAGTAAGCCGTATCCCGGACTCGGGCTCGTATCGAAGTAACCACAGAAAATGCCGGGGAAATAACACTGGTCGCAAAAATTAACCGCGTAGCGCTTTTTAATATACCTATCGTTTCAACGCTTAACAATTTTGTGGTCAACGCCTGTTGGGTTTGCCGTCTGGTTGAGTAACGCCTCTATTTTCTGCTCCGTCTGCATTCGTACAAAGAAGCGGTAGCTGCGGTTGGTGACATGGTCAATGAGTAGCCAGCAGGGATCCCGAACTTTGTCGGCGCTCCAGGTGTTGAGGACATGGAACCGTCCATCGGTCGAGCGGTAGCATCGCTCACCGGGTCTGCGTTTGCACAACGCCTGGATTCGCCCATCGCTTGAACGATAGCAGGACTCACCGCTTTTCCTGGTGCAGGTCGAGTATGTATGTAGTATCTGCCGAACCATGGCGCTTGCTATCTCTTCCAGAGTACGCAAGCATTCTAGTGCGCAATTCAGGAAGGGATAATGTCACCGCGCGCCAATCTGTTATCTGGTTGTGCCAATCACACAAGTTTGTATGGCAACCACTCATTTATACTACGTATTTTATTGAAATCGGCGCGCCCGGAGAGATTGATTCCCAGCTAAAGCTCGTCACCCCTGCGGGGCACCGATGGCGTCTGTCGTCGCGCTTTGCGCTCCTCGGTTCGAACTCCCGACCGCCTGCTTCGTAGCGTTACCACCCAACCACGCCTACCTGATGATTTAATTATATATTTTCGACTTTTTTGTCCAGTGATTTTCGCTTGTATGGCCCCTTATACTGGACAGCTGAAACTGTCGTTTTTCCAGGTGTGTCTCTCACAAGTTATTCCAACTTAGAATCACGTCGTGATCAGGAATTCGCCCGCGACAGATAGTATGACTATGGGTCATTTCACGAACAGATTATTAGTAAAATTATTTGATAACAACATCATACGGTTCGTTCGAATATTTGCACCATACGGGCACGAAGTATCGGAAAGAACAACCTGTTCAGCCCGTATTCAGCAAGCCTCGCCTATCCTGACTTTGAAGTATGAGCACTCTGCTCTCCCTTGATACACAACCTTCGCAACAGGAGATAGACGATGAAATACGTAATGACTGTAGTGATATCCGGAATTTCGTTGCTGACTTTTTCCGGGGCCGCCGTCTCGGGGCATGGATTCATAGGCAAGGCCAGAGTCATCGAGGCCCGGCCACTGTATGAAACCGTTGAGATAGCACATCCTGTCACCGAGTGCTGGACGGAAAGGGTCACCCGTAACGACCACAGGCATGGGGCCTATATTGCACCGATTGCCGGTGGTATTGTCGGCGGAGTGCTCGGCAACGAGTTGGGCAGGGGACGCGGGAAAACAGCACTGACCGTGGCCGGCACACTGCTCGGCGCTTCAATCGGACACAATTATAGTACATCGCACCACCGGCAACGACCCACGGTTGATCGCGTGCGGCGTTGCGAGACCGTTGATCGCTATGAACAGGAGCAGCAACTTGTGGGTTATCGTGTAAAATACCGCTATGAGGGACAAACCTACTACACGCAGACCACGGAACACCCGGGCAAGTTCATACAGGTACGCGTCAAGGTCTCTCCGGTTAACAGGATTTGATACAGGATCACACCCCAGGTAATGACTAGCGGACCGCTGATTACCGGCTGGTTAATCCTGTTACTGGCCGCTTTACCGGCGACTGGCCCGGTATTGGCCGCTCCGCATCATCCCCCGCATCTGCTGATCGCAAAAAACAATCATGACAGCAACGGCGGCATCAGCCTGGACGAGGCGGTAAAACAGGCACGCCAGCGTAACAAGGGCAAGGTGCTATCTGCGGAGACCACCCGTGTCGATGGCCGCAAAGTCTATCTCATCAAGATCCTGACCAAGGACGGGCGGGTCAAGCGCACCCGGATCGACGCCCGTACCGGGAAGACAATGTCACCTGGACGTTGAACCATGCATATCCTGGTTGTCGAAGACGAAACCCGCCTGCGTGAACAATTAAGGGATCGACTGCGCAGCAGTGGCTTTGTCGTTGATGTCGCTGCCGATGGCGAGGAAGGCCTGTACTACGGTGAAGAATATCCGCTCGACCTGGCGATTATCGATATCGGGCTGCCGAAGCTGTCCGGCATCGAACTGATCCGCCTCCTGCGCGCACGGGACAAACACTTTCCGATCCTGATCCTGACGGCGAGGGGCAACTGGCAGGACAAGGTGGATGGCCTGGAGACCGGCGCCGATGATTACCTGGTCAAGCCGTTTCGTTTCGAGGAACTCGAGGCACGTTTGAATGCCCTGCTGCGCCGCGCATCCGGCTGGTCGAAACCGGTACTGGATTTTGGACCGATTTCGCTGGATACAGGCAAACAGTCCATCACGGTCTCGGGCAATCCCGTGGAACTGACCGCCTTTGAGTACCGGGTGCTGGAGTACCTGATGATGCATGCCGGTGAAGTCATCTCCAAGACCGAACTGACTGACAATATTTACGAGCAGGATTACGACCGCGACAGTAATGTACTGGAGGTATTCATTGGACGCCTGCGTCGCAAGCTGGACCCGGACAACTCCATCAGCCCTATAGAAACACTGCGTGGCCGCGGCTATCGATTCCGGCTGGAAGCTAACGCCGGCTGATGTATTCCCTGCACAGTCGACTGCTGCTGGCTGCATCCCTGGTACTTGCCGGCTTTCTTGGTGCTACCGGCCTGGCACTCGACAAGGCCTTTCGCGTCAGTGCCGAGGCCGCCATGCAGGAGCGCCTGCAGTCTCATATTTACGCCCTGCTCGCCGCCGCGGACGAAGATGACAACGGCCGCATGATCCCGCCACAGGAGCTGCCGGAACCGCGCTTCTCGAAACCGGATTCAGGACTCTATGCGGTTATCACCAACCACGACGGTAAATCATTGTGGCACTCCACCTCGCTGACCGGGCATGACACCGGGATAGCTGCACAGCAATCTCCCGGCGAGCGCAGCTTCAGCCGGCTGACCCGTGCGGACATGCAACTGTATGCCCTGGCATTTGGGGTTGCCTGGGAAGACTATGCCGGCGCGGAGGCGCGGTACACGTTTACCGTCGCGGAAGACACCACCGTGTTCCAATCGGAGATCGACAGTTTCCGTTCCACCCTGTGGCGCTGGCTCGGTGGCATGGCACTGGCGCTGCTATTGGCGCAGGGTATCATCCTGCGCTGGGGCCTGCGGCCACTGCGAACCGTTACCACCGACCTGCAGCAGATTGAAAAGGGTCACGCAGACCGTCTGAATGGACACTATCCCAGGGAACTCACCGGCCTGACCTCCAGCCTGAATTCCCTGATCGAACACAGCAAGGCGGTACAGGTCCGTTACCGCAACAGCCTTGATGATCTTGCCCACAGTCTGAAAACACCGCTGGCTATTTTGCAGTCCGGTCACGCAGACAACAGCGATGCCGCTGATGCCAGTCATGCGCTTGTCAGTGAACAGGTGGAACGCATGGATGAAATCATCAGTCATCAATTACAACGCGCTGCCGTCTCCGGCCGGATTACGCTGGCCAAGCCGGTGCCGGTCGGCAGGATCGTGGAACGGCTGGTGCGCTCCCTCGACAAGGTGTACCGGGAGAAGCAGGTGACAGTTGATCTGGAACTGGACCCGGCAGCCACGTTCATGGGGGACGAAGCCGACCTGACGGAAATCCTGGGCAACCT
>Ga0316187_10004779_pt1 | contig 11723 bp, 13 predicted proteins | sample CroRivburrow1_MG_FD_204927 | JGI IMG/M metagenome (GOLD analysis project Ga0316187, IMG submission 204927) | Coastal sediment microbial communities from Maine, United States - Cross River worm burrow 1 | ecosystem: Environmental > Aquatic > Marine > Coastal > Sediment | place: USA: Maine...
CAAAAGGGTGCAGGTGAACATAGGGGGAGTTGATATCCCATTTCAGTGAATCGTTAAGGCTGTTGAGATCACTGCTGTTCCACTTGATTTCGACATTCCGGAATGGTGTGAGTCCTGCCATCTCCTGAAGTTTTACGGAGTAGTTCACCACATGAGACTCCGGATCATAGCCGAACCAGCTACTGCTCATCAGTCGCTTCCAGCCGTCCTGGGTGCGGGTGGGTAGAAGTGCATGGGTCTTCTTTGCTGCGGCTAGTGACACAAGCATCGGCCTGTCCGAGCCGGTCAGAACACAGGCAATATCATATTTTTTCCAGAGTTTGCGGGTTGTTTTCCAAACAGAGGCGATATCCGGTTCAAGCGAGTAGATATGTTTGGCATAGCTTTGCCCCTCGATAATGGATCCGGTTCCGGGCGCAACCAGCCAGTCTACCTCATAACCCGACTCTTCAAGTGATCTGGCCAGTGGTGTTGCCAGCAGGACATCGCCCAGGTAGCGACAGACAACAACGAGAGCACGCATGGGGCCTGTTTAGTTCCGCAGAGCGTAGATCAGCACAAACAGAGCGATACCCGCAATCATCGACACTGCGTTGCTCAACTCACGATGTTTTTTCACCAGACTCCATGAAAAGTGTCCTTCGGCCGGATAGTTTGTCCATTTCGGCCAGAACAGTGGCACGACACTTGCCCACTTTTCAAAGGTTTCACCGAACAGTTCCTGCATGTAGGCCGCTTCATTGTTCAAAGCGGGACGATAGATGGCAGTGAAGGCTAGAATACCCAGAGCTGCGGCCCACGGGTTGGCTGCCATGATGCAGAAGCCTGCAAAGATTACGCTATTAAAGAAGTAGAGCGGATTACGGGTGAGTCTGTAGGGGCCAGCCGTTGCCAGTGCGGCGTTTTTATCAATATAGCCGGATGCCCAGGCTCGTCCTGCTTCACCGAGCAGGACAATAATGCCGCCAATGCAGAGCGTGGCTGGCGTAGGCGCTGCAAAAAGCAGTAGCAGGATAATGACAGGGGCTGTTGCCCAGATGCGATGGCCAAAGCACCATGTCTCGAATCTGTTAAATAAGCCCATCTTTTCAGTTGATTCGGAACTCACATCGGCTCCTTGCGAAATTCGGCAATGATTTCACGGATCGGGAAAAATTTCGAGAACGAACGTTCGAAACGCTCCTGGCCCAGCAGCGCTTTCAGCAGTCGCGATGGCAGGGTTGAACAGCGAAGATCCAGAGATACCATGGAGTAACGGCACTTATAGTAAACGGTGCCGTCCCATGTGAATTGACGAAGCGCATGGGAACCGAAATGGTGGTAGTGGGTTGGGTCTCCCCAGCTGGTCCAATGTGTGTAGTGCGGGGTCTTTACTTTCAGCGTTCCACCTGTTTTCAGGACACGCCAGCACTCTTCCATGAGACGGACAGGGGTTCTGACATGTTCAATAACATGGCTGCACTCCACATGGTCAAAGCTCTCATCAGCAAATGGGAAATAGCCGTGTTCAAAGTCGGCCAGTACGTCAGCTTGGGAATCAGGATGATGATCCATGCCAATCGCACCTTTCACTTTGTTTGGTCCACAGCCAATATCGAGTGTTTTCATGATGTTATACTGTCCTGATAGATTACAAGGCTGGTGCCGCGAACATGCTGGAGTGAAATATTTGAGTTTTCCTGTAACTCTTCAAGTGCCTGCGTAACACCTTCCCAGACGCCATAATCATGCCAGACGACAGTGCCGCCTTTGGCAAGCATCTTTAGAGCGGACTCACTATCTACTTTGGCATATTCGTAAGCGTGAGAGCCATCAACAAAGATCAGGTTTGCCTTCTTATAGTAAGGGCTCCAGTCAAAAGTGGCCGAATCACCTAGTAGTTGAGTGATTTTTTTGCTTTGTGGATATGATGAACCGGGCTCACTGGTAAAACGGGTGCCGGACGCCGATTTGTTAATGAACGCTGTTTCACCATCATCAACATCCATGGCCGTCTCCATGTCGCGTGGGAGATCAAGCGTATAGATGCAGGCACTCTCTCCGCAATTCAGGGCCATATTCAATGTGGTTCTTCCATCAAATGTACCAATCTCAACAATGCACCCCGCTTGAACACCTGAGGCCAGCCCGGAAAGAACGGCAAGTTCCTGAAGGCTCACGTTGCCATTGCGCTTGTCTGTTTCTACAAGTTTTCCGGGGACATGGAATGATGAGAGCTCCTTCCAGTTGATGGTTGGAAGTTTGGTGGCTTGATCGTGAATGTTTGTTTTATTTCGCAGCTTGCGGGAAATGCGACGAAATGTTTTTCCCATTACGGATGCGGCTGGGCGAATGTACAGGGCATAAAATGACGTAATCACCGATCTCTCTCCATGAAGTGTAGGGCTGATTTGAATCAAGAACCGGGAGAGTATCCCGTAAGTCGGGCAATAATACGACCAATTTTGATTTTGGCACTCATTTTCAAAGGGATATGCCTGCTGTCATTGGTCATCCATACCTTGATCGTTCCTTTGCTTGAGAAGACTCCGGCTGTTTTCAGCTTGGGTTCAACAATCAGGCATTCTACCTTCTCACCGGATGGCATCTTCAGAATTTGTTTCTTTTTGCTGACATATACGATGATATCGTATGTCTTTCTCTGGTCAAATACCGGCACATGGATTTCGTCGCCAGGTTTTAAATCCAGCGTGCGAACGTAGGTGAAGGCATCCATGACATTCAGATGGCCAGCAGGCACATCATAGGTATCCGTATGATTATTCTGTGTGTATTTAACTTTGTTTTCTTTCCAGAGAAACTCGGTTTTTTTATTGGACTTGTAACGGTTCTCATGCTGATCCAGGTCAAAACGGGTGCTTTGCATTTTATCGTTCAGGCACAGGCCTTCTGAAACAATGGTGTCGCGCACTTTTTTGAACATATCAAAAAACTTGTTGGTCTTTGCAAACGTATGAATACGATAACCTTTTTCATCAGTGGGCGAATAGTTCAGCGTTGCAGAACCTGCATTGACAAATTCCCAGCCCACCGAAAAGTGAAGCGTTTCACCCATATATGGAATGCATGATGAAGCAGCATGAGCCGGGGTTGCTGCTATTAAAAGTATGAGTGCCAGAAAATATTTTTTCATCGTTTCACCTCTCTCCATGCTGCGATGATGTGCTCAGCCCTGATTGAAGGCATGCAGACAAACTGATTGCATGCTCTTTTAAAGCATGGGCCGCATGGTACTTGTGCCACAACATGACGGTGTTCAGCGCCAAGTGCTCCCATACGCCATGGAGCAGTCGGTCCCCATAGGCAGACAGTTGGGCATCCTACGGCTGCTGCCAAATGTGTTACGCCGGTATCCTGTCCGATATAGGCATCAGCTCTCTCCAGCAGGCCCGCCACAGTGTCGATCGAAAGCATCTGCTTTGTCGTGATCACATTCGCAGAGACTGAGCAGCTCATCTCTGCCCGTAACTGCTCTTCCCTGTTTCCCCAGAGAACCAGTACCTTTCCATCTTTCGACAGGTTGGATGCAACCGATTGCCAGTGGCTGTCAGGAATCCGTTTGGTGGCAAAACTCGCGCCTACATGGAGTATGGAGAACGCTCCTGTGATCCCGCTATCTGACAGAGCCTCTCCTCCCTGCTTCCGCATGCTGTCTGTCACCTCAACAACAGGGGAGGTATATGCCATGGCGTTCGCGCGCTTTTCTGTTCCAACAAATGGGGCGGCAGCAATGCGTCGATAGAGCTGAACGACATGGGTGTCATCCTGATGAAATGGAACGGGCTGAACAAACAGGCGGTTGGGTTTTTCAGGGCTCTGTCTGGCATCAAAACCGAAAACATTGGAGCCGATGGCGCGGGCCATGATGCCGGATTTGATCAATCCCTGGAGATCGAGGATCAGGTCGAACTGCTCTTTGCGAAGTGTTTGGATCATGTTCCAAGCATCGCGCAGGGGTGCATCCCCCTTCAATGCAACTTTGTGCACCTTGACGGACTCCGGAAAGAGCGCTGCCGCAAAGGCAAAGCGGGAATCGATAAGCCAGTGAATTTCATCAACGCCTGGCTGTTGCATGAGGTCATGCAGTGCTGGCAGGGCATGGATGATGTCGCCAAAGGCTGATAGTTTAACAATCAGGATTTTCATTTAAGCATTCCCAGACAGGTATCGCGTACAGTTTCAGGAAGTATATTGGCCATGCAGGGGTGGCCGGAGACAGAACACTCGCGCTTAAGGCAAGGGCTGCACGGCGCAGGGCTGTAGAGGAGTTGTACATAAGGCCCGGATGGGGCGGTTCTCTCCGGGTCTGTGGCACCAAAGATGCCTACAACGGGTTTACCCAGGCCGGCAGCAACATGCATCAGACCGGAATCATTACATAGCAAGAGACGGCAGGCGGACAGGATTTGAAGCGCCTGTTTAAGCGAAGTTTCTCCACTGCTGTTCCAGCTTGGGGCAGCCACTTCGGAAAGACATTGCCCGGCAATCTCCCGCTCTGCGGCCGTGCCCAGAATTAATATGTGCCAGCCAGCTTCGGAGAGCGATTTGATGATTTGGCGATAGGATTCTGAAGGGTAGCGTTTAGCTCCACCAAACTGTGCGCCGGGAGCAATGCAGATGGTTTTCTCCGGGTCGAGTTTGCGTGACTTCATCAAGCTTTCTCCCTCAGCAATATCAGAGGCGCTTGCTGTCAGTTCAACTTCCCGATGCTCAACAGGGATACCTGCCTGTTCTGCCAGATCGAGAAAGTAATCCCGGTGATGTTCGTGGATCATATCCAGCCTGGGGGTGTAGCCCCGGTTCAACAGCAGGCTTCGCCACTGTCCACGAAAGCCGACACGCCTTGAAACGCCGCTGCGAAAGAGCTTCCAGGCAGAGCTGAAGCTGTTGGGAAACAGCACGGCTCTGTCTGCATCCGCCGGAATCTGTTCTGCATAGGAGAGATTTCCGAGCCCAAGGAAGGGGGCGAGGTCGGATAACCATTTCCGGCCGGTCAGAGTGATTCGTGCATCCTTATGGTACGCACAAAAGGCGCGCATGGCAGGCTGAGCCATGATCACATCACCCAGCCAGTTGGGTGGCAGTATCACCAGATGTTCAGTTTTACTTGCTGTCATCAGCTTGTCTGTTCTTATGTCGGCAGAGAAAGATCCACTCCTGCGAAAATGATGGAGAACTGGTCTCCAGAGCTTGTCTGCTCAGGATATCAAAATGGCGTAGCAGCGTGCTTTCGATGCCTCTCTGTGTGTAGCAGTAGAGGCGATTCTGGTACTCACCCATAGGAAAGAGGCTCATCTTCAGATAGTGAAGACGGGCAAGGAGTTCCGGCCAGAGCGTGATGCTGATGGCAAAGCTTCCTTCCGCCTTTAGCAGGCGCCTGACTTCATGCATGATCAGTTCAGGGTTGAGGGAACAGCTTAACATGTTCAGGCAGAGAATCAGATCGTAGCTCGCATCGGGCTTCGGGATGTTTTCCGCCGTTCTTGTAATGAATTCGCCTTCAGGCAGTTCGCCCGGGAAACTTCTTCTGAAGTTATCGAGAAGTGGGTCGAGGTAGGTTGTGTGCGATGAGTTGAACAGCTTGCCAGTGCAGACAGGGCCGCAACCCATATCAAGGATGGATGCATCGGCCGGCAAAGGCCTGGGGAGGACGTTAATAATGGCGTTGTATCGTTTTCCTGCATTGATATGCAGTGTCTCCAAGCCCTCCTCCTGCAGCTTGGCTACAGCAGCTTTCTGGGAGGAGCTCCAGCGTTGCTTGCTGGATGGTTTATGATGTGCCATCAGCTGCCCCGTTTGCCATTTTCTGCTCGTCAAGGATCAACCAGCGTCTGTGAATCCATAGCCATAGCTCCGGACGTGCATGAATGACGCTCTCAAAGCTTTCGGTGATTGCTTGCATGATGTGACGGGTATCATGCTCTTTGTTACCCGTTAATGCTGGTGGCGTAATGGGCCAGAATTTCAGGCGAAATCTGAAGCTTCGGTCCAAACGCTCAATGGCAATGCCGAACACAGGCGTTTGATTCCTGATAACAAATGTGGCGGGGAGTGCAGTTGTATTCGACATGTGTCCCAAGAAAGGAACCTGGATTCCCTGACTCATATGCTGGTCAATCGCCAGGACTATGGAACCACCCCGGTTCAATGTTTTGGGCAGCCAGCGAAGTCCATCAAAGCGCGATTGCATGATGGCGCCAAAACGTTCGCGGTATGCTTTCAGGTGGTTGTCCAGCTCCGGGTTTTTAATAGGCCTGTAGATAACACTGGAGTCATAGCCAAGCAGGGAAGGCATCATTCCCATCAATTCCCAGTTGCTGTGATGACAGCCATTAATAAACACGCCGTTCTTTCTAGCCATCGCTTCACGAAACAGCTCTTCGCCTTCAACCTCGACGCGTGATAGTAGAAATTCTCTGGAGCGTAAAAAGACATGTGGCAGCTCCAGCATGGTTCGGCCCAGCTCCGCAAATGATTCCCGGGCAATCTTTTTACGCCAGGACGCCTCACTGTCGGGATAGATGCGGTTGAGGTTCTTGAGAGCAATATTCCGGTGCCTGGAGAAAAAGATGAAAGCGATACGCCCGATTCCGGCGCCGATTGCTCCTGCCAGTCTGACGGGTAGAAGCCGGACACCCCAGAAAAGAAGTTGAATGGCTATAGCTGTGAGTTTGTCCATTTAAACAGTGATTTAGCTTGCTAGAGACTTTGCCTCATCCACCAGCATCACCGGAATATCATCCCGGATCGGGTATTCAAGCTGACACGCATCACAAACCAGGCCGTTTTTGCCGTCATTGTAATGAACATCGCCCTTACATTTCGGGCATGCGAGAATATCCAAGAGTGCCTGATCAATCATGATGAACCTCGTTTGTGTAAAATCTAACAGGTGCATTCCTGCAGTTTTAGATATCGCAAAGGCAAAACTGCGATTTCCCCTTTGATTTTGTAACCCGGCTATGGGCTGCAAGGATGCATTCACATCCCTGCTGAAATCTTTGGCAAGACTAAACCGAAAGATCGATGAGATCACGGAATTATAACCTATACGGTAGTTGGCTAGCGAATGAAGTGTTTGATGGCCTCAAATAGCCCGGATTCCGCTGCGGCTTTCTGCTCCAGCACCCAAAGAGGCCTGTCAGCAGGCCAGATACTCTGCAGTTTTACGGCATCCTTGGCAGTGACAATCACTGCTTCATGATGTGTAACTGCTTGCCGAATATCATCTGTTGAAAACAGGTGGTGGTCGGGAAAGGTGTAGCTTTTAACAATATCAATGCCTGATTCTTCAAGGCTTTGAATAAATCGCCCAGGCCGTGCAATGGCCGTGAGTGCAACAGCCCGCTTGGGTTTTGCATGCTGGGGGCCGACGATCTGGTTGAGCTGATTGTCATGGCACCACCAGCACCACTCTTTTCCTTGAGTGAGCGGCTCGGTCTGATTGGTTTTGCCTGTGCGGATGACAAGGTCGGCCCGATTAAGCGCTTCGACAGATTCTCTTAAAGGGCCTGCCGGAATGAGGTGTCCATTGCCGACGCCTTCAGCAGGTATGAGTACAATGTCGCATACTCTTTTCAGTTGCAGATATTGGAATCCATCATCAAGTATCATGATATTTCCATAATCCTGTGCCATTTTGGCTGCTTGAATCCGGTCTTGTCCTGAGATGACCGGGCAGCCGCTTTTCTGATGCAACAGCACCGCTTCATCACCAACCTGCAGTGGGTTACCACTGTCGGTGAGGAGTGCGGGGTTGCCACCTTTGCCGCCATCGCCACGACAAAGGATCACAGGCTTAAAGCCCTCGGCTTTCAACAGTGTCGCAAGCCAGATTACAAAAGGCGTTTTACCACTTCCACCAGCTGTAATGTTGCCAACGGATATCATGGGAAGAGAAGGGGATATCGATCTCTTTTTGCGGCTGTTGAGATGGTGCCGGTTGATGATCTTATAAACATGACTTGCGAGTCTGAGGAGGATCGAAGGCTGACCATTCGACCACCACATCTGTTCAATTTTCTGATGCAGCCGGCACATCTATTTACCCTCCATCTGATTGCACTCTAACGGGGCCAGCCATGGTTGGATTGCATGAAGCACCCTGTCCAGAACACTGCTTTTTTCATTCATGTAGATCGTGGCTCTGGCATGGAGTTGCCGTAGTTCGTCCGGATGTTGAAGGAGACGAAGCACTGCATGTTCAACCTCCAGAGCATCCTTGCACACAATGGCGGCTTGGGCTGCCTGCATTTCGTTCATAATCTCACGGAAATTCTGCACGTGCGGGCCTGTCACTACGCCGCGCCCACAGATGGCGGATTCAAGAGGGTTGTGCCCGCCGGTCGGAACCAGAGAGCCACCAATAAAAGCGATGTCTGTAACGGTATAGAGCTTTTGCAGCAGCCCCATGGCATCAACCAGGATGATGCTCTCCGGGTCCTGCTCTGACTCGCCGCTCAGTACACTCCAGCGACTGAAGTTGAGGCCTGTCGATTCAATCTGTTCGGCAACCGCATCAAATCGTTCCGGATGTCGGGGAACCAGAATCAGGATTAGATTCGGCATTACCTCTCTCCATAACGGCCACATGGAGAGAATCTTCTTCTCTTCATCATGGTGCGTGCTGGCGGCAAGCAGAACAGGGCGCTCTCCGGATGGATCTATCATCTCACGAACCCGGCCAGCATCTACTTCAGGTGGAGTAATAGCGTATTTCAGGTTACCTACGGGCTTAATGCGCGTTGCATCTATTCCCAGCTCTGAGAGGCGACGAGCATCGATTTCGCTCTGGGCGAGAAACAGTTGAACAGGCTGAAGCCAACGCTTCCATAACCATTTTGTAGCCGTGTATCGGGGGAAAGAGCGATCTGATATGCGGGTGTTGATTCCAATCACTGGTATTTCACGCTCCCCGCATGCACTGAGCATGCCTGGCCAGAACTCGGTCTCTGTCAGCAGGAAAAGCTTTGGCTTGATATGGTCGATGAGCTTTGCAACTCTGCCGGGCAGATCCCAGGGCAGGTAGGAGATGTGTATGCTCTCTCCAAACACTCTTTGAGCATGCTGCATACCGGTTTTTGTAACCACGGTCAGATGGATGGCGTAGTGACGCTCCAGAAGGCGATCTACCAGCGGTGCAATGGAAGCAACTTCACCCACTGAACAGGCATGTATCCAGATACAGCCGGAGCTATAGGATGATGGAAGTGCAATTGACAGGTGCTGTTTCCACTTAACGGGCAGTGCTTTGCAGTTTGATTTTGATTCGGTCACATCCGTATTGCAGCAGGATTGGCCGCACTCTTCCAGCGAAATACCAGATTTTCTTTTTCCTCCCCATATATGATTTGTCTATATATCATTGCTGGACTGACCATATATTCTGGTTTGTGCTTTGGGAGGATTGATGAAAATCGATATGGAGTGGCTCGAAGAGCATGTTCTTCTGTGTAAATTGAATGAAGATGACAGGAAGATGGTTGAAGGGCTGTTCGAGGTTGCCAGCTATTCATCCGGCGATCTGATTGTCTCTGAGGGAGAGCTTGGTGGAGAGCTCTATCTGCTTCGTTCCGGAAGCGCGGATATCAGTTGCCTGTCCGGTGGAAAGAGTGTGCGGGTTGCCTCAGCCGGCGAAGGCTCACTGTTTGGTGAGATGAGTTTCTTAACAGGTGATGTTGCCAGTGCGACGGTAACCGCAGTTGAAGATTGCGTGGTCTATAAGCTTTCACGTGGTGCCTATTCGGAACTGATGCTGAAAAACCAGGATTTGGTCTATGCGCTTTTTGCCCACATGCTGGTGCATGCCGCTGGTGTGATTCGGAGAATGAATGAGGGGCATGTGGCGCTTCAGAACAGTGTCACAGGCCGTTATTAGGTCTGAGTTAAGTTGGTAGATTGATAATGGAAAGCATCGTAAGTCTGGTTGTCGCTCTGATTGTTGTGTTTCTTGCAGCAGAGGTGTTTACCAATGCATTGGAACACCTGGGTGAGCGGATGGGGGTGTCTGAAGGGGTGACCGGCTCCATCTTCGCGGCTGTGGGCACAGCCATGCCTGAAACAATTATTCCGCTTGTAGCTATTGTTGCAGGCGGAGCCTCTGAGGCGGTTAACCATGAGGTCGGGCTGGGTGCCATCCTGGGTGCGCCGTTTATGCTGGCGACACTCAGCATCGGGCTGATGGGCTGGTTTGCCGGAAGAAAGCGAGGCTGGAATACCATACTGACACCGGAGAGATCCGGAATGAAACGGGATCTGTCCGTTTTTCTTATTGGTTATCTGCTGGTGGTTGCAGCGGCTCTTTTGCCTCAGGGCTGGGAACAGGCCAAGGTTGCTTTTGCCTGTTCTCTTTTTCTTCTCTATTTCCTCTATCTTCTGGGCACCATTAAGGCGAGTCGCCAACTGGTTGATGATGGTCATGCAACCGAGGCAGATGGCACACTCCATGTTGCACATCTTTTTGGTGATTCCACGACCATGACAGTGATTCAGCTGCTGCTCGGCTTGGCGCTTCTGGTGGTAGGTGCGAAGATGTTTGTTCATGGCGTTGAGTTGGCCAGTGCTACCATCGGAGTCTCTGCCCTGGTGGTATCCCTGTTGATTGTCCCTATTGCCACTGAGTTGCCCGAGAAGGTTAATTCGATTTTATGGGTTAGGAAGGGCAGGGATACACTGGCATTCGGAAATATTACCGGAGCAATGGTATTTCAGGGAACTGTGATTCCTGCAACTGCCATGTTGCTGATGCCATGGAATCTTCAGGCCGGGCCTGCAGTGGCAGCCATACTGTTGGCGCTTCTTGGCAATGGCTGGCTCTGGTATTTAAGCATATCGGGACGTTTGAGCGGGCGCTATCTGTCGATGAGTATGGTGCTCTATGGCGCCTTTATCGCATATATTCTGTTAGCACTGTAGTAAATTGGCAGTTTAACCAATGCATGGATGACTCCGTGAGCGATCTTTTTTTTACTTTGCTATAGTCGACATATTTTTTTAAAGAGGGGGCTTTCATATGATTACAGCCGTATTGTCTATTGCTGCCATTCTCTATCTGGCACTGCAGCTTGAGGATAAGTTAAAGATACCATCACCGGTCGGGCTGATCACCCTCTCATTTCTTTTTCATGCCCTGTTTGGAGATCTCTTCCTGCTGACCGGAGATCCGGAGCATTTTGCAACGCTGGTGATTCTACTTCTGCCCATACTGCTTATTGGCGATTCATTGGAATTGAGGGTGGCTGACCTTAAGGAGCATGGATTAAGCCTCTTCTATCTGGCTGTGGTTGCTGTTGCACTCTCGGTGATTACAGCCCTGCTGATCGGTGATGCGCTCTTTGGCCAGTACAACCTCTCTATTGCAGCTATTATTCTTCTCTTTGCAATGGTGCTGGCAACTGACCCGGTCTCTGTTGTCAGTATCTTTTCCAGTTTCAATCTGCCCCATAAGCTCAAAATACTTTGTGAGGGCGAGAGTCTTTTCAATGATGCTACGGCGCTGATTGTTTTTGTCTTTATCGGCCTCTATGCACTGGATGGTGGTGAGGTGACTCTCGGTTATGTAGCTGAAACCAGCATCATGATTGTGCTGGGCTCTGCACTGTTGGGTGTTGCGGTTGGATATGTTGGCCTGTTGGTCATGAAGAGCACCACGAACCGGACCGCAGAGCTTCTGGTGTTGATTCTGACCGGTTACGGAGCCTTTGAGCTTTCAGAGCACTTCTATG
>Ga0316187_10004783_pt1 | contig 11718 bp, 11 predicted proteins | sample CroRivburrow1_MG_FD_204927 | JGI IMG/M metagenome (GOLD analysis project Ga0316187, IMG submission 204927) | Coastal sediment microbial communities from Maine, United States - Cross River worm burrow 1 | ecosystem: Environmental > Aquatic > Marine > Coastal > Sediment | place: USA: Maine...
GGCAATATTATTGGCATCGTGGCACAACGCTTGGTACGCGTGTTGTGTGAAAAGTGTAAATATCCATATACCCCAGATGAGCTTGAGCGCAAACTCTTGGGTGTAAAAGCACAGCAAGACATCACTTTGTATCGAGGAGCGGGCTGCGAGGCATGCAATCACCAAGGCTACAAAGGCCGCATTGCAATTATGGAATTACTTAAACTTGACTATGAACTGGATGATCTAATCTCCCATCGGGCCAGCGCGCGCGAAATAAGGGAAGCCGCCATATCCAAGGGATATCGACCGCTGGCAATGGATGGCATCCGTCGCATACTGCTTGGAACTACTTCTCTTGCAGAAATCAGTCGAGTAGTTGACTTGACTGATCGGAATGGCTAATGCCCCTCTATTCATATCGAGCAATTGATGAACTAGGAAAATCCATTAAGGGATTACAGGACGCTGCAAACCTGATTGATCTGGAACAACGTCTAAAACGCAGTGGTCTGGATTTAATTGATGCCAAAACGGATCGTGGCAACACGAGCATCTTACCCAAAAAAGTAAAACGCCCAGAATTGATTACTTTCTTTTTCAATCTTGAGCAACTTACTAGTGCAGGTGTTCCGCTGCTTGAAAGCTTGGCAGATTTGCGCGACACTATGAATGATCAAACATTTCGCGAAATCATTGCCAATCTGGTTGAATCCATTGAAGGTGGAAAAAAACTCTCTCAGGCAATGGCAATGCACCCTGCCGCCTTCGATAACATCTTTGTCAGCCTAACACACGCTGGTGAAGAAAGCGGTCGATTACCTGAGGTGCTTGCACACATCACCGAATCTCTGAAATGGCAAGATGAAATGTCTTCGCACACCAAGACTATCATGATCTACCCTCTTTTCGTCGGTACCATCGTATTAGGAATTACCTTTTTTCTGATGATCTATCTTGTTCCACAACTGGTCGGATTCATCAAGGGTATGGGCCAGGAAATTCCGATGCAGACACGTATATTGCTCGCCACCTCAGAATTTTTCGTAGCCTACTGGTACATACTTATTGCCTTACCTGTCATCCTCATTATTACCACCAAACTAAGTATCAAACTCAGCCCAACCATGCAATTGAAATTTGATACATTAAAACTCAACATGTGGGTAACCGGCCCAATTTTACGCAAGATAATTCTTGCACGTTTTGCCAACACTTTTGCAATAATGTATGGTTCAGGTATCAGTATACTTGAGTGCATCGCCATCACACGTGACGTGGTCAATAACCTCGCTGTCTCAAAAAGCCTGGCTGATGTCACGCTTGAGATAGAAGCAGGTAAAAATCTGACCCAGAGTTTTCAGCAAACCAACATGTTTCCTCCGTTGGTGATACGAATGCTGAAAGTTGGCGAAGCCACTGGCTCGCTGGACAAAGCACTCCTCAACGTCAGTTATTTTTATGATCGTGACGTAAAGGAATCTATTAAGAAAGTACAAGTGATGATTGAGCCGACCATGACAATAGTGTTAGGAGCCATATTAGGCTGGGTCATGCTGTCAGTACTTTCTCCTATATATGACTTAATCGGCAAGGTACAATTTTAATGAAACACTCACTCCTGCTATTTTTGAGTGCCAACCATCTCTATGCCCAGCGTATGGCAGGTGGTCTCATTGCGGAACAACAAGAGTTCTCGGATACCGACCAAGGCAGGCAAGAATTCAAAACATTTCTAGAATCAATAAAGTGCGTAACTTATTTACTGACCGACCTCATCGAAGAAGATTTCCGTCATGAACTCGTCCCGCATCTTGTAGGTGGCAACCGTACAGCTCTATTAAAGCGCAAGTTCGAACAATATTACCGCGGCACGCCTTTTCACCAAGCTACTCAGTTGTACCGCCAGAAAACAGGCCGGCGTGATGATGATATCCTGTTTTCAGCACTAACCAATCCATCGCTGATCTCCACTTGGCTTGATATCATACTGTCACAGCAAATACCACTCGCTGGCATCTACTCGGTACCGCAAATCAGCGCACCATTAATAAAAAAATATCCTTCAAAACATTTGCTGTTAGTAACATGGGAAAAATTTTCTGGTCTGCGGCAAACTTATTTCAGTAATCACCATCTGCAAATATCCAGATTAACGCCAGTTCAAGCAGACCTGACATTCCATGATGCAGTAGAACATGAGCTTGCCCGCACTTTTCAGTACCTGAAAAATCTAAGCCTGCTCCCGGCAGGTCAAACACTTGATGTCCTCGTCCTGTGCCACAGCAATGACCGAAGCAAACTGGAAGTTAAATTGCCCGAAACTGCAGATATGCGCTACGACTTCACGGACATAGTTGAACTGGGTAAGGCGCTTAAACTCAAACACAAATTCATCGACTCTGATGCCAGTCAGATATTTTTACACCAGCTCGCAACGCAACCGCCAAAAAATAATTATGCGAATTCAACTCACACTCATTACCTTATTCTTTCCCAATTAAAAAACTTCCTTAACCTGGCCAGCGGGATAATTTTGTTTTGCTCTGTACTGTGGACTACTGACAGCTTCATGAGCAGCGGCAGCAATGCCACAATAGCAACTGAGTTTGAGGGTCAAGCAAGTGAAACTTTGAATGAAGTAAAACGAGTTACCCAAGCATTTCCAAATACTTATGCGCCCGCAACTGATATGAAAACCGGTGTAAATGTGATGCGCAAGCTATTCAACTATTCGCCTACACCACTTGATGTTCTTAATCCGATCAGTTTGACGCTGGACCGTTATCCAAAAATGCAACTTGATGAACTCTCTTGGCAAATGAATGCATCAGAACCAGTCGCCAACAACACTTCTGAAGAGGTTCCAGCCCAGGTCGCCATCCTTAAGGGACGCATGGTAAATTTCGGGAATGATTACCGTTCCGTGATTAATTATCTGACTTCTTTTGAGCAAGACCTGGTTAAACAGGGCTATCAGGTGAATATACTGACCAAACCATTTGATGCCAGCCCAAGCGGCAGTATTACCGATCAACGTGAAAAGCGTTCGAATGAACTGGTTTTTTCGATTAAAATTTCTCGCAGGCCAAACATCGTAAGCTCACCCGATATCAACAGGTCACCAACATGAATTTCATTAAAGGCGACTTCCCTATATTGCGTTGGAGCATAGTTGCAATTTTTGCATCGACAATAGCTAGTGCGACGATAATATTTATCAGCAATACATATGCTACAAAAACGCAACAAGATCTAAACAAAGCAAGGCAGATGCGCAATAATTCCCGGAACAGTTTAAACACTGCCCATCAGGATAGAGATAACATGTCGATATACGCTGATGAATATGCCTCACTAATTAATCGTAAAATTATCGGTGATGATCAGCGTCTGGATTGGATTGAAGGTATGGAAAAACTTAGACAAGAAAATATTGTGACCAACTTTCGCTACAATATTTCCCCGCAAAAGAAATATTTGCCTAATCCACCTGTCGAGAGTGGCAATTTTGATATAAATTACAGCGAAATGAAATTGCAGTTTGATTTGCTGCATGAAGAGCAACTGGTGGATTTTTTTAACGCTCTCCCCAAAAATATCCAAGGATGGTATCAACTTGAGGGTTGCACATTGAACCGCAGCACAAACGGAAATCCAAATGATCTGCCTGGGACACAACTCAAGGCCCAATGCACTGGCGGCTGGATTACCCTGAAGAACAGGAATTCCTAGTCATGAGTACACGATTTAAATTTTTCACATTGATACTCGGAGTTGTTCTCTCCCAGATCAGCTTCTCTGAGCCACTTGGACGCTTGTTTTTCACTACAGAACAACGAGCACAACTTGAACGTTCTAGACTTCATAATACTGATCCTCGCAGCAATGACAACATACTAACCCTGAATGGTATCGTGCAAAAAGACGGTGGGCAACGCACCGCATGGATAAATGGTATACCCCAGCAGGTTGGTAAAAGTGATGCCAACTCACCTGCAAGCATGCCAATCGACGTACCGGGAATTTCCAAGCCAATCAAGATAAAAGTCGGTCAAAGAGTGCTCATAAGTCCTGCAGTTAATTCAGAAGAGTAATGCCTTGTGTGCGCATCAAACATATCCCGTCATGGCATGAAACAGCAAAATGGCGCGGTAATGATGGTCATGATAGTGATTTTGGTATTGGGAATCACAACAGCTTTGGTAGGCTCACTTAGTGCCTCAGCATTGAATACTGCCCGACAAAAAATAACCGTCTCTGCGTTAGCGCAGGCCAAGGAAGCCCTTCTCGGTCGTGCCGTAAGCGATGATAATATGCCTGGTAGCCTGCCTTGTCCTGATACAGACAATGATGGTTCTGCTGAATTATTAAGTGGCAATAATTGCCCCAGCTATATTGGCAGACTCCCATGGCGCACCTTGAGACTGCCTGAAATTCGTGATGGTAGCGGCGAGTTACTATGGTATGCGCTTTCACTTTCTTTTCGTGACGACGTTTCGACTCAACCCCTCAACAGCAACACCAAGGGTACACTTGAAGTCTATCAGGCAGATGGTTTAACACCACAAACCCAAGAAGCAGTAGCAATTATATTCTCACCAGGTAATCCCCTGGCCTCACAGAATCGAGGCACAGTTGCCGAGCAAAACAGTGCGGCAAACTACTTAGACATTGCCAACGGGCGAAATAATGCCACTGCCGCCAGTCCGTTTATCGCGGGCACCAAATCCGATACATTTAACGACCAGCTCCTTCACATCACTACTAGAGACTTAATGCCACTGCTTGAAAAACGGGTGGCCGGCGTGGTGAAGCAGGCGCTTACAGACTACTTCACAACCAACGGCTATTATCCTTGGGCAGACCAAATGGGGGGAGGGGATTATGATGCCGATGCTGGAGAAAACCGAGGGTGGCTTCCTAAAGATGCAGCCGATGGCGGCGCAGCTAACTGGGATGACTTTGGCAACACTCCCCCTCCCCCATGGTATTTTGCTAACGAATGGTACAAGTTGATTTACTACAGCGTAGCAAAAGACTATGCGCGTCCAAGCTGTTCCAGCTGTGTAGATAACACGCTGAGCGTGGGCAGCAACAACGGTGTACGGGCACTGTTCTTCATGCCTGGTACAGCCATCCTAGCTAATATCTCACCAGCAGTATTACGTGTGAGTAACTCAGACTTATCACATTATCTGGAAGATGCCGAAAACAAAGATAATGCAAATGATCTGTATGTCACGCCCGCCTCACAAGCTACTGACCGAGACCGACTGTACTGGTTGTCGTCAGCCTTAATATGGACACCGTAATATGACAAGATCATATAAACACGCTACTAAAATAAATAATTCCGGTTTTACTCTGATCGAAATCACAATGGTGATGCTTATCATTGTGCTGCTGATGACAGGTCTGTTGCCAACCATAACCAGCCAAATTGATCTGCAGCGCACCACTGAAACCCGAAAATTATTGAGGGACATTCAGGAAGCATTGATTGGATATACTTTGATATACGGTCGATTACCCTGCCCCGCTGACCCAACTATAGCCACAGGAGCTACGAATGCAGGACTTGAACGCCCATCCTGCACAGTTGCAGCTGACTCAACTGGCGTTGTACCTTGGGCCACACTTGGCACCAGTGAGATTGACGGATGGGGAAACCGCTTAAGTTACCGTGTGACTTCAAATTTCGCTGATAGCTCTGATGGAACAGGTGCTGCTTGTGCAATAGCCACTGGAGTGTCTTTCCAGCTATGCTCCATAGGGTCCTTGACGGTTAATTCCTCTGCCACCACAGGGACAAATATCGCAATTGGTATACCTGCAGTCATCATTTCACATGGTGCAAATGGTTCAGGTGGATACTCCCAGCAGGGAACAACACTACCAGGAAGCGCAGATTTAGATGAGCAAGAGAACTATGATGATGAGGCTGACAGCATCTACGTCATTCACACCCCGACCACCAGCTTTGATGATATGGTCGTTTGGATAACACCCAACATTCTATACAACCGTATGGTCATGGCAGGTAAACTGCCTTAAGCACGTCGCCAACTTGTTCCCGAAGCACTATCTTCCAACACGATACCTGCTTCCAACAACTCCTTGCGGATACGATCAGCCTCAGCATAGTTCTTAGCCTGCTTTGCTGAGGTACGCGCTTTGATTTGATCATTAATTGACTCAGCAGTGTGCATTTTTTGTACTACGTCAGTCTTAATATCAAAACCGAAATCTTCTAGCGCTACACTCTTACTTCCTTCGATAACTGGCCGTTGAGCACGAGCTGTAGGATCTTCCTGTAACAAGCCCAGTACGTCACCCAAGGCTTTGAGTTGCCGCGCTGTCTCTACCGATTTGTCACGGTTCAACTCACTTGCCAAATCGAACAGCACCGCCATCGCTTCCGGCGTGTTGAAATCGTCATCCATCGCCACCTTAAATCGTTGCGCATGCGGCTCATTCCAGTTAACCGCTGCCACTTTAACAGATACGTTTTTGAGTGCTGTATATAAACGATCCAATGACTGTTTCGCATCATCCAGATGCACGTCGGAATAATTCAGGGGGCTACGATAATGCGCACGTAAAATAAAAAACCGCACTACTTCGGCATCATATTTTTTCAATACCTCACGTATAGTGAAAAAATTGCCCAGACTCTTGGACATTTTCTCCTTGTCCACATTTACAAAGCCATTGTGCATCCAGTAATTCACGAAGTCACATTGATGTGCACCCTCACTCTGCGCAATCTCATTCTCATGATGTGGGAATTGCAGATCTGCGCCGCCGCCATGAATATCAAAATGCTTACCAAGGAGTTTGGAGCTCATTGCAGAGCACTCTATATGCCAACCGGGGCGCCCCCTCCCCCATGGAGAATCCCACTTTACCTCATCAGATTCTGCTTGTTTGGAATGTTTCCAGAGAACAAAATCAAGCGGGTCATTTTTGCTGTCTGCAACCTCAACTCGCTCACCGGCACGCAAATCTTCCAGCGATTTGCCTGATAACTTTCCGTAGCCACCGAATTTACGCACTGCATAGTTGACATCCCCATCTGCTGCCTGGTAGGCCAAGCCGTTCTGCTCAAGACGAGAGATCATCTCCAACATCTCTGGCACAAATTGGGTGGCGCGAGGCTCATGGTTGGGTTGCAGAACACCCAGTGCTCTCGCATCGTCGTGCATTGCATTAACAAAATAATCAGTCAATTCATATATTGATTGGCTCTTTTCAGCAGCGCGTTTGATTATTTTGTCGTCAATATCAGTAACGTTACGGATGTAATTCACATCATATCCGCTCGCCTTAAGCCAGCGATAGATCATATCGAACACTACCAACACACGCGCATGACCCAAGTGACAGTAGTCATACACAGTCATGCCACACACGTACATGCCGACTTTGCCTGGTACAATTGGCACAAATTCCTGCTTATCACGCACCAGCGTATTGTAGATTTTCAACATTACGATTCCGGCGCAAGTGGATGAAAGGCACGCGCAACATAGGCTATAACATCCTGAATTTGCTGTTCAGACAATACCGACTTCCACGCTGGCATGGAAGTGCCCGCCAACCCTTCTCGAATCACTGTTCTAAAACGTGTTCTGGTCATACCTGACATAGCTTCAGGGCTGGTCAAATTTCGTGGGTGCGGCTCCATGAAACTACCTATCCAGTTGCGTGCCGTACCATCAGCTGCATGGCAGAAAGCGCAATTTTGCTGAAACAGTTCTTCACCTCGACGCTCAGTTTCCGTCAAGCCATCGATTTTGGGAGCACGATCATGTATGCGGTACGGGCTGGCGCTAGACATTGCATCCAACGATGATGTGCGCAGCGCACTTCCAGCTTCTATTTTTTCCAATGAAATATTATCCCCAGGTAAATAGTCGTTTCGTGGATATGATACTGGACGCGGCTCCCAAATGACCTCTCCATTATTGACTCGAGAACGGTCATGGCAACTCACACAGGTAGACATGAATAATTTTTTTCCTTCAACCTGCTGTGGCGTCAGCTGTTCCCAGGGTGTGTCCAACGCAATCTCACCGCTGGTAAAGGGAAAAGCTGCTGCATAGCGCTCATGGTTATGCCAACCGTTCGCTTCAGTATGGTAGCGAGTATTCTCCCGCTTCGAGATCATGAATTCCTGCCGAATAAAATCTACAACCGCAGCGATTTCGTCCTGTGCAAGCACGCTGGAAAAGCTCATCATAGCCGTCCCAGGTCGGCCGGACTGTACAGAATGCTGCATACGCTCCCTCACTAATACGTCCGGCGAAGCGTTGGTGAAATCTACAGGTTTGGGTGTAATTAAAGTGGCAGCAAGTGTCTGGGCATCGCCAGAATAGCCATGACAATAATAACAACGAAAATTGTAAATTTTTCTGCCTAATTCATGTTGGGAACTGGATGATTTCACCACAATCTGTACTGTTGATGACGCCTCCGAATGAAATTTCGCCAGCTCAGCCTCTTCATTAGACGGCGGAGATTCTATACAGCTCAATAGAGTCGCCGCTACAGCCAGCAGTGTTGCACTTTTCATTTACTTCGTCTTCCCGTTCCCTTCCTGTCTCCCATGATGAAAGCCTGAAATACATATTCGGCAACGTTGGCGATTTCCTGATTGTTCAGGACCTTGTTCCATGCAGGCATTTCACTACGCACACGACCTTTTGAAATGGCATTAAATAGAGTCGGTCGATTCAAATACTGTCGTGAAGTCTCAAGCAAAAAATCTCGCGGTACAGGATTGATAAAATAGGCGCGCGGTCCATCTCCAGCACCAGTAACGCCATGGCAAGTGAAACAATTTTGCATAAAAAAATCTCTTCCTTTTACAACATCGCCTTTTAGACCTAACGGCATTGGCAATGACATATCTGCAGCAACTGGCTTATTCGTTGCAGCATCAGGTGGATTAAGGGCGCCAAAGCGCGGATTCGAAGCAGCAAAGACAGAGGTATGCGCACAGATCAACGCAGAAACCAGAAGAGTAATAGCAGCTTTGCTCATGATTTACTTGCTATCAGCCATAAATGCGGCGCGAATGAAGTCCGCCATAGCCTTAATGTCAGCCTTGCTATATTCACTGCCATAGGCCTTCATCGCAGTACCAGGCCTACCATTCGTAATCGAAGCAATCATACGCTCTCGAGTTAAGTTGGTAGCAGAGCTTGGCAAAATAAAATTGGTTGGGGGTGGCTGCATTCTCCCGGTTATCACGCGTTTACCTGTTTCACCGTGACACATCGCACAGGCCTGCATGTACAAAACTCCACCACGACTTGCCAAAAGCTTATCGTTTGGCTTAGGGCGCTTTGCTTCGACATCATCCAACCTCATGAAGGTAACACGAATGTAATCCACAACTGCTGCAATTTCTACCTCTGTAAGTTCTGTACGCCATGCAATCATTGCTGTGCCTGGCCGACCATTTGTAACCGAAGATATCATACGCTTCCTAGTTAGCTCTCGTGCGGACTCAGGCGTGGTGTAATTCCTTGGAGGCACCACAAAACTACCTCTGGCTCGACTCTGTCCATCACCTCTATCACCGTGGCATACAGAGCAATAATGGCGGTAGATGTTTGCACCTTCGCGTGTCACTTTATCTGACTTCGGATCATGCTGGCCTGCCATTACCACATTCCAACCACATGCCAGTAACAGTAAAGTTGCGTAACGCAACACACAAACTTGCCGGACGATTCGCCCCGAGCAGATGAGCACTTCAACTATTGCGTTATAAGATCTTTGGGAGGCACGCAATTGGGATCGAGATGAATACATATATATGTCCTTAAGTTTGATTCAACAGGGATTTCCGCTACGCAATATGTAGCCACTAAAAGAGGTTAGAGTATCGGGAAAAATGTTATCACACTAGTCCTCATTGCAGCAAATACTGCCAGCCCTAACTTTAAGATGTGGGTTGCTGTTGCACAAAATTTTCTCTTTAGTGTATCCTTATGTCCAAAGTATAAAACCTAACTTTTAGGAACTAGGAATGAGAATAATGACGAAGCAATCCCTGACAATCATCATCCTGGCTGCCATAGTGACATTCGGCGGCTGCACATCATCGCCCGACTTAAAATCGATGCCTCAGTCTATAAGAGACACGTTGGTCTTCCCACCCCCTCCAGAACAAGCAAGATTCATCTACGAACGCACCCTGCGTTCCAGCGCAGATGTGACACCTGATGAAGATGATGATGCTCTCAGGCGCGCACTTACTGGCGAGAAAAAAAAGGGGGATGCACTAGGCAAGCCCTATGCCATTGCTGTTCGGAACGGACGCGTCTATGTCGGAGATACTGGACGGCGTAGCGTATTGGTATTCGATATCCCTGAGAGTAAATTTTTTACTTTTGGAGAAGAAGATCCGGGGCAGCTAGGCAAACCATTGGGCTTGGATCTTGATAACGACGGAAATGTTTATGTACTTGATGGTGTTAACAAAAATATCAACGTTTATGACAGGGACGGCGTATACCAGCGCAGCATTGGAAGAGTTGGAGACATAAACCGCCCGGCAGGTTTAGGTGTCAACGGTGACGGAACCCGCGTCTACGCAGTTGATATTGGAGGAAGCAGCAATGAAACACATAGAATAATAATGTACGACGGAAAAAGTGGCGATAAACTTTCAATAATCGGCCAGCGCGGTGATAAACCTGGTGAATTTAATCTCCCACGTGACGTAAAAGTTACTCCTGATGGTTCGCTATATGTGGTTGACGGAGGTAATTTTCGAGTACAAAAACTTGATGCAGATGGCAAGTTTATTAGCACATTCGGCTCCATCGGACGCATGGGTGGACAATTTTCACGCCCCAAGACTGTGTCCTTGGACAATGACGGAAATATTTATGTAACAGATGCTGCTTTTGGCAACTTCCAAATATTTAACCCTGAAGGGAATCTACTCATGGCAGTTGGTACCCGTTCAGCTGTTAAAGGACCGACCCACTCCATGTTACCTGCCGGAGTCGCGGTCGATAAAGACGGGCGAATCTATTTTGCAGACCAGTTCTACCAAAAGGTGGACGTATATAGACCTATTGACCTTGGCCTCCTGGAGGGCTTCACGAACAAGGATCTGAGAGGTAAATATAATCCGGATCTTATCGAAGTCGACAAACAATAAGTATTGTCAATTCGCCTACTGCTAACATTAAACTTAGTAAGAAAAAGGTCATGGAAATATCTTCACGACTTTTTTCGCGGAAGTTACATTTCATAATTTAATTTAAATTCAAGGACATACCCCTAAGGAGCAGCTCTTCATGACATCTTCTTGAGCTGCCGCATAATTACCAAGGGCACGATGCGCCAATGATCGACCATAATATGAATTAGGATTTTCGGGATCAATTGCAATGGCACGATTATAATCTTGCAGCGCATCCCGATAGTTTCCCAGCAAATAATAAGCTGTGGCCCTATTGCCATAGACGTAATCAAAAGGGAATGTAGCAATCGCCTTATTGAAATCGTTTATGGCCTCTTCATACCGCTTTAATTGCCCCAATTCAGTTCCTCTATTGTAATAAATACGTTCTATACCAAACACACCAGACCTTCCTCGAACCAGTTTTTCAGCATCGTCCCATAACTTTAAATTACTGGAAAAAGTATCCAGCCTGTTCAACGTCAACGGTATCAGTAATACGCAAACAAGTCCCAACACCATATGGGCTC
>Ga0316187_10004786_pt1 | contig 11718 bp, 9 predicted proteins | sample CroRivburrow1_MG_FD_204927 | JGI IMG/M metagenome (GOLD analysis project Ga0316187, IMG submission 204927) | Coastal sediment microbial communities from Maine, United States - Cross River worm burrow 1 | ecosystem: Environmental > Aquatic > Marine > Coastal > Sediment | place: USA: Maine...
CTACGGGCGTGAAAAAAACGTGCTGGATATGGCGCGCGCGCAGGCAAAGGAACTGAAACTGGACCCGGATCTTGCCGATGGCATCATGACTATCCTGATTCAATCGTCGCTTGCCAGCCAGGAAAAGGACCGGGTAATTGCGGAAGGCAAGGGTGACGGCAGACGGGCACTTGTTATTGGTGGTGCTGGTAAAATGGGCGGATGGTTCGCCGATTTTTTTCGCTCACAGGGATTCGAAACGGATATTGCCGATACCGCAGTTGAAACCGGCGCCGGACGTTTTTCCGACTGGCGGGATGCCGGCGTTGACTACGATGTCATCGTGATTGCGACACCGTTGGCGATATCCGGTGAGATTTTGACGGCTCTGGCAGAGCTGAAGCCGGCGGGGCTTATTTTCGATATTGGTTCTTTGAAGTCGCCGCTTCGAAATGGACTTTTGGCGCTTAGCGCCAGCGGTTGCAAGGTGACCTCGTTACACCCGATGTTCGGACCCGATACCGAGTTATTGTCCGGTCGTCATCTCATTTTCGTCGATGTCGGAGCGAAGGACGCAACCGAAAGCGCAAAGGAATTATTTGACTCGACCATGGTGGAGCAACTGGACATGGGGCTCGACGATCACGATCGCCTCATCGCATATGTGCTTGGACTGTCTCATGCTTTGAACGTCGCTTTCTTCACCGCCCTGGCGGAAAGCGGTGAAGCGGCGCCCAAGCTTGCGACCATGTCATCGACAACTTTCGACGCCCAATTGCTGGTGTCAGCCGCGGTGGCTCGCGATAACCCACATCTTTATTTTGAAATTCAGAATCTCAATGATTTTGGACTCGGGCCGCTGGAGGCGCTATGCGAGTCAACCGAACGAATCAGGCAATTGGTTGCCAATGGCGATGAAGCAGGATTCGTCTCGTTGATGGAAAAGGGCAGGGAATATATGGCGTTGCGTCGATAGCGCGGTGCAGATGTCGGGCATGCGCATTCGCCTTGGGAAGTGTTTTAACTCACCGGAACGATAAATAGTGTCGAAACCTGGACAATGGTTGTTGGTTCGTTGCCCGATTCTTGCGTTGCTCGGGATAGTGCTGCTTGCTGCTGCTTGCGGCGATTCTGCCGAAAACAATGAAGCAAAAGACGCTGCTTCAATACCCGCTGTCGTTGTCTACACATCTCACCCTGAGCAACTCATTAAGCCTGTCTTTGACGCGTATACCGCTGAAACGGGCACGCCGATTGACTACGTCATTGACGGTGATCAGGCACTCATCAAAAAACTGAAAGCTGAAGGTGACACCACACGAGCAGACATGTTGCTGCTGGTCGATGCTGGCAACCTGTGGCAGGCAGCCGATCAGGGGGAACTGAGACCCACCTACTCGGAATCGCTCGAAAGCAATATACCGAGCCAATTGCGCGATCCCGAGAACCAATGGTTTGCTCTGTCTGTTCGCGCCCGAACGATCGTTTACGACACTCGCAAAGTAGAGTCATCGGAACTGACGGGTTACGCAGGACTGTCCGACAAGAAGTGGAGCGGCAAACTTTGCCTGCAATCGTCAGACAAGGTGTACAACCAGTCGTTCGTTGCAATGATGATCGCCCAGATGGGAGAGCGCGACGCCGAATTTATGGTTCGTGGCTGGGTCGATAATCTTGCTACAAGCGTGTTTCCTGACGACACAAAGCTAATTCAGGCGATCGAGGACGGGCAGTGCCAGCTTGGTATCGTCAACGCTTACAATATCGGTCGACTGCAGAGAGAAAATGCTGACATTCCAGTCGCCATTTTCTGGCCGCCGGAAGAAACCGGTGGTGTGCACGTCAATGTGGCCGGCGCCGGGGTTACCCGTCACGCGCGAAACCCGGACGGCGCCAAAGCGCTGCTTGAGTGGATGTCGGGTGAAACAGGGCAGCGACTTCTCGATGTCGACAACCTGCAATATCCTGCGAACCCGGCGGTACGGCCAAATCCCATTGTGGCCGCATGGGGCGAATTCGACGCCAGTCCTGCGAATGTTGCGTCCGCGGGCGAATACCAGGCTGACGCAATCAAGCTTATGGAAAGGGCGAACTATCGCTAGTGCCGCATAATCAGTTGCTGCGGCTTGTTCGACGCATAAGAATCAGGAACAAAGGCACACCCAGTGTCGCGGTTAGCGCACCGACCGGCAGTTGTCGCGGTGCCATGACCGTACGTGCCAGTGTGTCAGCAATGATCAGTAATGTGCCGCCTGCCAGCGCGGATGCGGGCAAAACAATTCGGTGATCGCTGCCGACCAGCAAGCGCATCATATGCGGCACGACCAGGCCAACAAAGCCGATGACGCCAACGGAAGTGACCGAGACAGCAGTCGCCAATGCTGTGACGGCGAAAATAACCATCCGAAACGCGGACACCGGCAATCCGACGATCGCCGCCTGTAAATCGCCTCGCGCAAGGACGTTCAGGTGTCGTGCGGCAACTGTGCCAAGCACGGTAATGATCGTTAGCAGCCATAATGAACGGGCGGGCGTCGCCGCGAAGCTCAGATCGCCCATTAGCCAGAACAGCATGCCGCGTAATTCCTTGTCCGGACTCAGGGCCAACAGCAGCGTTGTAATTGCGCTGAATCCTGCCGCCAATACGACGCCGGTCAGCAGCAGGCGGGCGGGGGTCCAACTTCCAGTTCCTCTTGCGATCGAGAACACCAGCAATGTTGCGCCTATCGCTCCACCAAACGCGGCGAAATCGACCGCGATGGCACCCCAGCCGAGCATCATGCCAAGCAGTGCGGCGACTGCTGCGCCACCGGAACTGCCCAAAATATACGGTTCGGCCAGAGGGTTTCGTAGCAGTACCTGCATGAGCACACCGGCGACAGCAAGCAGACCACCGACGGCAAACGCAGTAAGCGCGCGCGGTAATCGCAAGTCGATAACGATGTTGCGGATGCTTTCCGGCGCGTCGCCAATGATCGCTTGCCAGGTTTGCTCCGGGCTGATGTCGGCGCTGCCAAACACCAGTGCGATGACGATCGCGACGACGGGAAACAGAGTGAGCCCGACTAGCAGCAATATCGGTCGGGTCGAGGTCAAATCAAGCACCGTGCGTCTGGAAAGTGGTCACACAACATACCGCAAATCTCCCATCAGCCATACTCGCCGGCATTTGTGAATATCGCGAACTCCGGTCTGGACAGGCATATTGAATCGTGCAAGATTCAACGGCATGAGCACTGATAGCATCGACTCCGAAGGATTCCGGGCAAACGTTGGCATCATCTTATGCAACGCGGAGGGCAGGCTTTTGCTTGCGGGTCGTGTTGGCAGCAAGGGTTGGCAGTTTCCACAGGGTGGGATGATGAAGGGAGAGTCGGCCGAGGAAGCCATGTACCGGGAACTGAAAGAAGAAGTCGGGCTGGAAGCGGCACATGTTGAAGTTCTGGGGTCGACCGACGAGTGGCTCAAATACCGGTTACCCGACAAATATATGCGTCACGGCAGCACACCGTTGTGCGTCGGGCAAAAGCAGCGCTGGTTTATCCTGAAACTTGTCGCGTCCGAAGATAAGGTCCAGCTTGATGCCAGCGAAAAGCCAGAATTCGATCGCTGGCGCTGGGTCGAATTCTGGCGTCCTGTAAATGAAGTCATCTATTTCAAGCGACGCGTCTATGTCCGAGCGCTTCACGAACTGGGTCCGCATGTGTATCCGCAGGGTTTACCGCCCTGGCCACGCTGGTGGCCAAGTCGCTGGCGTACCGTTTTTGACAAGGATCTTGCGAAAGCGAAAAAAGCCCGGTTGGGCGACGACTAAACCAGTGCGGGACTGGGTGCTGCCCGGAGCACAACCGCAGGCAGGAATATCACCAGTATCTGGTTGAACCGACGGGGCCAGCGGCATTTCATGTCCATTTCCGTGATCTGATGCACTTCTGTTTGTGCGAGTCACCGCGTAACATAACGCCATAAACGCATTAAGAGAATGATGTGGCAGGAAGCAAACCCTCAGTACAAATGCACGGAACCGCCCGAAGCGGAGTCTTGACGCTGGCCGTCGTGGCAGCCATCGCTCTGGCCGGCTACCTGAGTTTTGAATTTGGCCGGATCCAGGCCGATTTCAACGTGGTGGATGCACTGGACGAGCGAAAATCCTACGAAAACAGGATTGCACAGCTTGAAGACGAAATAGAAACACTGGAGCAGGAAATCAAGCTGCACCAGACGCATCGGGAAATCGAACGAGCTGCTTACAAAGAAATTGAAACCAGCCTGGGTGAGCTTGAAACCAAAATTCAGGAACAGCGTGATGCCATCGCATTTTACCGCGGAATCATCTCACCGGCTGATGGCGGCAAGGGCCTCCGGGTGCAGAATTTCAAAGTAAGCAAGGGAAAGGAGGAACGGGAATACAACCTGCGACTGGTGCTGGTGCAGGTAAAACAGCATGATCGAAGCGTCAAAGGTAATGTGGATGTCATACTCGAAGGCGAGCAGGATGGCGTTGCGAAAACCTACACATTGAAGGAATTGACGTCGCCGGACGCGGATAGCAGCTGGCCGTTCGCTTTTCGATATTTTCAGAATTTTGACCGCCAACTGGTTTTACCGGTTGGATTTTCACCGGAGCGCATCAATATCGAGGTGCGATCCAGAACCAAGTCCGTTGCCGGCATGAAGCAAACCTTCGCCTGGCAAGCCGGTAACAGCTAGGAGCAAACATGTTTGGGCGAAAAGATGCTATGAATGCGGCGGTCGATACATTGGTCGGCGCAAATACCAAGGTCAATGGTGATCTGAATTTTTCGGGTCGATGCCACGTCGATGGTGAAGTCAAAGGCGGCGTGACTGCTGATTCTGACAGCAATTCAGCACTGAGTATCTCCGAAGACGGAAACGTAGAGGGTGGCGTAACCGTTCCCTTTGTCATACTTCACGGGATCGTGCGTGGGGACGTCTGCGCCAGTCAACGCGTCGAATTAGGGCCCACGGCACGCGTAATCGGAAACGTGTATTACAATCTGATCGAAATGAAAGTGGGAGCCGAAATTAATGGTAAACTGGTTCACCAGCCACAAGGCAAGGTGCCGCTGCTCGAAAAGGCCAGCGACCAGGCGGAGCCCGCAGTAACGGTTGCCGCCAGCACCAGCTAAAACGCGAAAATCACAAATTTAACGGATAGAACACATGCAATCTGAAATACCAGTTATAGGAACATCCGCTGCGCCGCCCCCCCTGATTTTTACGGATGCTGCTGCGGAAAAAGTCGGAGAATTGATTCAGGAAGAAGACAATCCTGACTTGATGCTGCGAGTCTTTGTGTCTGGCGGCGGATGCTCCGGGTTTCAGTATGGCTTCACGTTCGATGAAAAAGTCGAAGAAGGCGATAGCAGTGTTGATAACAAGGGCGTAACCCTGCTTGTTGATCCGATGAGCGTGCAATACCTGATGGGTGCCGAGATCGACTACAAGGAAGATCTGCAGGGCGCTCAATTCGTCATACGAAATCCAAATGCGACCACCACCTGTGGTTGCGGCCAGTCTTTCACTCCCTGAGAAAAGCATGCAACGAGCAGCTCAAGATGCTGCATCCGAAGTAATCGCGGCCGTTGACCTGGGATCGAATAGCTTTCACATGATCGTTGGTGAGTTGCGCCAAGGTCAGCTGACAATCATTGATCGACTGCGCGAAACCGTCAGGTTGTCGGAAGGTCTGACCACGAATGGCGATCTTACTGCGGACGCCAGACGACGCGCTCTCGACTGCCTGTCGCGCTTCGGTGAACGTTTGCATGACATGAAAGCGGCGAATGTGCGGGCAGCGGGCACCAGCGCCCTGCGGCGTGCCCGCGACAGCCGAAACTTTCGCGAAGAAGCACAGCAGGCGCTGGGACATCCCATTGAAGTCATTTCAGGAATCGAGGAGGCGCGCCTGATTTATGCGGGCGTAACGCACAGCATGCCGGCAACTGATGGCCTGCGTCTTGTTCTCGACATTGGTGGCGGCAGTACCGAATTGATCCTGGGAGAAAGCCGCAGGCCAAAGGCCCTGGAAAGCCTGCAAATGGGTTGCGTTGTGATGACTGAAGCTCACTTCATTGATGGCATCATCAACGAAAAATCCTTCGAGGCCGCGCGAATTACGGCGCGTCTGAAACTGCGCCCAATCAAGGCGTTTTTCAGGGATTCGCTCAACATTGAGGCAATTGGTACGTCCGGAACAATTCGTGCAAGCGAGACCGTCGCCAGGGAGCTGGGAATCATTGACTCGAATGACCTGACGCGAAGCGCGGTCGAAGCACTTATCGGACGCGTGCTGGAGTTCGATCGGATTTCAGATATATCCCTGCGCGGTTTATCGGAACGTCGTGCGCAAGTGTGGCCGGGCGGCCTTGCCATTCTTATTGAATTGATGACCGTGCTACGTATTGATCGCTTGCGCGTGTCTGATGGCGCATTGCGAGAAGGATTGTTATACGAATCGCTCGGCCGCCTGCAACATGAAGATGCGCGCGAGCGCAGCATTATCGCTTTCACAGAGCGATTTCATGTCGACCTGGCGCAGGCGGATCGCGTTGTCGAAACTGCAACCGATATTTTTCGGCAGGGCGCAGTTGACTGGAATCTTGGCTCACCGCTGGCAGCCAGCTTGCTGGTCTGGGCGGCGCGACTGCATGAGATCGGGCTGGATATCGCTCATGATGGTTTCCACAAACACGGCGCTTACGTTGTGGAAAATGCGGACATGCCAGGATTTCCGCGCAACGAACAGCGCATTCTCGCGTTCATGATTCGTAATCAGCGCGGCGCACTGGATTTGGATTATTGCAGTGACATGACCGGCCTCTGGCGGAAGGCGGCCATCCGGCTCACCGTGATCCTGAGATTGGCGGTGCTTCTGAACAGAAGTCGCAGTACCCAGGAGCTGCCCTCTGTAGGGCTGAGTATTTCTTCCGATCAGGTGAAACTTCTGGTCCCGGATCTCTGGCTACAAAATAATCCGCTGAGTGTGGCCGATTTGGAGAGGGAATGCCGGTACCTGGCGGATGTCGGTATCAATCTCGTTTTCGGCGAGTAGGCGTTTTATATCTCGGACGCAAGCTGTCGGAGCAGCGTATCCTGCGCTGAAATCGGTGCTTCGTTTCCAGGCTGTAGTCGAGAATAAGAACCGTCACCATGAAGCTCCCATGACTGGCAGTTGTCGGCAAGAAACAGTTCAAGCTCTTTCTTGAGTCGCTTTTTCAGTGGTTGCTGCCTGATTGGAAAGCAGGTTTCGTTGCGGCGGAAAAAGTTTCGATCCATCCAATCCGCGCTTGAGCAAAAGAATTCTTCCTTGCCACCGTTGTAAAAATAGAAAACGCGCGAATGCTCAAGGAAGCGGCCAATGATCGAGCAAACCCGGATATTATCGGACAGCCCGATCACGCCGGGGCGGAGCGAACAGATCCCGCGCACGATCAAGTCGATTTTCACGCCAGCGGCGGATGCCCGATAAAGCGTTTCAATAATCTGCGGTTCGATGAGCGAATTAACCTTGACGATAATTCGCGCCTTGTTTCCTTCCTCCGCGTTTTTGATTTCGCGTTCAATTCGAGCAATTAATTCGTCAAATAATGTAAATGGTGCGGTAAGCACCCGATCGAGATCTTTGGCTTCGGTCAGGCTGGTCAATTGCATGAAGACCTTGTGCACGTCCTCGCCGAGTTTCTGGCTGCTGCTCATGAAGCCGTAGTCCGTATACAGCCTGGCGGTCTCCGGGTGATAGTTGCCGGTACCCATATGTACGTAGCGACGAATCGTTCCTTGCTCGCGACGAACCACCATAATCATTTTCGAATGTGTCTTGAACCCAATCAGCCCGTATACAACCTGTGCTCCCGCTTCCTGCAGGCGGTTCGCCAGCGAGATATTTTCCGCCTCATCGAAACGCGCCATAAGCTCAATGATTACCGTTACTTCCTTGCCGGCCTTTGCTGCTGTAACAAGATGATCAACAAAAGGTGAATTGGCGCCGGTACGATAAAGCGTCTGCTTTATGGCAAGGACATCGGGGTCTGATGCGGCTGCCTTGATGAATTCAACAACAGGAGCGAAGGAATGATACGGATGGTGCAGCAATATGTTTCTTTTCCTGAGAACAGAAAATATGTCGTTATCGGTTTGCAGATGAGTTGGCAGACCCGGACTAAATGGTGGGTACAACAGGTCAGGACGATCAGCTGCGTCGCAAATCGTTGACAGTCGATTCAGGTTGACCTGACCGTTAGCGGCAAACATATCTTCCTTGGACAGTGAAAAATGATCCAGTAGAAAATCGCACAGGTCATCCGGACAATCTCGAGAGATCTCGAGCCGAACAGCTTCGCCATAGCGGCTGGCTGCCAACTGGCCCTCAAGGGAACCGATCAGGTCTTCAACCTCTTCCTCGTCAACATACAAATTACTATTACGGGTGACGCGAAACTGGTAACAGCCATTGACGTCCATGCCGGGGAACAATTTGTCGACATGTGTATGGATGATTGATGACAAATACACGTACTGATCGCTGCCCGCTTCGCCAAGATGCTCCGGCAACCTGATGACGCGAGGCAATGAACGCGGTGCCTGAACGATTGCCCGGTGCCGCCGCCGACCGAAGGCGTCTTTCCCTTCGAGGCGTACTATAAAATTAAGGCTCTTGTTCAGGATACGTGGAAATGGCCGGGACGGGTCGAGAGTCAGCGGGGTAAGTACTGGCACGATCTGGCTGTGGAAGTAGTCATGCAACCAACTCTGTTGTTCTTCGGTCCAGCTGTCGCGGCCCGAAAAAACGATTCCGCACCGGGCCAACTCCGGGAAGATTTCCTGATTGAGGAGTTCATACTGCTGCAGAACCAGTTGCCTGGTTCGATCGCGAATCGTGTCGAGAAGCTGTTCGGGTGGGTAATTGTCCGGCCCGGAGGGCGCCGCCCCTATTTCGACGAGTTGCATTAGTGAAGCAACGCGAACTTCGAAAAACTCGTCGAGATTGGTGCTCGATATGCAGAGAAAACGCAGCCGGTCAAGAATGGGCACCTTGGGGTCCCTTGCCTGTTCCAACACGCGCCGGTTGAACTCCAGCAAGCTGAGTTCCCGGTTGATGTATAACTCGTTTGTTGGCAATACTGGTGCGTCCAAGATCAGGTCCGAATTTCAGCTGGCCGGCCAGTATAACAATGCCAGTATTGCAAATTGACTAACTGGTTCCTAAAAATACACCGCCAAGCACGGCCGGTCGGCTGGCTCCTGTTACTGAGGGCAGGTTGCCCGGATGTTGCTGAAGGGTTTGCATCGCGAGCCAGGCAAACGCCGCGGCCTCCACGCAGTCCGGGTCCAGTCCGAATGTCGCGGTGGAGGATATCGATATCTGGGGCATTTTGTCCTGCAAACGGGATAACAGGTATTCGTTGTGTACGCCGCCGCCGCAGACCATTACTGTCGACGTGTCTGCGGCATGACGACGAATATCGTCGGCTACGCTTTGGGCGGTCAATTCTGCAAGCGTGGCCTGAACATCGTTGGCGGCCGGTGGCGTCGGGAGATTACAACTCTCGATAACGCGACGAATCCAGCTCAAATTGAAGTGCTCGAAACCAGTACTCTTGGGCGGCTCCGCCGTGAAATACGAATCACTTAGCATTGTTTGCAGCAACGGTTGGATTACTTCGCCCGACTTCGCCCACTTGCCACCGTCATCAAACGCTTTCGACTGACTGTCGTTTATCCAGGCGTCAAGCAAGGTATTCGCCGGACCGGTATCGAAGCCGATTGTCGCGCTCGATTCCTCCGCGAGGACGGTCACGTTGGCGATGCCACCGAGATTTAGCACGACACGATTGTCGTTGTTCGTTGCAAACAACCATTGATGGAACGCGGGGGCAAGTGGCGCACCTTCGCCACCCAATGCAAGATCGCGACGACGAAAATCAGCCACGGTGGTAATGCCGGTTGTTGCAGCAATTCTATTCGGGTCACCGACCTGCAAAGTGAATGGCCGATCCGCATGCGGCTGATGGCGAACCGTCTGACCATGACTTCCTATGGCCCTGATTAGTGCAGGATCAATATTCGAACCTGTGATCACCGCCTGCGCCGCACCGGAGAAGCAGTCCGCCACCCAATGATCCATCGATCCGAGCCTGTCCACCGTGAGTGTTTCGGGGTTCTGTGCGGCGTCGCGAAGAGCCGAGCGTAGCGCTTCCGGGTAGGGTTGCTTATGCGTATGCACCACGTCGCAATGATGATCGCCGAATCGGACCAGCGCCGCATCAACGCCATCCATACTGGTGCCGGACATGAGTCCTAAATAGTGAATATCGGTGTCCGGAGGACTGGCCATCGCCCTTATTCGTATGACACTGACGCTATCTGCATGCGCTTGTACTGTAGCAACTCGTCGAGCAACGGCTGCGCTTCCGCAAGAAATTTCTCCTTGTATTCATCCTTGATCGGCTCGGCCTTTGGCAGCTTCACCGTTCGAGGATTTCGGTGGACGCCATTCAATCGATATTCGTAGTGCAGATGGGCGGCTGTAGCCAGGCCGGTGCTGCCAACGAAGCCAATGACCTGCCCCTGAATAACCCGACTGCCAAACGGCGCTGATCGTGCGAAGTTCGACATGTGTGCATAAAGCGTTGTGATATTACCGCCATGCTGGACGATTACGGCGTTGCCATAGCCACCTTTACGGCCGCGGAAAATAATTTTGCCATCGCCGGCTGCCTTGATCGGTGTGCCGCGCGGAGCCGCATAATCGACGCCACGATGTGCACGAATCGTATTCAATACCGGGTGCCGGCGTCGCGGATTGAAGCTGGAACTGATGCGTGAGAAATCAACAGGCGCGCGCACGAATGCTTTTCGTACACTGCTGCCGTCTGGTGTGAAATAGTCGGATCGTCCGTCGTTGTCGATGAAACGGATTGCCTGGTACGTGCGACCGTCATTATTGAATTCCGCCGCTATAATTTCGCCATCCGTGACAAATTCGCCGTCCTGGTAAATCTCTTCGTACAAAATGTAGTAGTTATCGCCGACCCGTATGTCGAGCACGAAATCGATATCCCACGCGAAAATACCCGCAAGATTCATTATCAGCTTGTCAGGTAATCCGGCCGCATTTCCGCTTTCAAATAAAGAAGAGTCAATTCGGCCGTAGGCCCGGCGCTTACGAACTTCGATCGGACGATCGATGATTTCTGCTACGAATCCCGAGGACTCTTTGGAAACGCGAAGCGCGCTGGTCAGGCTTAGTTCGCGATACAGGCTAATCAGTTTGCCGTCATCGTGCCTGATTTCGATTTCATCGCCGGGGCGTAACACGCGCAAGTACGGCCGGGCATCCGGCAGGCGGACAATCGTTGCCAGCTGACCCAGATCAAGCTTGTTTTTCCGAAATAACTGGTCAAGCGTGTCGCCGCGACGGATTGTAAGACTGATCGAATCGTAAGCCGGCACGGGCAGTGACATCGGCGGGTGAAACGAGACCGGCAACATCGCCATGGGTGCTGGCGTTTCGACAGTAGCCTCGCTTATTTCCAGGGAGGCAAGCTGTGCAGTTGGTTCGACACTCACAATATTGGCCAACGGATCTTCATCCGTCATAACGGCTTCGGGCGGTGCGTTTTTCATCGCAAGGACCAGGGCAACGCCCGCAAGAGGGAGTCCAAGCCCGAAAGCAAACCAGTGGACCGCTTTGCCTTTTTTGACGGGTGCACCGGA
>Ga0316187_10004787_pt1 | contig 11717 bp, 5 predicted proteins | sample CroRivburrow1_MG_FD_204927 | JGI IMG/M metagenome (GOLD analysis project Ga0316187, IMG submission 204927) | Coastal sediment microbial communities from Maine, United States - Cross River worm burrow 1 | ecosystem: Environmental > Aquatic > Marine > Coastal > Sediment | place: USA: Maine...
AGCGCAGAGACCGGGGAATCCGAGGGCAGCCACGAAGCCATCACCTGGTTCGAGGGGGATGTGGCAGATGCCTTCGAGCTCGCCGAAGCTCAGGGTAAGCCGGTCTTCCTGTACTGGGGCGCCGAGTGGTGTCCGCCCTGTCACTATCTGAAGGACAAGCTCTTCACACGACCCGAGTTCATCGACAGGATGGCCGACTTCGTGCCCGTCTACCTGGATGGAGACACGGAGCGCGCCCAGATCTGGGGAGAGAAATTGGCCGTCAAGGGATATCCGACGGTCATCGTCTTCAACGCCGCCGGCGAAGAGGTCATGCGAATGCCGAGCACCTTGCCGGTCGATCAGTACCAGGAAGTTCTGGACTCGGCCATGGATTCCACTCGACCCGTCCAGGCTGTGCTCGACGATGTGATGGCGCGTGGGCCTGCCTCCGCCGACGCCACTGACCTTGCCATCCTGGCCTTCTATTCGTGGAGCCAGGACAGCTCGGTCGGCCTCGAGGCTGCAGAGAGAATGTCGACTTTCCGCCGCCTCTACGACGAATCTCCGGTCCAGCTCGAGGTCGAGAGATCGCGCTTCCTCACACAGTACCTGGTATCCGCGGCCGAGGTGCGACGACAAACCTCGGGCTCCGACGAAGCTGGTCGGATTCCAGACGATGAGCTCGCCAGGCTGAATCTGGAGGCGGTGAGAATTCTCTCCAACGAAGCCTTGCGTTCGGCGAATCTCGGCTGGGTCCTCTACTACAGCACCGACACTGTCGAGCTCCTGGCTGCAGACCCCGGCGAGAGGCAATCGGATCTCATCACTGCCTGGCAGACCGCTGCCGTTGAGATCGAGAACGATACGACGCTGCCGATCAATGACCGCCTGAACGCCCTGATGCCTCAGATCGCGCTAGCCCGATTCGCAGCAGAACCAGAGTCCGCCAAGGAAGATGGCGACTCGTGGGTGGCCTCTGAGGCGCTCAAACAGCATGTTCGCGAAAGGGTCTCTTGGGCAGCGGACGAAGTCAGCGAGGAAGGTGAGCTCCAAACGACGATGAATACCATGGCCTATCTGCTGTCTTCGGTCGGCCTGGAAGGTGAGGCGGAAACCCTGCTGGCGGCCCGAATGAACGATACGGTGGCCCCTTACTACTTCATGTCCTGGATGGGCAGCATCAAAGAAGATGCAGGCAAGACCGAAGAGGCGCTGGCCTGGTATCGCAAGGCGTACGAGAGCTCTACGGGGCGCTACAGTCGATTTCGCTGGGGTTCGATGTACCTACGGAGCCTCCTGGAGCTGGCGCCGGAGGACACGCAAACGATCGAGGACCACTCCAAGGAGGTACTCGCGGAGCTCCTGACTCTGGAGGACGCCTTTTCCGGGGGAAACCACTCACGCCTGCAGGGCCTGGAGCGAAGCTACTGGGACTGGAACGCGTCGGGAGATCATGCGGCCACGATCGGCAGCTTGCGAGACTTCGTACTGAGCACCTGCGACGGGTTTCCCTCCGATGGCGAAGACTCGCAGCGCGATCGCTGCTCCGCCTTTCTCACAGAAGAAGGGGCCATGAGTACGGATCCAGTCTAGCGTCGAGCCACCGTGCCGATTCTCAGTTGTCGTAACTGCTGGGGCTGATCGAATCGCTTCCATCGACCAGCAATCTGGAGATCTTTCTCGGTTCCACGGGAGGGCTGAAGTAGAATCCCTGGATCTCGTTGCAGCCCTCGGCCGCCAGCAGATCGAGCTGTGAGCTCCTCTCCACGCCCTCGGCCAGAACCCTCAGCCCGAGGCGGTTTCCCAGCACCGATATGGCGCTGACTATCGCCGCGTCGTTGTCATCCTGCTCGAGATTCCTGACGAACGACCGGTCGATCTTGATCCTCTCCAGCGGCAACTGTCGGAGGTACTCGAGCGACGAGTAGCCCTTGCCGAAGTCGTCGAGCGCGAAGCGCACACCCAGTTTGCGCAATCTCTCGAGGCTGTTCTTCACGATCGGAGTCCCTTCGATGAGAATGCGCTCCGTCAGCTCCAACTCGAGCAGCTCCGGAGCAAGGCCTGAATCCTGCAAGGCTTGCACCACGGTGTCGGCGAAAAAGGGATTCTTGAATTGGACGGCCGACAGGTTCACCGCCACCGGCAGGTCCAACGCCAAGGAATCCTGCCACCTCTTGGCTTGTTCGCAAGCCGTCCTCAGAACCCAGTCGCCTATCGGAATGATGACCCCGCTGGCTTCGGCTGCGGGCACGAACTGATCCGGAGGAACGAGCCCCGACGTCGGGTGCTGCCATCTCAGCAGCGCTTCCAACCCGATTACCCGCCGACTCGGCAGCTCTATCTGCGGCTGATAGACGAGAAACAACTCGTTGCGCTCGAGCGCGCCGTGCAGCTCCTGTCCGAGGATCATTCTCTCCTGCACCTGCCTGTCCATGTCGGCAGCGTGGAACTTGAAGATACTGCGTCCTTCCAGCTTGGCCTGTTCGAGAGCCCGCTCCGCCTGACTCAATAGCTGTTTCGCCGCCACGTGACCAGCCGGTGCCAGAGCGATACCGACGCTCGCGCCGACATGAATCCTGTGACCTTCGACGTGGAACGGGGGCTCCATCGCGGCCAGGAGTCGACGAGCCAGACCCGCGGCGTTGCCGACATCGGTCAGATCCATTTGTAGGATGCCGAACTCGTCGCCACCGAGACGTCCGACGGTAGCTCCCTCTCGTAGCGTCTCTTTGACTCTCTCCGTCACGGCTACGAGGAGCGCATCACCAACGACCAGGCCATAGGTGTCGTTGACGTCCTTGAGATGATCGATATCCAGAGCCAGGAGCGCGGTCATGTGGTCATCGCGAGAGGCCCTCTCGAGCTCGAGCTCCAAGCGCTCCATGAAGGTCGATCGGTTTGGCAGTCGCGTCAGCGAGTCGCGTTTGCGCCGGCTGATGTCACTATAGATGCCGTAGATGCCGAGATTCTCGTCGCCCAACCGAACGGGATGGGCGAGGATGCGGACATCCAGCGCCGTCCCGTCTCTGCACAATCGCACTCCTTCGGTATCTACCACTTCTCCCAAGAGCACCTTGCGGGATATGGATCTGGCGTCGTCGAAGTCCTCGGGACGAACCAGCAATTTGTTGATCAACTTACCCCGGGCGACCTCGCGTGGGTAACCAAAGAGCCTCTCGAAGCCTTCGTTACATTCCTGGACGCAGTCATCGTTGTCGAGCACGACGATGGCCAGGGGAGATTTTTCGAAGAGCTCCCTGAAATAGACAGTTTGGACTTCGAGAGCCTTCTCGGCCCGCTTCTTGTCGGTGATGTCGGCCAGGAAGAGCGTGCATTGGTCTCGCTTCGGGAAGATCGCCGCAAACTCGAGGTAGCGACCAAGGCCCTCCACGAATTGCTCGAACCGATAGGGTTCCTGATCTCCAGCTTCCAACCAGGCCATGGCGTCCCTCAGGTGGCGGAGATCGATGCCCGGCATGGTTTCTGTGATACGGCGACCTACGACTTGAGAGGCCGGTAGTTCCGTTATGGCCTCGAAGGCGCGGTTTACCTCCAGGAGAATCAGATCGCGGAGGTTCCCTTCGTCGTCGAAGAGCACCTCGTGCAAAGCGTAGCCACTCAGCGAGTACTCGAAGATCTCCCGGTAGTCCTCAACCTCGAAGTCGGATCCCAATTGGCTTTCAACCTCAGCATCGCCCCGTCGTGGATCCGGTTCCTGGACCTGTCCTCGGAAGCCCGAGAGCTCCCCTTCCGGCGACGCTGGATGGACTCGTCCGCTCGTCTTGGGCGTCTTGCCTTTGGCTTCGAGGTCTCTCGTCATGGGCGGTCAACTCCTCTGTCTACTAAGAGAGTTACCGCTGAGCACCGATTTCTGACAGCATGTCGAAGATCCGATTATGCGCAACTGTCAATAGGCCGCCGATGAAGAGTCGGCACCCCATCAGCAGTCGATGAACTGCTTCGGTCGAGCCCGGTCGATAGCTCGATCTAAATCGAGCTTCAGTTGTCGGGGACCGACGCTTCTCGATCGGTTTGAGAGCTCTTCTGGGAGGTCTCGATCCCCATCAGAATCGCGACGCGACGAGTTCGCTCGTGGCTCTCGAGAGCCATGACCAGAGTCATTGTGAGGGGCACGGAAAGCAGCATGCCCATGGGGCCGAGAACCCATCCCCAAAAGACAAGGGATAGGAAGACCACCAATGTCGAGAGGCCCAGCCCCCGACCCAGGACTCGAGGCTCGACGAGGTTGCCGATCAAGACATTGATCACCAGATAGCCCACCGCTACTATGAGAGCCCTGCCGATGCCCCACTGAACCAGTGCCAGCAGCACAGCCGGGATAGCCGCGATGATCGAGCCGATGTTGGGTACGTAGTTGAAGAGAAATGCGACGAGTCCCCAGAGTAGCGGAAAATCGAGGCCCAGGATCATCACCCAGATCGTCACGGCAACGCCGGTCACCAGCCCGATGGCGGTCTTGAGTCCGATATACCGATTGAGGCTCTTGTTGAATCGGGTAAAAGCCCTCAGGGTCTCTTCAGAGCTGGAGAAGGCCGCTTCGAGCTTGTCGGGGATGTTCGCCACCTCTGCCAACATGAAGACGACCGAGAACAGGATCAAGAAGGTGTAGTTGAAGATGCCGCTGACGCTGTTCAGCAGGCCACCCACCATGTCAATGGCGGCGCCGGGGTCCACCGTAGCCAGAAGCTCACGCGTCGAGCCGAACCTGTCGTCCAGCCCCAGGCGATCGAGCAGCGTGGTGATCTGCTGATCCAGTCGTTCCTGGTAGTACGGGATGCGACTCGTGAAGTCGGCCACCGACGTGCCGATGAGGCTCACCATCAGCACTACCACCAGAACCATGCCAATTACGACGATCCCCACCCCGAGAGAATTGGGTACGCCCTTGCGTCGCAACCAGGCAAGAGGCGGTACTCCCACAACGGTAAGGAAGACGCTGAAAAGAAACGGCACCACGATTGTCTGCGCCGCCTTCAATCCGTAGATCAAGACGACCCCTGATGCCAGTGAGATCAGCCAACCCCTGATGTCGGTTCTTGTCTCCGGTTTGGTCATCTTGCTCTCGATTCAACGTTCAGTATACGAGTGTGGCTGTCGGAAGCGAAAGAGCCCAAACAGCGACTCCGCTGAACCGCGCTGCCCCGAGCCACCCATCGAGGCGGTACCTAACTACCCCCGGGGGTATTGGCCGAACGGTAAGCTCGATCTAGTGTCGGCCTGACACGGATTCTTCCCGACACCAACCTTCGTCCGTGTAGAAATGCGAAGAATGGGAAGACAACGAACGCTCCTCATCGGCGCACTCGCCCCTCTGCTGCTGGCGACATCGACCGCTGGCCTCGAACATCCTGACCAGCTTGTCCTGAAGATCGTCGATATCCGCGAAGAAGCACCCGTCCAAGGCTTGATCCTGAGAGATTTTCCAGGCCAGTCCACCGAGTCACCCACCGATGACAATGGTCTCACCTCAATTCGCCTCGGAACCGAAGCGAGGTCGCCTGGCTGGGTGAGGATCCAGCTGACCCCGTCGGATCCATCGAGTCCCGAGATCGTAGTCATTGAGCCATGGAATGGCTTCGTTCCGCTCGACGAGCATCGAGATCTGAAGAGCGAGCCTCTCCGCATTGTTGTAGCGCGGGTTCCGATCGAAACGGAATCGATCGATGCAAGGATCACTCTGTCCGTCGCAGCTGGGATACTCGCACAGGAGGCACTTCACGGTGGATCCGCAAGGACAGAGAAGGGCGAGCGCCTGAATCTCATCGCAGACAGCGCTTCGTTGCTCGGACTGACCTCGGACTCGATGACCGAGGCCTTGAACTCCCTTTCGACAACCACCGAATCCGATTTCGGAGCGGGTATTGGTTCTCTATGGAAGGGCGATCTGCCGGCGGCCTCGGATCGCCTTCTCGAGGCCTGGAAGCAGGCCGAGAGCTCGACGACCTTCGATGCTGTACTCGCCGTGGATTCGTCCCAGTTCCTTGGAATCACTTTTCTTCAACTAGGTGAGTACGGCCGGGCAACCTTCCTTCTGTCCAAAGCCAGCGACCTTCGGCCGGGCGACCTCGATCTCCTCACCCTACTCGGGAAGGCTCTCCATGGAGCGGGGAACTTCACTGAAGCCGAGTCCGCCTTGCAGCGTGTCCTCGAGGGTCGCGAGGCCGAAACCGGCGACGCTGACCCCAGCCTTTCTCCGCTACTCAACAATCTGGCGATCTTGTGTTTCGAGCAGGGCCGCTACGCTGAAGCTCGCAGGCTCTACGAGCGGGCACTCGCCATCGAGGAAGCTGCCACCTCACTCAACCACCCCTCGGTCGTCGCTCTACTCACCAATCTGGCCGCAATCCACACTGCCCAGGGTGAGCCCTCTGCCGCCGAGCCTCTTCTTCGCCGGGCTCTCGAGATCGAGGAGCAGGAACATAGCGAAGGTAGCGAGGAATCGGCCGGCACCCTGAACAACCTGGCACTGGTATATTTCGAGACGGGCAGGTTGCTCGAAGCGAAGCAGCTCTACACCCGTGTTCTGGCGATCGACCGGACTTTTCGAGGGCCCGATAGCACCGAGGTCGCATCTGACGTCAGCAATCTGGCCTTGATCAGCGACCAACTCAACTCCGTGCTCGAGGCAGAAAGGTTGTATCGCCAGGCCCTCGACCTGAGGGAAAGACTGCTCGAGCCCAACCATCGCGATCTCGCCAAGAGCTACGCCAATCTGGCCTGGTTCTACCACCGCCAGCGGCGTTTCGAAGAAGCCGAGACCCATTACTTGGCGGCACTCGAGGTACTCGAAGGTGGGAAGGGTGGGGATCCGCTGTATCTCGCCTGGACTCTCAAGTCCCTCGGGATGCTGTATCAAAAGCTGGAGCGCTACGGCGAATCCGAGCCACTCTATCGGCGAGCCCTCGCAATCTTCGAGAGTTTCGAGGACGCATCTCGCCCCGATCTGATATCCCTCTTGTGGACCTATTCCGCTCTGCTGGAAGAGCTCGGTCGGGAGACAGAAGCTGCAGAACTCGAGGAGAGAGCCAGGGCTATGGCTCAGTCCGAGCAGCTCTGAGCACGGAACCTCTCCCGCCGAACCTCAGGACCCTGTGTCGTTCGCAGGCATCTGGCAAATCACGATCCGGTGGTTGTCCAGATCGGCAACCCATACGACGCCGCCATGTACCAGAACCGCCGCCGGACGATTCAGCTCTCCGGGACCAGAACCCGCCTTGCCCGTGCCGCAAACGGTCGTAACTTCACCGTCTGGATTCACCGCCAGGATTCGGTGCCTCGCCATCTCTGCCAAGTAGAGAACTCCGTCAGGCCCAACAGCGATGCCGTGGGGGGTGTCGATGCCGCTCGTCAGATTCAAGGTGGAGACCTTGCTTTCCGGATCGAGCGATCGCACGCTGTGTGAACCGGCATCGGCGATCCAGAGCGTCCCGTCGGCTGCCAGGGCTATGTCCATCGGGTAGTGAAATGAAGCTTCCGCACTCGCACCGTCACGACGCCCTTCGTCACCGCTACCGGCTGCGGTTCCAACGGTCGCAGAGCTCACGCGTCGAATCCTCGCATTACCGATGTCGGCTACCAAAAGGTCTCCATCGGGAGTCCAGGCAACAGCATGGGGCGATTGAAACAGGGCCTCAGCCGCCGGGCCGTCCATCATTCCTCCACTACCTGGCACCCCGGCGAGCGTGGATATGACGTAGCCTTCTGGACCCTGGTTGTCCGCACCGAGGACCGGGGTCAGTAAACGGATCGTGTGATTTTCGGCTTCTGCCACCGCGATCAGACCCTCTCGGGAGATTGCCACTCCGTGTGGGGAAGCGAACAGCGCTACCTCGGCTGAGCCATCCGCGAATCCCTTTCGATCCGGACCACCGGCGATAGTCGTGACTGTCCCATCGACGTTCACCACGCGAATGGCATGATTGAAGATGTCGGCGACCAGCACGGCTCCTGCACCATAGGGAGCCAGGCGAATCGGCTTGTTGAATGCGCCGGGCGAGCCATCCTCGAAACCTGCCTCGCCAGTACCCGCGATGACTCTCATCTTGCCGCTGTCCGCCTCAGTGGCCACGAGCAGGATCGACGAGAGGCATCCCAGTACGAGCGTGAGAAACAATCGACTTGTCCAACCCATGATGCAAACCTCGTTTTTCAGAATCAGTGCAGAAGATCGAAAAGGTGACTGTACTTGAGCGTCAGGCTGCGGCCAGGAATCCCGGTGCCGGCACCCTGGATGTCTCGGATCTCATTGTAGACGAGGTACAGACCGGCGCTGGCTCGCGTCAGCCACCCAAACCTGAGATTGGTGACCGAGATATCTGCGCGATCGTTGTACTGCAGTAGCCCTTGAACAAAGATCTTCTGGGTGAAGGAGTACGAGACGCGGAGCAAGCCGAGGTTGGTTTCGAAGGCGCCTGTATCGAGATCGATGTCGTTGTACTGCCAGCCGATCTCGGTGTTGAAGGTGTCGCCAATGCGGAATCGAAACGTCGGCGAAAGCGCCAAGCGGTCACCGTTGAAGAAACCTCCAGCCACAACCCGAGCCGTAAAGGCCACCGGCGCTCCCTGATTCGTGTAGAAGACGATCTGCGCCTCGGTGTTGTCATACGTTCCTGGCGGAACTGTCACGTCGTCGGCAATCTCGAACGGCTCGAGCAGTCCTTCTCGGGTGAAGTTGATTCCGGTATGGACCTCGTAACCGTTACGCCACTCCCAGTGGTTGTCGATATGGAGAAAGCCCGTCTCCTGAAACCCGTCGTAGTTCCAATAGCCCCGATACGAGACATGAGGTCGTAGCTCGAGCAAGCCCCACAGGTCTGTCGGACGGATGGTGCGCATCAGGAACCCATCGGGCTTTCTATACCCGGTCCGAGTCAGGTAGCCCACTTCGGGATTGAAGTTGTCGGCGACCTCGGTGTATCCAGCCGTGAGGGTCCATTTCTCTGAATCGTAGGAGCCTCCCAACCTGAAAGAGTAATCGTCGCCGTCCAGTCCAGGCGTGTCTGTCTGCGCCACGAAGCCGTCGATCAGGCCGTTTTGTCCGATTCCCCAGCGTCCGTCCAGACCGTACGTCCAGTTGTAGTCTTCGTCCGCCGCCAGGCTGCCACTGCCCCGTCGACTGACGAGGGTACCGCCAATTCCCGAGCGATTCGGCAGATCCCGATTGAGACGAACCACACCGAACTGGTTCTCGGGCGTCACATCCGTCACTTCGTCGGTCTGCATGTACAGTAAGCCGATGTTGTAGTGATCCCGCGCCTTGCCTGACATGCGCAGGCCCCAGTCGATAGGCACGATCTCACCGTCGGGTCCGAGTCCGATGCGGCGGCTGTAGAAGAGCTCGACCTCCTGCGGCACCCCAACGGTAAAGTAACCCGCGTTCTCGAGGAAGAAGGGCCTCTTTTCGGGAAAGAACAGATTGAAGCGGTCCAAATTGATCTGCAGCTCGTCCACCTCGACCTGGGCAAAATCGGTGTTGATGGTTCCATCGAGTGTCAGGCTCGGAGTCAAGCTGTACTTGATGTCCAAACCGACATTGCCGTCATTCTCCGTCGGCGCATTCTCCACACCCTCCTGGGTTCCGGTTCCGAGAACATAGGGCAAGATCTTCAGGTTGTTCTGGCGCGGCACCTCGAAGTTCTCCAGAGAACCTGCCATGGAGAGTCGATAAAGGTTGTATTGCCGGGGCAGCGATGACCAGTAAGCCTGCTCGTTGCGGCGGCGGATATTACGCTGGAAGTTGACACCCCAGGTTTGAGCGGTGTTTCTCGGATAGCGCAGGGTCCGGAACGGAATTGCCAACTCCGCACTCCAACCGATATCCGAGATCTCTGCCTGGACATTCCAGTCACCGTCCCAATTTATGTTGAAGCCACCAGAAGTCCCGAAACCGCCGCCTTCTCCTTCCTGCGCCACCTGGCCGTCGTACTGAATCCCCACCGGGTTGGTGCCAAAGACGAAACCGGTCTTCTCGTCCCGATAGGTATCCAGGATCAACTGGAAGCTGTCAGTCTCTTCGAGCGAGGAGTCCCTACGGCTACTGGCCACGATGATGTTCTCCGGGGTGCGGTCGTAGCACACCACTGCGAAGTAGAGAGTATCCGCGGTGAAGACGACGTACACCTCGGTCTTCTCGGTCGCCGGCTGCCCCTCGTAGGGCCTGGTCTGCCAGAAGCCCACTGCCGGCTCAGCGCCCTCCCAGGCCGGATCCCCCAACACATCGCCGTCCAGAGTTGGAGCCGTATCCACAGGAATCGGCACCAAGGCAGGCCGTTCGCTGGGCTCGATCCACTGCGCCAGGAGACCGGGCGACGATGCGATCGCCATTCCGGCCATCACCATGCCCGCGAAGTACCTCGATCTCGAAGAACAGCGATTCAATCGGTTCTCCAGTTCTTGGAACGGCCTCGATGCGTGGGGGGGGAGTGACCAGCGGGGAGTATTGCGGACGGCGAGTTCGACGAAAGCCTCGAATCGACTCTGCTCGGACCAGGAATCGCCGCGGCAGTGCCACGGAGATACTACTGGGGCAGGCCCTCGGATTCCCCCACTCCGATTGACCGCTCCTGCCCCACCCCTTGGGGTAGTGGCGCCCGACAACGATGCCGGCGCTCAAGGCGAGCGTTCGAAGCGGACTTCCCCACCGACGATGGTCAGGTCGACCTGAACACCCGGAATCCTCGACTCGTCGATAGTCAGGATGTCCTCAGACAGCACGGTGATATCGGCCAGCTTGCCGACCTGGAGCGAGCCCTTGAGATCTTCTTCGAACGCAGCATAGGCGTTGTTCAGGGTGTAGGTGCGCAGCGCCTCCTCGCGGGTCATTCTCTGATCGGGATAGAAGACGCCGCCGTCCCTCATGACTCGAGACACGGAGGAATAGTAGCTGGCGATTGGATCGATGGCTTCGACTGGCACATCCGTTCCATTTCCGAGAATGGCTCCGCTGTCGATCAACGTACGCCAGACGTAGGCCCCCTCCTCGGCCCTTTTCGAGCCGAGGCGTTTCAAGACCCAGGGACCATCGGAGGTGCAATGCACACCCTGTATCGCTGCAATGATTCCCAACCCGGCGAAGCGACCGATATCGTCCGGGTGCAGGTGCTGGGCATGCTCGATTCGCCATCGCAGGTCGGCGGGCATTCCGTTGGCCTCGAACACCTCCTCGTAGATGTCCAGAACGCGTCGATTCGCCCGATCGCCGATCGCATGCGTGTTGACCTGAAAACCGTGTCGAATCGCGACCCGAGCAGTTTCCAGAATCTCCTCTTCGGGTTCGAGGACGAGGCCTATGCTCTCCGGAAGATCTTCATAGGGCTCCAGGAGCCAGGCACCGTGCGAACCCAAGGCACCGTCGATTTGCCGCTTGATCGATCGCACCGTCAGGAAATCGTTGCCGTCAGCCACCATCCGGTACTCCGGCAGCCGCGCCGCCATCTCCTCATTGCTCTGGTACCGCACCATGGCGTAGAGGCGCACGGGCAGCGCTGCCTCGTCTTCCAGCCTCTTGTAGAAGTCGATCGTTTCGAAGGAGACACCTGCGTCGTGGAAGCTGGTGACGCCCTTCGACAAAGCCTCCTCGCCAGCCAGCTCTACCATCCTGCGGCGGTTTGCTTCCACCTCTTCGGAATCGCGCTGCGACATCGAAGCAGAGAGTGCCTCGGACACCGCTCGTTGGGCCGTTTCGCGCAGCAGGCCTGTCAGATTTCCATCGGCAT
>Ga0316187_10004788_pt1 | contig 11714 bp, 6 predicted proteins | sample CroRivburrow1_MG_FD_204927 | JGI IMG/M metagenome (GOLD analysis project Ga0316187, IMG submission 204927) | Coastal sediment microbial communities from Maine, United States - Cross River worm burrow 1 | ecosystem: Environmental > Aquatic > Marine > Coastal > Sediment | place: USA: Maine...
AATAAATTTTAACGACTCTATTGCAATGATTGATGTTGAAAATATTACTGCTATGGTTTATGGAGAAAATAAAAACCAAACCATAATAATTTCAGCACATTACGATCATTTAGGCGTTGAACTGGGTGAAATATACTATGGTGCTGACGACAATGCTTCAGGAACATCGGTACTACTTGAACTTGCAAGATTAGTTAGTAAACAAAATGCAATTTCACCTTTTAAACGATCGGTTATGTTTATTGGTTTTTCGGGGGAAGAAATGGGGCTTTATGGATCAGAAGCATACGTAAACACACCATTAATTAGCCTTGATAGCACCATAGCAAACATAAATATGGATATGGTAGGCCGTTGGGATACTAAGCATGAAAAAAATAGAAACTTTGTATATTTATTGAATGCAGGATTAGGAAGTAAAAAATATTATAGTCTTGCCAAACGAAAACTAGAGCTACCTAAAGCGTTTAAAATATCGAGAAACCCAGGAGCTTACGAAAAAGAAGTTTTCAAACGTGGTTCGGACCATTATAGTTTTTTCAAAAAAGGAGTTCCGGTTTCAGTAGTATTTACAGGAATGCACGATGATTACCACACTCCCTCTGACACTCCTGATAAGTTAAACTATAATAACATGAGCAATATCACGAATATGCTTTACCAATATATTTATGAAATAGCTAATAAACCCAATGAATATCCGGTAAGGTTTAAAAAATAACCCACTAACCTAGTATCAATTTTTCTCCTGGCTCACTCCCATTAAATAACATTTTCTCAGGATTTTCAATCAACTCCTTTAATTTCACCAAAAAGCCAACTGAATCTTTTCCATCAACCAACCTATGATCATAAGACAATGCTAAATACATCATAGGTCGAATAACTACTTGCCCATTTTCTGCTATGGGGCGTTCCAGTATATTATGCATACCTAATATTCCCGATTGCGGAGGATTAATTATTGGGGTTGAAAGTAAAGAACCAAAAACTCCACCATTGGTAATAGTAAAAGTTCCGCCGCTCATTTCTTCAAGTGATATTTTAGCTTCACGAGCCTTTTTTGCAATGTTTGCAATTTCAAGCTCAGTTTGTGCAAGTGTTAAGTTATTAACATTCCGAACAACTGGTACCATTAAACCTTTTGGAGTTTGCACCGCAATACCAATATCGGCATAATTAAAAGAAACTATTTCCTCACCATCGATCATTGCATTTACATTGGGGTGATATTGCAAAGCTATGGAAGCTGCCTTAGTGAAAAATGACATGAAGCCAAGTTTCACTCCAAACTTTCCCTGAAATTCCGTTTTATACTTATTTCGTAAATCAATAACAGCCTGCATATTAACTTCATTAAATGTGGTTAACATAGCTGTTTGATTTTTAACCTGAACTAAACGTTTGCTCAGTTTCTTGCGAAGCGAACTCATTTTCTTGCGTTCAATTTCTCTCTCTGTTTTACCTATAGGTTCCAAAAAATCACTATTACTTCCATTTGAAAGCACAAAATCAACTTCATGTGAAGAAATTCGTTTCAGTTTCTTTAAAAACTCTAATTCACTGACCCCTTTGTCTTCAAGCATCTTTTTTGCAAGTGGAGTTATTTTCATTGATTCTTCTTTAGCACTATCTGTATGCTCAGCCTTTTCCGGCTCTTTATCTAAATGCTTCTCGTTTTCCTCTATTGTTGGGGTTACAGCCTTAACAACCTGAGCACCAGCAGGCCGAGGTTTCGATACATCAATAGTACAAGCAACAGCCCCAATATCAAGCGTATCTCCTTCATTAGCAATTAAAGTAATTTCACCCGCTTTATCGGCCGACAAAGTCAGTGTAGCTTTATCTGATTCTAATTCGGCTATTTCCTGATCTTTTTCAACGTAATCGCCATTTTTCACAAACCAAGTTGTCAGTTCAACTTCACTTATTGATTCCCCAGGACTTGGTATTTTAATATCAATTATCATATGCTTTATTGCTAATAAAAATTCTAAAATCTAAATTACTATTTTTTACCTATTTACTTTTTTTTTCAATAAGCTCAATCCCATTGGCATTAAAATATCGATGCTGTTTGTACACCGGAATACGCTCCTGACCTGTTTTGCATTGCAAACCACAATACTTTTTATTTAAACCACAAGTACATGGCTTAAATACTTTATTTATTAATTCATTCTGTTGCATGAAATGAAGTTCATTTAACCCAACTGCCGGACTACCACTTGGTATCCTATATACACCTTCAATTAATAAATGCTCCAATTCATTTTTAATAAAATACCAGGCTCCCATATTCATGGGTTCTTCTTGTACCCACAAAAGCTTTAGTGCTTTTTTATATTTACTAATTACTTCAAATATTTCGTTGGTTGGCAATGGGTAAATTTGCTCAATCCGCACAAGAGCAATATCATCAACATCTAATTCATTTTTCTTTTTCAAAAGATCGTAATATATTTTTCCTGAACACAAAACAACACGGGTAACACTATCCGGATTGTTATATTGATCATCAATAACCCGCTTAAACCCTCCTTTAATAAATTCATCTTTTGATGATACGGCTTGTGGATAACGAAGTAAACTTTTAGGCGTGAACATAATCATTGGGGTACGAAAAACCCGCTTCACCTGCATTCGTAATGCATGAAAAATATTTGCCGGTGTAGTACAATTCATAAGCTGCATGTTATTATTTGCGCACATCGTTATAAATCGCTCCATTCTCGCACTTGAATGTTCTGGCCCTTGACCCTCGTAACCATGAGGTAACATCATTACCAAACCATTCATTAAGCCCCATTTTTCTTCTGCCGATGAAATATATTGATCAATGATTACTTGAGCCACATTATGAAAATCTCCAAATTGAGCTTCCCAAATGGTTAATCCTTTAGGTAAAGCTAAGGCATACCCGTATTCAAATCCAAGAACCCCATATTCATTTAATGGTGAATTATAAACATCAAAAGCAACCTGATTTTTACTTATATATTTTAAAGGTGTATATTTTGTACCTATTGTTTCTCGAGTAACCGATGCATGCCTGTGCGAAAAAGTTCCACGTTGTGAATCCTGACCACTTATGCGAACCGGAATTCCTTCATCAATTAAACTAGCATAAGCAAACAATTCTCCAAGAGCCCAATCCATTCTATCTTCCTGAACCATTTTCTTACGATCATCAACCAGCTTAAGAATCTTCTTAAAGAAACTTTTTTCATCGGGCAAATGATTTATTTTGGCTTCAAGCTCTATTAGTTTATCTTTTGAGATAGCGGTATCGATATTTGCAAAGAAATCTTCGCTAAAAGAGTATTTGTAATCTTTCCAATCTTCAATAAGAAATTGCTTAATTGCAACTTTTGAATCGCGATTAGCAATATTTAATTTCTTGTCTAAGAAATCGTCAAAGCCATTAATATAATTATCCAATTGCTCCAAGCTAACAACACCCTGCTCTACTATTTTTTTACCATACAAATCACGAGGATTTAAATGTCGAGCAATTTCCTTGTATAAAACTGGCTGGGTGTATCGAGGCTCATCACCTTCGTTATGACCATACTTTCGATAACATAGAATATCTATAAATACATCTTTATGAAACTTCTGCCTATACTCAATCGCTAATTTAATGGTGTATATTAATGCTTCAACATCGTCACCATTGACATGAAATACAGGTGATCGGGTCACTTTAGCTATATCGGTAGAATAAGTACTAGTTCTTGCATCTAAGTAACTGGTTGTGAATCCTACCTGATTATTAATTACCAAATGAATTGTGCCACCAGTTTGGTAGCCTGGCAGTCCCGACATTTGTATTACTTCGTAGACAACTCCCTGTCCGGCAATAGCACCATCACCATGAATAAGTATGGGCGCCAGTTTATTTTGATCACTTTTGTATTTATTTTCAATTTTTGCGTGTGCAATTCCCTGAACCACAGGTCCAACAGCTTCAAGATGTGAAGGATTTGGTGCTAAATTTAAACGTACTTTTTTACCTTTATCAGTTGTAATATCATTTCCATATCCTAAATGGTATTTCACATCGCCCAGCGATATAGTTTTATTATAAGACTTACCAGTAAATTCGCGAAAAATAAGTTCATAAGGTTTTTTTAAAATATTTGCAAGTACATTTAATCTCCCTCTATGCGACATCCCTATAATAAACTCTTCAATACCCAGGTCTGCTCCCAGTTCAATAATTGCATCAAGTGATGGAATTAAGGACTCTGCCCCTTCAAGTGAAAACCTTTTTTGTCCCGTAAAACGTTTATGAATGAATTTTTCAAAACCAACGGCTGACACTAAGTGTTGATATGCATGTAACTTATCTTCATTATTAAAAGAAGGAGTATTCTTTTCCGATTCCATGCGGTGCTGAAGCCAGTCAACTTCTTTTGGATGTCTTATATAAATATATTCCACCCCAATGGATTGACAATATGTTTGCTCTAAATGATCGACAATTTGTTCAAGGGTAGCCTCGCCAAGCCCAATATGTTTACCTGCCTTAAATACCTTTTTTAAATCATTTTTACTCAAGCCAAACTCTACAACATCAAGGGTTGGTGTGTACTTGCGACGTTCCCGAACTGGATTTGTATGGGTAAACAAATGGCCACGTTGTCGATAACCCTGTATAAGATTAATAACATTGAATTCTTTTGATGATACATTATCACTTACATCATCGTCAAAATTATTTTTTGCTAAATCGAACCCTTTAAAAAAGTATTGCCATTGCAAATCAACACTTCCAGGCTCCTTTAAATATTTTTGATATAAATCCTCAATAGCCTCGGGACTAAAGTTGTTTAAAAAGCTCAATTCATCCATTTGTAGGTTTACTTTTATTAAAGGTATTAGAACAGTTATGTTCAATCGTTTGTTTCGCTAAAATTAACATTCTGAGTGAAAAATTGCAATAAAAATTAAAAACATACACCACTTTACCTATAAACACCTCATTTTAAGTTAAAAAAAACAACATTTACCATTACAAGTTCAACAAAAATCTCACATACAACAAAAAAAAGCCCGGCATAACCGAGCTTGTAATAATTGTATTGAATTATACTATTTATATTCACTTTGATATTCCTGTAAATTATCCATTAGTTTCTGACGAGCAAAGAAAATTTTACTTTTTACTGTTCCAATTGGTATCTCAAGTTTTTCAGCGATTTCTTTATATTTAAATCCTTCAGTAAACATTTGGAAAGGTACTCTAAAATCATCTTGCAAATTATTTACTTTCTTCCTAATTTCTTTATATGCGTGCTCCGATTCAGGAGAAACTGCTTGCTGTTTATGTGCTAAATTCTCATTATTCTCTGCTTTGTTAAATATAGTATTTGATTTAGCAGTTCTACGATAATTATTTATGAAGGTATTTTTCATTATTGTGTAAGCCCAAGAATTAAAATTTCTTGGATCAGTAAACTTATCTCGATTCGTCAATGCTTTTAACATAGTTTCTTGAAGTAAATCCTTTGCTTCTTCTTGATCAGTAGTTAAACTATAGGCAAAATACTTTAATTTATCTTCAATACTCAATAATTTTTTGTTGAATTCAAGAGCTGTCATAATTGTGGAGTTTTAGTTATATTGTTTAAGGATGACTGTCAAATGTTTTAACGTTTTTGTTTAACAAATATACAACTAAATTAAACATTTATCAAAATATATTTTAAATATTTCCCGTACTAAAAAGAACGATTCTAAATAACAAAACGACTTACCAATCTGTTTTACTGCATTTTACGTTACCTTAAGATTGTTCAATATAAATTACATGCTTCAAAAACACATTTTTAGAACATGATGTTTTATTGCATTTTTATCACAGCAGTTTTTGATGTTTTTGAGATGAATTTGTATAGTTTTGTTTAACCTCCACTTTAACATAAATAATACATTACTGATAAACAGTATTTTGATAATATATTTTGTTTAACATTAGCGAATCTTTATGCATATAGAACAAAACACAATAATTTTTATCGCGAAATTCTCCGAATAGAAAAAGTTTATATGAAAGGTGAATTAGATTAAAACCAAGTTAGAAAGTGTAAACATTTGCGCTAAAAACCTTTTTTACATTTTCAGGCAACTTTTTGTTATAGTTTTCTATCTGTAAACCAAAAATCAATACAGTTTGACTTTCAAAGCGTAAGGAAAGTTTTTCCAAATAATCACTTATCTTTAATTCATTATAGGCTGAAGTAAATGAAGTTACTATAAAGTCAGCCTGGTGAATAGAATTCATTTCATCAATACTTGCTAAAGGTATTGAAGATCCTAAATAGGTAACACGATGATTGTTTTTCTTTAGATTATAATGTGCATAAAGCAAACCTATCTCATGCCATTCGTCTTCTGGTAAAAAAAGCACATAATTTTTACTTTTTTCACTATAGTTTGGCAATAAACCATCAATAGCAACCAAAATCTTTTGCCTAATAATATTTGTAGCAAAATGCTCCTGAGCAGGAGTTATAGTGCCTGTTTGCCACAAAAAACCAATTTTAGTTAAAAACGGAGAAATTATTTCGGTAAATGTATTTTCAAACCCTCGATTTATATACGAAATAGTTAAAAGCTTTTCGAATTTTTGAGTATTCATATAAAACATCGACATCGTTAAAGCTTGGATTTGATCTTCCACATCGCTGCTCCTACTTGTCAACTCAATAACTTTTTCATTTAGCTTATCAATACTTAGTTCAGAAATTCGTGAAATCTTTATTCCATTTTTATTAAGCAATGATATATTTAAAAGCTTCTTTAAATCATCAGCAGTATAATACCGGATATTCGTATCTGTTCTTTTAGGCTCAAGCAGAGCATAACGCTTTTCCCATATCCGTATGGTATGTGCTTTTACTCCACTTAGTTTTTCAAGGTCTTTTATATTATAATGTTCTTCTTTCATTTCAAGGTATTAGCCAAGGGTTTTAATATTAATTCGTTAAACAATTACAATAACCGTTAAACAAAACAAAAGTAATTATTGTTTCCTTCCTTCAAAATTTAGGATATAGGAATTATATTATTGTTTAATTAAATTTCGAGTTTAATAATGTATATAACTAATAATTCATGAAATTGTTTGGAACATGCCTAATCCATTCCTACTTTTGAGTAAATTTTAATCGAATGAATAGTTTTTTATTTCAAGTAGCTACATATTTATATTCCAATTTCGAAAGCGATTTTGAACACATTAAATTAATATTACCTAACCGCAGATCTGGTGTGTTTTTAGAAAAACATCTGCAGGAGATCATCAATAAAACCATTTGGCTACCAGAGATTTTAACGATAAACGATTTTTTTGAAGAACAAACAAAACTCATAACTGGCGAACATATACAATTATTGGCAGAACTTTATAAGAACTACTTAAAGGTTGCGAAAAGTCAGGAAACATTTGATGAATTTTATTTTTGGGGCGAAATAATACTTAACGATTTTAATGATGTTGATAAATATTTAATTAATGCCGATGCTGTTTTTTCCAACATTAAAGAACTTAAAAACATTGACTCAAGCTTTGATTACCTAACTGATGAGCAGAAAAATGTACTAAAAAGATTTTTCAGTGAGTTCGACCCAGAGAAAAACTCGAAATTAAAAGAAAACTTTTTACAGATTTGGAATTTCCTGCTCCCTTTATACAAATCATTTAATGAAGAACTATTTAAAAAAGGCATCGCCTATGAAGGCATGCTTTATAGAGACACGGTAACACGAATTGAAAATTCAGACTTCAACCAACATAAAACTAAATATTTTTTCATAGGCTTTAATGCCATAACCAAATGTGAGGAGAAAATATTTGAACATTTAAAAACTCACCAAGTAGCTTCTTTTTTCTGGGATTTCGACAACTATTACATTGACAACAAATTATTTGAGGCAGGTTTCTTTTTACGCAATTACCTTAAAAAATTCGCTCCTCCAAACGATTTTAAGCTTGAGTCTAACAATCTAAAAAAACCAAAGGAAATAAAAATTATATCAGTACCTACCAATGACGGGCAGGTTTTTTACGCTGGGAAACATATTCATAACAATCCGCAAAACGATTACTCAAATACTGCCCTTGTTTTAGCCGACGAAACTTTATTAGGTACAGTTTTAAACTATTTGCCAAAAAATGTAAGCGATGTAAATATAACAATGGGATACCCGGTAAAAGACACACTAACTGGAAGCTTTATAGATTTAATAATCGCATTAAAGAACACAAAAGGAAACAATTCCAACACTTTTTACTACAAAAACATTCTTCCCCTATTAAGACACCCCTACATTAATGCTGTAGCCCAACCTGAAGCATTAGAATTAATTAAGAAAATAAAATCTGAGAATTTAATTAGTATTTCAACTAATGATATTGCTAATTTTGAGCTTTTTAATTTAATGTTTTCAGAATCTCCAAACTCAAAAACCTTTTCAGAACAATTATCAAAAACACTTTATTACATTCAAGAAAAAATATCACCCCTTGTTGAGCAGGGTAAATTTCAACTAGATTTTGAGCAGTTATACAATATTTATTTAACCATAAACAAATTACAAAATCAATTAACAGAACAGGGTATTGACATATCGCTTCCTATATATTGCAAACTTTTAAGGAAAATGCTTTATAGCTTACGCATTCCTTTTGAAGGCGAACCAGTAAAAGGTCTCCAGATCATGGGGTTTTTAGAGACCCGAAACCTTGACTTTGAAAATATTATTATTCTTTCAACCAACGACAGCTTACTCCCATCAACAAATATTACACCTTCGTTTATCCCTTATGGGTTACGCAAAGGTTTTTCATTACCTACCCGAGAACTCCACGATGCCATGTACGCTTATTATTTCTATAGAATAATACAACGGGCAAAAAATATTTCATTGGTATACAACTCATCAGTTGGTGGTTTAACAACGGGCGAAAAAAGTCGATTTATTCACCAGCTAGAATACGATAACAGTTTCAATATAAAGGAATATACTGAAAATTATACCATTGATATGATGGTAAAAAAACCTACTGAAATTAACAAAACAGGTTTAGTCAAAGACAGGCTTAATGTTTATCTGGACAACAAAACACCAAAAACATTATCCCCAAGTGCCATAGTAACCTATCTAAGTTGCTCATTAAAATTTTATTATCAAAACATATTACGCTTGCGCGAAGAGGACGAATTAACAGAATCAGTCGACGCTCGATTATTTGGTAATATTTTTCATCATGCTGCGGAATATATCTACCAACCTTATGAGGATTCAGGAAAAGATATAACAGAAATTGAAATTAACAATATTATAAGCAATAAGGAAATAATCAACAAAGCCATTCAACATTCCTTTACAAAAACCTTTTCTGGCGACCACTCAAAACGAGAATTCAAGATTAGAGGTAAAAACACTTTAGTATTCAATATTATTAAAAAGTATTTAACAAAGATGCTTCAATTCGATTCCAACGAAGCTCCATTAAAAATAATTGGTTTAGAAAAAAGCCTTTATCGCAATATCGGATTTCAGATTAATGACCAATCCTTCAATATAAATATTGGAGGTCAAATTGACAGGCTTGATAAAACCTCAGAAGGACTAAGAATTATTGACTACAAAACAGGTAACGATAAATTATTTTTTAAAACTATTACTGAAGTTTTTAGCGTAGATAAAATAATAGATTATAAGGCAATTTTGCAAACACTAATATACGGTTACGTTTGTTCAGAACACTTTCCCAATGAAACATCCATAATTCCAGGTATTTATAAGGTTAAAGATTTATTTAAAAATGATTTTTCCTTTAGAATAAAATCGAAAGAAGAAACCAATTTTGAAAACAGTAACTTTATAAAGATTGAAGATCAGGTTAGTACTGAGTTAAGAGCTGTGCTCACTCAATTATTTGATTATAATATTCCTTTTAAACCAACCGAAAATGAAAAGCATTGCAGCTACTGTAGCTTTAAAACTATGTGTGGCCGCTAACAAATTTAACTTTATTATAAAAAGAAACCCTTAGTAATAAATTACTAAGGGTTTAATATAATTAAGTTATTTGCATAAATTAATATCTCTCACCTATTACATTCCAATCTAACACTTCCCAAAAGTTCTTCAAATATTGAGGACGTGCATTTTGTGTATCTAAGTAATAAGCATGCTCCCATACATCAACAGTTAAAATAGGAGTTAAACCATCACGCAAAGGGTTTCCAGCATTCGATTCTTTCACAATCACAAGTTCACCGGAAGCATTTTTAGCTAACCAAGCCCAACCCGCTCCAAACAATGTTGCGCCAGCTGCTGTAAACTCTTCTTTAAATTTATCAAACGAGCCAAAAGTTGAATCAATTGCTTTAGCTAAGGCTCCCTGAGGGGTTCTTGCACCATTCGGTGAGAATTGTAAAAAGTAAAAAGTATGGTTCCATATTTGCGCACCGTTATTAAAAATACCACCTTCAGATTTTTTTACAATCGTATCTAAGTCCGTATTCTCAAAATCAGTACCTGGAACTAAATTATTCAAATTGGTAACGTAAGCCTGATGGTGTTTTCCATAATGATACTCTAAAGTTTGTTTACTTATGTGTGGTTCCAGAGCGTCTAACGCATACGGAAGTTTTGGTAATTCAAAAGCCATTTTAATATTTTTTTTAAGTTAGTATTAGTAATCTTTTAAACAAGCTCGAACCTAAATGGTTCATAATAAATATTGTTAATATCGAGTCATCCCTAAATCAATGATTAAACATATTTTATTAATTGCTTTGACAAATATAAAACATTAAGCATTTAACATCTTTAAAATACCTATAGATAGTTTTTATGACTAAATCAATTCTGTTTATATGATCAGAATTCTTATTTTTATACAAAATAACAATCATTAAGCAAAACAGTATGCAAATAGCTCATTACAGTAGATTTGAAGTAAACATTGTTCAAAAACCGTTTTATGCCGAAAATGGAGCAAGTTACCCAAGTACAGCTATCATCTCTTTTTTTGACAAAAAAAATCACAACATCGAAACTATTGACTATGGCTACCTTACAACCAATGAAATCTACAATCAAATTGATGAGAATAAATCACTAAGCCTGGACTATTGTTATGTGAGGAATTTTTCACTAACAGCTTTTCGTAGAACCCGAATACTAGATAAAAAAGATATAGTTACCCTCAAAAACATAACAGCAAAACATACTTTTTTTGATTCTGATTTCACAATTGACTTTTCTTACATGCATTTATATGAAGGAGATATAGATTTTTCCTATGCTCATTTCGCTAGGGGCATTCTTGATTTTTCACATACTAATTTTGGCGATGGAAATATAGATTATAGCAACTCCATTATTTATAGCGAAGAAGTGGATTTTGCAAATAGTGTTTTTGGTGCAGGTGAAGTAATATTTAAAAATTCACAATTTTTTAAAGGAAATATAGATTTTCAATATACAGATTTCGGAGAAGGCGACCTAAATTTTACAAATACCGATTTTGGAGATGGAAATATTACTTTCATTAATACAAACTTTGGTGTAGGGAAAGCTATTTTTAAAGTTGCCCGTTTTGGAAAAGGAGAAGTAGATTTTCATTATTCGAAGTTTGGAAATGGGGACATTTCATTTGAACGTGTTGATTTTGGAGATGGGAATGTTAA